>ERZ1673738.265-NODE-265-length-102736-cov-6.901063_pt1 | contig 102736 bp, 74 predicted proteins | sample MGYA00580198_ERZ1673738 | MGnify/ENA primary metagenome ERZ1673738 (study PRJEB41218, sample SAMN15661784) | gut metagenome | host: Homo sapiens | place: Canada: London | collected 2015-08-20/2019-03-30 | study: EMG produced TPA metagenomics assembly of... | reverse complement strand
AGCTTGGCGAACTCCCGGAACCGGATTTCGCCCACAAATTCTGGTGAAGAGGCGAAAAAGAAAATGATTCTGAAAATACAATTCGCGTTGATCACATCCTCAAGGCGAAAAAGACCGACACCAAACACAACCGTACCGGTTTGGGCAAAGAAGTGAAAAAATACGGCTTGTTTGGACGATGATCTGCCCACCGGTCAGAATCTTTGGGGAAACGGCAATGTGGAAAGAGATATTTGCCATATATGGGGGTGTGAGATCGCTGGAGGACATCACGAAATTGTCGCTGCCGCCGCCGAGGCCGTCCGATAATTCCGCCGGTTGCTGGGAGCGGATCGTGATTGTCGTCATCATTGCCATTATTGGCATCTTGCTGAGGTGGTGAAATTTTTGCTGTTGACTCGCACTATTCCGGAATGCCGGAGGATTTTTGCTTTATCCGTTATCTTGTGGCAGAAATACAAACGGCGCAAATTCGATTGAAGTGCAAACCGTTTATATACACTGGCATGACGGAGATATTGCCGATTTGAAAAAGCAGGGCTTTGAAGCAGATTCCAGAAAGTGCGGGACGAATGTTGACTTTCTCCTCGAAAAACAGTAAAAAGCGGAAAGGAGATCAGACCGAAACGTATGTTTACAGTATATACAACTAACTTAATAACAGGGATTTATGTGAAAATAAAAATGGTGCGCCCACAAGGACTCGAACCTTGGACCCAATGATTAAGAGTCATTTGCTCTACCGACTGAGCTATGGGCGCATCTCTTATTTCAGAGAATGCATTTAATATACCCGAACGGAATAGAAAATCAAGGCAAATTCTAAAAATTATTTGATTTTTTATCCGGAAAACAACTGAAAACAAGAAGACGATTCCGTATGATTCGTAAAAACAGTTCCATGCGGAATTTTCAAGTCCGTCATGCTTCTGCCGGCACCGCGGACACCGCAGGAGCGACTGTTCTATTTCCAGAATTGAATCGAAATATTCTGAAGAAAATAATACCAGATTCCAAAACCTGCCGCGGCACCAAGAATCAAAGCAAGAAAAACAATAAGGATTTTGGCACAGCCGGACATTTCTGCCGCAGTCTTTACTCCTTTTTCCTGCTTGAGGAAGCCGCCGACGACATCCACCGGATTCAACAGAGTCGTCACCGGAATTCGCGGCTGGCTCGTAAAGATGAGCCCCATTTTTCTGGAGAGGCGCATGCGTTTATTGAGAGCCCAGCCGCCGGCCTCCAGAAAACCCGCAACATTGCGGCGGTAGAGTTTGACCAGCGATACCACAACAACCGGTCCGCCGAAAATCAGCATGACGCACAAAAGAACACCGATCACGCTCCACAGCGAGATATTGTGCAACGCCTGTGCCATGAACGCAATGGAGCTTCCGATTGCCGCTAGCCCGACGCCGCCGCCCATCAGGAGCATGGAACCGCTGACTGCCGGAGTCTGCTGTTTGACTGCCGCAGGCGGATTCTTGGGATCGTAAGACTGTGCCTGTGCAACGGATTTCTCAAAACCGGTTTCAAACTCTTTGGTGCGTGCCGAGAAAAATTTGTCAATCTGTTTGCCGATGAAAGTACCGAACCGGTAGAACGGCATCCGCAGGGCTTCCGAGAAGGAGACCGGCTGCTGAATATAATCAATGACCTGAGCATCCCATGTAACTCCGTCCGGTGTGACGAATACGCCGCTTTTGCCGATGAAAAGGTTATACATATCACCTGACGTGACTGCAACTGCAAGAGTCATTTTCCGGATCGCTCCGACCTGCCCGGTGGAAACCTCGACATACATCGTGCAGATATTGCAGTTGACCGCCAGTTTCTTATGCGCCGCCACGTTGGAGACGCGGGTTGTCAGGGTGAAATGCCGTCCGTCCATAATCAGCCTGCCAGCCAGGAGCATGGAGGTGATCTCCTGATCGAACAGAGATTTCAGCGATACGTAATTATTCATGAACTCAAGCATGTGGCGCTGGTAGAGAATGAGCTTGCGCACATCCTTGAAACAGCCGATTTCATCCTTGCGCTCCGCATCGAAAGCGATCATTGCCGTAATCTTATCCGCAATATTTTCCGCCAGAAAATATTTGAGCCGGTCTACGGGAAGCGTGTCCAGGCAATCCGTGTTTTTCCGTTTGAGCCAGGCGTCATAGACTGCCAGTCCCGCCTTGACTGCATTCCATTCCTCCTGCGTGATTTCCTCTTTCCCCGGAAGAGTTTTTGCGAAGAAAGAGATCAGCCTGTTTGCCCAGAGCGGATTCAGGTCTGATTTCAGACGCAGCAGCGATTTTTCGTTCGGTTCGCAGACCGGTGCGGCATTCAGATATTTTTCCATTGCGGCGGAATCCATGATATCCAGCGGCGGCAGTGCTTTGGTCGTGTTGCCGGAGGACATGCGCAGGATGCCGCAGAAAGTGAAGAACTCATCCACTTTCGCCGCGATTTCCTGATAGATCCCGAAAACTTCTTTCGTAGCACCGCCGTAAGGCAGGATTCCAGGAACATTGAGAGGTTCCTCATGCCATTTCAGGTAGGCGTTGACTTTATCCGTGAATTGCGCCAGAATCTCCTGGTTGATGCCGTCGAGTCCGGAAATATCGGTGACTTTGCCTACACAGTTCATGGCGAAGGTTGCGAATTCCGCGACATCCGGATCGGGAATCAGGGAAGGGGGGATGACTCCGTCGCCGTTCTGGAGTCCCGCCGCCATGATTTTTTTCCGGTCGCGAATATCGGCAAGAGAGATTTCCCGCGGTTCCTCCGTTCCCGTATTCTCCATGGCGAGCCTGGCGGAACTGAGAAGCATTTTTCCCTCGGGCGTTTCATCGTTGATTGCCGAAAATTTCAGGATATCGGAAGCGGCATTGATTCCGGAGTAATCTTTCAGGATGTTCAACAGCCACGTGATGGCGCGTCTGGCTTCATCCACGCGGATTTTACCGTTGTTGTCGTCATCCATGAACGCGAGAAATTCGGGGTCGCAGGAAATGGAGTCGATCGGCAGGCTGGTCATTGCCCACAGCGCGGCGTCAAGGTCTTTGACGTGAGAGAGATCGTCCGCCGTTCTTACCGCGATCTGCCAGGAGTCGCCGACACGTTCAAAGCTCATCTGTCCGGTTGTTGAATTATTTTTCATCGGGGGAAATTTCCTGAAGTTGGGCTTGCTGTTTATTTTGAATGGTGCCGGAATACTGGATCAGCGTCAGCATCAGCAGTATTGTGACACCCTGTGCAATCAGGATGAGGCAGGATCTTTCATCTCCCCAGAGCAGCGGCATGGCGCCCAGTCCCGCAATGAGGCATAGAAGATGCACCAGAAGAACCGCGCGTTTGCGGGACATGCCCATATGGAGAAAACGGTGGGATATATGGTTGTGATCTCCCACATAGATCGGCTTATGGTTGAGGAGACGGATCACGACGACGGCAAGGGTGTCGAAAATCGGGACGGCGAGGATGAACAGCGGGATCAGGATCGAGAGGCGCGATTCCGAGACCAGCGGGTTGAAATAAGTGACCTTCGCACTGATGACCGCCAGCATGTAACCGAGAAAATGACTGCCGCCGTCTCCCATGAAAATTGATGCGGGGGAATGGTTGAAAAACCAGAACCCGATTGCCGAACCCGCGCAGCAGGCGCCGAGGCACGCCACAAAGTACTGTTCATTGACGATTGCCGCAGTTGTGAAGAACAGAAATGCGATGGATGCCGTACCGACGGCAAGACCGTCCATGTTGTCGAAGAAATTGGTTGCGTTGAAAATGAAAATGATCCAGAACACAGTCAGGAACCAGCTCAGAAACGGGAGGTCCATGAAAAGGGTGATATGAACCCCGCCGAAAGTCGCGGTTGCAACGGCGATGGCGATCTGCCCATACAGCTTGTGATGCGCCTTCATTGCATGTTTGTCGTCATATGTTCCCATGACGAGCGCCGCCAGCGCACAGAGAATGATTACGGCGAATTCGCGCAGGACCAGTTTGATTCCCGCGACTCCGGCAATGATATCCTGCATGGCCTTTTCCGGGAGAATGAACGTCACCGCCGCCAGCGCAGCCAGAATCGTAAGAATCCATGCCGAATACATGGCGACGCCGCCGAGGAGCGGAGTGGATTTTGCGTGAAGTTTGTGCCCTTCGCATTTCGGAATGTCAAGGAACCCGAATATCTGGGCGATTTTCTGGCATGCCGGAGTCAGGATCAGCGAAAGTCCCAGCGCCATGATGAATACCGCCGCATAAATTTGTGCCCAGTCCAAAGGATCCTCCTTGAATCTTTGATTAACCTTGCGTTTTGCGCTGGACTACTTGTCCGGGAACGCATATATTATTACTATAAACCGGAAAGTGCTTTTATTCAAAGGAGTTTTTTGCTTATTATGAGTCAAATCAAAACAAAGTGTGTGTTCGGACCGATTCCCTCCCGCCGGCTCGGGCTTTCTCTCGGCATTGATCTGCTGCCGTATAAGACCTGTTCGATGGACTGTGTCTACTGCGAATGCGGGGCGACCACCAATCTGACCTGCGAGCGCAGGGAATATTTTCCGACTCCGCAGGTGATTCAGGAGCTGGAAGAAGTTCTGGCAAAACATCAGAAAATCGACTATGTGACTTTTTCCGGCGTCGGCGAACCGACTCTGCATTCCGGCATCGGCACGATCATCCGCCATATCAGGGAGGCGCATCCCGAGCTGAAAATCTGTCTGCTGACGAATGCATCGCTTCTGAATGAGGAACAGCTTGTGAAGGAGATTGCGCCCGTCGATCTGATCGTTCCCTCTCTGGACGGCTCCAATGACGAGGAACTTTACAGAATCAACCGTCAGGCGGCGGGGATTACTCTGGAAAGCGTGGTGGAAGGGATCATCAACTTCAAACGGCATTCCCGCGCCGCCGTCTGGCTGGAGATTTTCATTCTCCCCGGAGTGAACGACAGCATGGAGTCCGCGGAACGGTTCCGCGCGCTTGCCGCAAGGATCATGCCGGACAAGGTGCAGTTGAATACCCTGGACCGTCCCGGGCTTTATGAGTGGGTTCAGCCGGAGGACGATGCGGTTCTGGATCAGATTGCCGGGGTGATCGGGCGTTCCGTCCCGGTCGAGAAGATTGCCAGACATGCCCGGCGCATTGAGAATGCGAATCATGAAGAACTGGATATCGGGAAATACAACGAGCTGATTCTCAAAACCTTGCGTTCGCGTCCATGCACTGCCGAGGATATTTCGGTTACGGTCGGGATCGAAGCTGACCGCATTGCTCCGCATCTCCGCCGCATGGAGCGTGCCGGGTTGATCGTTTCCGAGTCCGGTATGCGCGGCACCTTTTACCGTCCGGTGAAATAAAAGAAACGGCATTCCCCGCAAGATTCCGGAATGCCGTTTCTTTTCGGAGCCGCTTATTTCAGATTTTTATCCAGAGTTTCCCCGATCCGCCGACGGACTTCAGCCAGACGGACCGGATCAAGAGACGTTTTCCCGAACGCGGGGGCGATACTCTCGATTTCTTTTTCCAGCCGGGTGCGGATTTCAGGCGGGAGTTTTTCCATCAGCTTCATCATGTTGAAATCCTCGACCCCGTCACGGAAGTATTCGAGACGCACGGAATAAACCGGCTTGTCTGCGGATGGGTAAAGCAGCCAGACATGGCCGTTTTTTGCGAAGGTCCCGTATTTCCAGTTGTAATCCATGCTCCACTGGAGGAAGCCGGAGATTCCGCGGGAATGGCACATCCACGGAGTCAGGCGCGGCACGATTGCTTCCGTATCGGTGCCGAACGTGACCCCGTTCATGTAAATCCAGAACTCTTTGCCGTTTTTCCGGGAGTCCCGGACGATTTTCTGAGCATCCCTGCTCCACCAGTGGGACAGGGGGCCGACGCAAATGATGTCGTTGTTTGCCAGCACCTCCGGATCGGGGGCTGCGACAGTCATGAGACGGAGTCCGGGGGCATATTTGCGGACCATGCCGACTGTTCTGCGCATGGTTTCATAATGTCCGCCGGTCATTTCGTCCCAGAGATAAGCGAAGCTGTTTTGCAGTATGCCTTTTTCTTTTGCCTGACGATGGAAGCTTTTGAGGTAATTGGCAAATTTTTCCTCGAACTCTCCGGAATTGACATCCAGATTGAGAAAGTGAACTTTTTTCCCCGGTTTCCAATCCCATGCTCCGAGGAAAAGCCAGGGCGCCTGAAACATCGGCATCCCGTATTCCTTTATGGCTTTTTCCGCCAGACTGAAATCGTCCGGCATATGGAGTTCCTTGCCGTCAAAGTATTTGCGCAGTTCTCTCTGCCCGCCGTAATAGACCGTTCCGTTCATCCCACATGCCGTGAGATACTTTAAAACCTCCTCACGGTCTTTCTGCGGAGAGTTCCAGAGCAGCCCGTGGGCGCAGTAAGCGGAACGCTTCGGAAGTTCGAAACCCCAGACTTTCAGCGAAACGGGGACTTTGCATTCTTTTCCATTGATCCGGAGTGTGACGTTCCCCGCATAGAGTCCGGGCGGAGTACCGGCGGGAGTGTAAACCGTCAGATGCAGGATGTTGTTTTCTTTTGCCGTCAGTTGCAGCGGCAGGCGCTCCGGCAGCGGCAGGAGCTTGTCCGCGAATTTCCGTTCTCCGTAAAGAAGAGCAAGCGGGGATTCGACAATTTGATATTCCAGTGCGCAGGCTTGAAGATTCTTTGCCGGGATTTTATGTCTCCCGGAGGATGTCAGTTCCGGTAAGATTACTTTTTCCAGAACGGCGGGGCTTTCCGGATTCAGGACCAGTTGAAAGGATTCCCGTTCATTGGCTGCCGATTCCAGTTTGACTGCACTGACGGTTCTGTCCGGACTTTCCGTTCCGGGATAGACACGTTTCATCGGGGATTCATGCCAGAGCCCGACACCGGGAATTCCGCCGAGCTTTCCCGCGAGCCCGGACGGAGCTCTGTATTCCGGCGCCGGCAGACTGCCGGAGAACTGTGCCGGAGCCAACTGAAAGCGTTCAGCCAGTTGCCGCGCCGCTGTTTTCTGCTGTTCCGTCAGGCTCCCGCCGTCGAGGAGTTGAAAATAGATTCCGGCTCCGAGTTTCATGCCTTTGTCGTAATAGGGAAGGGAACCTTGCCAGAGTTGATTGAAACTGACGATTTTGCACCAGCCGGTTTTCCGGTATGTCGGCATGAGCCCGAGTTTGTGTCCGTACTTCAGCGGTGTGTTGATGTCGATCAGCATGAGGAGAGTTTTATCATATTCCGGCATGTGCAGCAGTAATGCGCGGGTGTTGACAAGATCCTCGCCGCCGGGGGCGGGCTTCGTCCGGAAGTCTTTGAGATTGCCGTTGTCGAAGGAAACGGACTGAATCTCTTTTGCGAGATAAATCATGGGAAACTTATCCCTGCTGAAATCCCGTGATTCTCTGGATGTTATGATATATTCCAGGCGGACGGCGCCGATATCGTCGAACATTTCCATTTCACGGGTGACGTCGTAATCCGTATTTCCTGTGAAGACGCGGACCATGTTGCCTTTGATTTCATATTTCTGCGGTTTCCACTTCAATTCGGACTGATCCTGATAAAAATGCTCTGTATTGCCGGTGCGTCCGTGATACCAGATCATGCTTTGTATTACAAGTCCGAGCGATTTGCCGTTCCTGTCTCTGCCGGTGAGATTGAATGCGTAGTTCCGTCCTTTGACGAGTCTTGCGGACAGCGTGCCGTTGTTCATGGACACATTGCCGTTTTGTTCTTTGATTTCGACTGCCGCCGGCGCCGTCATGGCGAGAAGCGACAGTAAAGTGATGATTTTTTTCATTGGGGAATTGCCTTTCATTATTTTTTCCATGAGATTGCTTTTATGTCTTTTTCATGAATTTATACTCAAGGGAAGCTGAAGTTTATGTTATACAAGGGGCTCCTTTCGATTTCGACCTCTCCCCTGACGGGGAGATAGGCTGAACCGGTATGTCCGTCTGCATAAAGAAACTGGGCGAAACGGTTATGGCTGTTGCGGGCAACTTTTTCTACTCCGGCGGATTTGTACAATGCCTGATTATCGTTCGCCATCCAATATTGGAACATTCCCGGAAATCCGTTGCTGTCGATTGTTAGGATAACTGCGGAACTTTGCTTCAATCCTGTGATCTTTCCGAGGGATAACCGCCTGTTCATCGCATAATTGCAAAAGACAATGTCCCTTGTATTTTCAATTGTTCTTGAATCGAACCCGTATGGTTTCTTTACCGATGGGCAAATGAACGGTTTCGAGTATGCCTTTTGCGTATTCCAGTTTGGAGAATATTTGAGTCCCAGGTTTGGTTTGATTGATGTCCACCAGAGAACATATTTGGCATTATAGCCGGTTCCGCTGCAGGGAAAACAGTCATTTGATTCCGCGATATAACCGGCAAATCCGATTCCCTGCTGTTTCAGATTGTTTGCACAGGAAATGGCTTTTGCTTTTTCTCCGGCTGCATTCAGCGCAGGCAGCAGCATCGCTGCCAGAATCGCGATGATCGCAATCACGATGAGAAGCTCTATCAGGGTGAAAATTCGTATTTTCACCCTGCGAAGTAAGAATGTCGAACCGGGAACACGGAAGGAAGAAGGAAGAAAACATTGGAACAATTCAACATTGGAACAATTCAACAATGGAAAGAAAGAAGGAGAAGAAGAAGTAAGATCAGGGGACTGGCAATGTTCCGTCCTGCCTTGCTGCCGGAATGAAATACCACTTTTACAACTTTCCCTCATAAGGAGCTCGATCAGTGTGAAAAATCGTATTTTCCCCCTGCGAAGTAAGAATGTCGAACAGGGAACACGAAAGGAAGAAAGGGGAAAACATTGGAACAATTGAACAATTGAATGAAGAAAGAAGGAAAGGGAAAACATGGGAATCAATGAAGAAGAAAGAGAGAAGAATTGACTGCGCGCTTTGCCGGAGACCGCTTCACGCCGCAAAGCCGGAGCAGACTTTGCCGGAGAAGTTATAAGGCAGAGCGAAACACCTCGTTTATAAAATTTTATCATCAACAGTTCGATCAAGGTGAATTTCTGCCTGCCGCCGGATTTTTCATGTGTGTCCTGCGGTGAAGAAATTCTGCGGAATAAATTTTTCATTTCCAGTCTCCCTCGGATTGTTATGCGTTATAATGCTCTGGTTGTGTCGCCTGAAACGAATTCCGGGCGAATCATGATTGTCTTGAATTCCGTCTGCTTCGGTTCCTCCATGACTGCAAGAAGTTGCCGCGCCGCTTCCCGGCAGATATTTTCAAGCATGGTGCAGACTCCGGTGATCTTGCCGAAGCGGCGGGCGGGGGTGTTGAAGGAACCGGTCAGGCTGATGTCCCGCGGGACCGCCAATCCCATTTTCTCCAGAGCCGTCATTGCAAATGAAGCACGATGATCATCAATGCAGACCAGGGCGGTGGGCGGAGACCCGCCTGTAAATGCCTTTTCCAGATAGGGCTGATAATCCGGCGTGGCGGGTTCGGATGCCAGCACGCCGTCCACAAAGGGACGCTGCCAGGTGATGCAGTAACGTTCTTCGACGGGGAGTCCCAGCTCCTTCATGCTTTGGAGATACCCTCTGAAACGTTCATCCGAAAGCTGATTTTCGATCTCATCGGAGAGGAAGCCGATCCGGCGGTGCCCCAGCCGGTGGAGATGCTGAACGGAAAGCGCACTGTAAGCATAGTTGTCCAACGCGACAAAATCAGATTCCAGCGCCGGCGCCTGGTACTGGATTCCGACATGGGGCAGGGGACGGATGTATTTCTGCCAGAAACTGTAATCCGTGCGTCCGTGGAAGATGACGCCGCCGACATCACGGGACGCCAGACATGGCGGAGGCGTCCAGTCCATGCCGATCTGAGTAAGGAGTAAATTGCACCCGGCTTTCTGGAATACGCTGTTGAGCCCGGCATAGATCGGTTCAAAGGTGTTGCCTCCGCGGAAGCTGGATTCGCTCATCGCCGTGGAGAGGGAGAGGAAAAGAATCTGCCTGCCGGATTGTTTTCTTGTATGCGTCTTTGCTGTCCGTTCTTCAGGAGGAATGACGAAAGTGCCGCAGCCGTGTACCTTGCGGAGCAGTCCCTCCTCCACCAGATTGGCTAACGCCCTGCGCACCGTATTGCGGCCGATGCCGTAGCTTTCCATCAGCTCTTTTTCCGTCGGAATGGTTTCTCCGCCTGCCAGACGATTGGCCATAATATCCTGCCGGAGATCATTCTCCAAATCGGAATAAGCATTGGTTGTTCTTTTTGTTGTTCTCATATCATTCCTGTTGTTCCTTTTTATATTATAAGACATTTGCTGATTTTGTCAACCCCCTTTTTTGAAAAAAGGAAAAAAATCCCGGATTCAGGGAGCGGAGGATAAATATCTGGATAACGCTTTATTCTGATGTCAGCCGTGGAGCTGCTTCTTGAAAATGGCGTTGGCGGCACAGAGCGTTACGGCGGCAATCAGGAACATATAGAGGAAAAAGCGCCACAGCAGGAGGAAGCCCGCGCCTTCCAGATAGATCCGATGGATGATCACAATGCCGTAGCGCATCGGATTGAGCATCGTCAGATACTGGAAGAAATCATTCATGCTGTCGATCGGGGTGGCGAGTCCGGAGAGCAGGGTGAACGGCATGGCGGTCAGAAACATCCCCATCATCGCCTGCTGCATCGTATTCGACAGTGCGGAAATGCACAGTCCCGCGCCGACCGCCGCAAGAATGAATGTGACGAGCCCGAGGTAGAGCAGGGCGATGGAACCGTGGAACGGAATCCGGTACCAGAACAGCGAAATCAGGAAGATCATGGTCATCTGGACGAGCCCCACAAGGACGTAGGTCGCGGCTTTTGCCGCAATGATTTCACTCGGACGGTAGGGGGCGACGAGCAATTGGTCGAAGGTGCCTTCCTCCCGTTCCCGCGCAATGGAAAGCGAAGACATCATCATGGTGTCCAGCATTGCCAGCACCGCCAGCAAAGCGGGAATCATGAAGAAACGCATGTTGTAGTTCGGATTGTACCAGGTGCGTTTCTCCAGTCTGATCGCCGGCTGCGGCAGATTGTGCTTTTCCCGGAATTCTGCATTGAATTCGCTGATGACGCCCATGGTGTAGCTCATGGCGATGTTCGCGGAATTCGAGTTGCGCCCGTCGAAGACAGCCTGAACCTCGGCGGGCTGCCCGTTCAGGAGCTTTCTTGTGAAATCCTCCTGAAATGTCAGCCCCTCAAGAATTGTCTTGCGGTTGATCAGGTCTGCCATTGCTTTCTCATTTGCCGGAGCCGCTTCGGGTTTGAAGATGCCGGAGCCGTTGAATCCAGCGAGCACTTCCCGCGCGGCGCTTCCCCGGTCGCGGTTGATGAAGCCGTAATTGATGTTCGTCAGGTCGAGTGTCGCGGCATATCCGAATATGATGATCTGGATAAACGGAGGAAGCAGCACGAAGACGCGGCTCTTCGGATTTTTGAAGATCGCCAGCATCTCCTTGCGGATCAGTGCGGACAGTCTGGAAAAGAAATCACTCATATTTACTCCAGTCGTTTCGGGGTTTTCCACCATGCCAGGCAGAGCATCAGGACGGCGATTACGGCGAGAATCAGGGCGTTCGGGACGATCACGCTCCAGATATCGCCCGCCAGAAACAGGGTCTGCATGAGCGTGACATAATAGCGTGCCGGAACAAGATAGGTCACCCACTGGACCGCCTGCGGCATATTGCCGATGTCATAGAAGAAGCCGGACAGCATGAATGCGGGCATGAAAGTGAAAAACAGGCTCATCTGGCAGGCGATGAACTGATTCTTGCTGACGCTGGAGATCAACAGCCCGACGCCGAGCATGACCAGCAGGTAGAGTGCGGAAACCGCCAGCAGAATGAAGACTGTCCCGCGGATCGGAACTCCGAACACGTAGCGCGCGAACAGAAGCGCGAGCGAGAGTCCGATGATTGCCAGTGCAAAATTATTCAGCGCCTTTGCCAGCAGGATTTCCCAACTCCTGACCGGCGATACGAACAGGGATTCGAGTGTGCCGCGTTCGTATTCCCGCGCCATGACGAGGGCGGTCAGCTGGGCTCCGATGATGGTCATGATCAGCACTATGACGCCCGGAATGAGGTAATAGCGGCTGTCGTTGGCGTCGTTGAACCAGATGCGCGGCGCAAGCGTGACGGGGCCGAGTCCCGCGCCGTTCCGTTCTTTGGCAAGGTAGAGCTGGATCACATTTTCCACATACGCGCTCATCAACCGCGCCTGATTCGCATTGACTCCGTTGACCGCAAGATACAACGTGACGTTTCCTTCATTGAGCTTATGGGAGAAATCAGGGGGAAGATACAGAACTGCTTCCGCCTTATGACTGATCATGCGTTCTTCCGCCTCGCGCGCAGTCCGCACGATGGAGGTCCGGAAATAGCGTGAAAGCTGCATCCGCGCGGCAATGTTGAGCGCTTCCCGTGAACTTTCAGGCATGACGACCGTCATTTTGATGTTGCGCACGTCCATGGACATGCCGTAACCGAACAGGATCAGGAGCAGAAGCGGCAGAAGAACCGCCAGCGCGATGCTGCTGGGGTCCCGCCGGATCTGGCGCGACTCCTTGACCGTCAGCGCCGCGAGTCTGTGAAGTGTCGCCCTCATATTGCCGCTCCTCCCTTGCGTTCCTTTTCCGTGACGGCGATGAAGGCGTCCTGAAGCGACGGCGTGGAACCGTCCGCCGGTGCCGGTGCGAGTTTCCGGATTTCCGCCGGCGTTCCCTTGGCAAGCACTCTGCCCGCCATCATGATGACCATGGAATCGCAGAATTCCGCTTCGTCAAGGAAGTGAGTCGTAATGATGATCGTGACACCGGAATCCGCCAGCGCTCCGATTCTCTGCCAGAAATCGCGCCGCGCCCACGGGTCCGCGCCGGAGGTCGGTTCATCGAGAAACAGAATCTGCGGTTCGTGCATCAGCCCGCACGCCATGCTGAGGCGCTGTTTGTAACCGCCCGGCAGTTCCCCGGCGGGCAGGTCGATGTATTTTTCAAGCTGGAAATTCTGTATCGCCCATTCGATGCGCTGTTTCCTGTGTGCGCCGCGCAGCCCGTAGGCTCCGGCGAAAAAGTTCAGGTTTTCACGGGTGGAGAGATCGCGGTAGAGAGAGAATTTCTGGGCGACATAACCGAGCTTTCTTCTCGCTTTTGCACTGGCTGTATGCAGATCGACTCCGGCGACTTCCAGTGAGCCTCCGTTCAGCGGCAGAAGCCCGCAGAGCATACGGAACGTTGTGCTTTTGCCTGCGCCGTTGGGACCGAGCAGTCCGAATATCTCGCCCGCTCTGACCTGAAAGCTGACGTGATCCACCGCGACGAAGCTGCCGAAGGTGCGGACAAGATCCTTCACTTCAACGATCGTTTCATTTTTCGAGGTGTCCTGCTGAGCCGGATTGAAAGGTTCCCCGATGCCGTCCGTATCTGCTCCATCCGGATGGAGATGAAAAAAGAGTGTCGTCATGAACCCGTCCTCGAAACAGGGTTTGCCCGGCTTCGGCGAGAGTTCTCGCAGTGCATGGAAAACTTTGCTGCCGGGGTCGATGACCCAGCGGACTGTCTCTCCCTGCACGGAGGCATGAATCGTCGCAGGCAGGTCGCAGAGATATTTGCGCAGACGCCGCGGTTTGGTTCCCTGCGGAACAGGGACATCGAAGGTGTATTTTGCCGCGGAATCCGCAATTTCCCCCGGCGGAGCGGAACGCAGGATTTCGCCTTGATACAGAATCAGCGCACGGGAACCGTACATCGCCTCGTCCATATAGGCTGTGCTGACGAGGATCGTAATTTTTCTTTCAACGGAAAAATGTTTCAGGAGCTGCCAGAGTTCCCGCCGCGAGAGCGGATCGACACCGACCGTCGGCTCGTCGAGCAGAATCAGTTTCGGGTCGGAAACCAGTGTGCAGGCGAGCGCAAGCTTCTGCTTCATGCCGCCGGAAAGACGTCCCGCAAGGCGTTCCGTGAATTTTGTCAGATCGGTCATTTCAAGCAGAGTATGGAATCTTTCACTCCGGATTTCTGCGGGAACGGCGCGCATTTCAGCGTAGAGGCGCATGTTTTCCATGACGGTCAGGTCTTCATAGAGCCCGAATTTCTGCGGCATGTAACCGATGGATGACTGTACTTTTCCCGCATCTGCGACAGTGTCGTATCCCAATACCCGGATCGTGCCGGAATCCGGCTGCAGCAATCCCGTCAGCAGACGCAGGAACGTGGTTTTGCCGGAACCGTCCGGACCAAGCAGGCAGAGGATTTCCCCTGCTTCGGCGGTCAGGGAAAAGGAAGTGAGGGCATGTGTCACTTCCCTGCCGCGGCGGAACGTCTTGCTTACGTCTTTCGCTTCCAGAATGACGCTCATATTTTTACCCCTGCGGATTGATGATGACAGTCGCAGGGGCTCCGAGTCTGAGCAGATTTCCGGGGTCTTTCACAAAGATTCTGACTTCATAGACCAGTGCGGTGCGCAGTTCCTTGGTCTCGACTGTTTTCGGAGTGAACTCCGCGACGGACGAAATGTAGCCGACCCATCCGTCCAGAGGCGTTTTGAGGGAATCCGTGTAGATTTTTGCCTTCATTCCTGTTCTGAGCCGCGTCAGGTCTGTTTCCGGAACATAGGCGCGAACCCATTTCGGATCTCTGATCGCAATCAGGAATGCGGGTTTTTCGGGGGAAGCCATGTCGCCGGGTTCAAGAATCCGGTTCCGGATTACGCCGTCCGCGGGTGCGGTCAGCTCCGTATCTTTGAGCTGCTGTTTCAGAATGGCAAGATCTGCCTTGCGTGCTTCGAGAGTGGCTTCGGCTTCAAGGATGTCTTCCTCCCGTGTCCCCGCGAGAAGCAAATCAAGCCCCCGCCGCGCGACTTTGGTCTTTCCCGCCGCGACACTGTAATTGGACTCCGCATCCTCTTTGGACTGCTGCGACTGCGCCGATGCCTCATACAGTCTGTTCTGCCGCTGGAACTTGATTTCCGCAAAACGTTCGACTGCGCGTTCTGCCTCAAGGATTGCGCGCGCCTGATCGATCAGTTCCTTGCGCGGACCGTTTTTGCGTTTGAGCAGTACCGCTTCCTGCGCTTTGACCGCCGCTTCCGCTTTGCGGATGGAATTCTGTATGCGGACTGTTTCCAGTGTGCCGAGTTTGTCGCCTTTCCTGACAAGATCGCCTTCCTCGACAAGGATTTCTTTGACGCGTTCGGGAATCTGGAATGCCAGATTGACCTCACGGATATCCACATTGCCGTAAAGTTCAAGAGGCCCGGATTTGGCGGCGATCCGGTTTTCAACAAGATAGAACCCGGTTCCGGCAAGCGCAATTGCGACAAGGATTGAAACGATGATCAGCAGTTTTTTCCTTTTCATAAAAAGCCCCCCGCTTTTCATTTTATTTTTTATTTTCTTTCATGAGATAAGGACTGAATCCGAAATACCTGCATTCCCTTGCCATGACGAACGGCGGAACCACCGGCAGAGAGCCGCGTATGAAAATCCGGGCAGGGGAAACAGCTGCCCGGACCTGATACTGCCCCGTATCGCCGGAATTGACGACCGTCACTTGAAGCATGGGGTCCAGCAGTCTGGGCGTTGCCAGAAATTTTGCATCATAAGGGTCCAGAGTATATTTCGGGAGGTCCGCGGTCAGCGACGGATAATCGGCGGAAGTCTGTCCCGCGAGAAGCCCGCAGTAGAAACCGAGCGAGGCGGATTTTTCCTGCGCCGGCTTGCGATTTTCCCTGATGTCATTCGCCATCAGCATCCATTTGCTGTGAAGTGCCGGAATGAAAAGCACCGGCATCTGGCGTTCCGGCACTTTTTTCAATGGATAAGTGATCCATCCTGACATGATTGCACCTCTTTCTTTACATAATCCCGATATAAGAAAATATAATTGCCGAATATGAAAAATCAACTCATTTTTTATAAAAAGAGAGGTGTGAAATAATAAAAATTACTAAAAAATGGATTTTATTTTCAAATGCGCTTGAATTTAACGGAAAAGATAATAGTTTATCTCAGGAACAGCCCCGAAAAATAAAAATCAGGAAAACAAGGAGAACAAGATGGCTGATTTAAAAGGCAGCAAGACCGCGGCAAATCTCGCATATGCGTTTGCCGGAGAATCACAGGCAAGAAACAAATATACCTATTTTGCGAGCGCCGCCCGCAAGGAAGGTTATGAGCAGATTGCCGCGATCTTCGAGATGACTGCGAACAATGAAAAGGAACACGCGAAACTCTGGTTCAAGGCTTTGAATGGAATCGGCAGCACGGCGGAGAATCTTGCCGCGGCAGCCGCCGGCGAGCATGAGGAGTGGACCGAGATGTACAAGAATTTCGCGGAAGAGGCCAAAGCCGAAGGTTTTGACGATATCGCAAGACTTTTTGAGCGTGTTGCCCTGATTGAAAAGCGGCATGAGGAACGTTATAAGAAACTTCTTGAGAATGTGGAAAAGAATGAAGTCTGGGTCAAGACCGGGCCGCGCCGCTGGGAGTGCCGCAACTGCGGGCATGTTTACATCGGAGAAAAGGCTCCTGAAATGTGCCCGACCTGTAAGCACCCGAAGGCATTTTTCGAGATCGAAGCGGAAAACTATTGATTTCTGCAGCCTGTTTCCTGACGCGGTACAGTTCTACGGGCTGTGCCCGGCAGTGAAATCTGAAAGCCCTGCATTCCTGCGGGGCTTTTTTGTATCCCCCCGGTACAATTAAAACTTCTTCCGCTGTTCCGGGCGGAAGAAGTTGATGTTGCATATCACTTCGCTGCCGTTGCGATTTTGTCGAGCAGTTTTCCCATTTCTTTATGAAGTTCATGGAAGACCGCCGGATTTTGTGTCACGACTACGGCGATTTCTTCCTGTGGAGTTGTCCAGGCAGTTTCGGAAACTCTTTGCAGGAGTCTTTCCCCCTGTTCCGCAAGTTCCGGATTGCTTTTACGGATTTCCGGGATTGTTTTCCGAAGCAATGTCAGGTATTCATAATCTTCGATTCCGTCGCGTGTCGCGGAGAGGCGGAGCGTGGAAAGCGGCCCTTCCGGTCCCGGCGCGATCCAGGAAGCATAACGGTAATCGTCCCATCCGGTATATCCGTGTTCCGACCAGCAGTTGACGACCCACTGATAGATGTAACTGATCCGGTTTTTCCAGAGCCACCAGTAGTTGCCTCTTGCGAGCGTGGGTGACTCGGTATATCTATAACCCGGCGGATTATACACCGTGACCTCGCCTCCTGCTTTGCGGATTTTTTCTGCCAGATACGGCGTGCAGCTTTCCATCGTGACATTCCAGTAGTGAATGCTGTCCTTGAACAGCGGATTATAATTGCCCGCCAGCGTGAAACGCCAGGACGGATCGACCGTATGCAGAAGTTTTACCGTATCGTTGACCATATAGGCATATTCGTTATTCGGTTCATCGAAAAGATCGAAGACAATGCGGTCATTCCAGCCTTTTTCTTTCAGGTGTGCAGAGAGGCTTTTTGCGAAGCTCAGAACTTTTTTCTTCCAGAGCGGTGTCAGAATCTCTTTTGCCGTGCCGAAGAAATTCCTGCGTGGAATGTGACCGTATCCCAGCATGAACATGCGTGCAACGATTACTCCGTGTTTATATTTCCGGATGAATTTTTCCATGGAGTCGTCAAAGGGGGTGAAATCCACATGAGTCAGATTGCCTTCCACATCCCATTTCGCTGATGGCATGGCTGTCCAGCGGGCGCCTCCCCGGTGTGCAACGACCATTTTCTCCACGGCATCCTGCACCGCCTGCTGCTTTTCTTTGGGGTACTTCTGATTGCGCCGCCAGAAGTCGAATGCGGCGGTCAATGTCTGATTTGAGATCGAGAAAGACCAGACACGGATTTTCAGGGGCACTTCCGCAATGATTTTGCCTTGATTTAGAACTTTGACTTTGCCTTCATAAATTCCCGGCGATGTCACTTCCGGAACGTTCACCGTGATAAAGAAAGGCTGTGCCGCTCCTTTTCGGCACATGGACGGAAGAGAACCGAGAAGCGTGTCCGGCTGTTCACCCAGCATTTCTGTGGATGAGTTCCACGGAATTTCAGCCTTCATGCAGCCGATGCTGTTCCACGTGATTTGATTGGAGGGGATGGTTCCGGCTCCTGAAAGCAGGGGTGTGACTTCCAGTGAGACCTCGCTCAGATTCTGATTCTTGGGATTGACTACCAGTTGGAAGGATTCTGTTTCCCCGCGGGCTGCATAGAGAGTGACGGTTTTTTTCACGGCACGGGGGGCTTTACTGCTGCGGAATACCTTGTTGTCCGGCAGTTCCTGCCAGAGTGCAAAATCTTCGCCATTACGGATCAACCCTGCTGTTTCATAGTGATCTGCGATCAGATGGTATTTCCTGAGCTCCCGGATCAGCGGAGCCGCGACTGTTTCCTGGAGCGCTTCCGGTTTTCCTGCAAAAGGAATGATCTTGAATTCCGTATTGAGGCAGGTGTTTCCATCGCCCGGAGTGAAGTGAGCGGGGGCAATGCCGAGATACTTCCGTTTTTTGTTGGCAAGCTGTCCGAGGCGGAAAAGCCATTGGCTCTTTTCCGGCCGGATCAGGAACAAGGTGCCTCTGTTGTTGATCGGATCATAGGAGCCGGCGAGAGGCAGGGCGGGCCATTCGCGTTCTCTGAAATTTCCCAGTTCGATGAAGTTGCCTTTTTCATCCAGAAACGGTTCCTTGAAGCTCCGGATGCGGGAAACCGGAATGCCGTTTTCTTCTGTAGTGACGAGACGCACCAGATGAGAATCCACCGGAACCGGCGTCCCGAACAGATTTGTCCACGCGATCTTGTTTTCTCCCGTGACTTCAAGGCGGATTCCGACTTCCAGCGTCGGATCGTCCCCATGCATCGTGAACGTTCTCGCGAGTTTCATGCGTGGGCCTTCCGCCGTGACGGCCAGACGGACGGTATTGCCTTTCTTTTCCGTTTTGAACTGATAGGTTCCCATTTTGTAATCCGGGAAGGGGGATTCCTCCCAGTACCAGTCGCCGTTGTGGATCAGGTAAGTCAGATCCAGTTTTGTGATGGAGAGCGGTTTGCCTTGATATGCTGCATTCCGCAGATGAAAGAATCTGCCGTTGTCGAAATGATATTCCGCGCCGCCTCCTTTCAGCAGGATCGCGGAGTTACTGACTTCAATTTCCGGCGGGGCGCCTTTCAGGGCAAATGCCGAAAACAGGGCAAATACAGTCAGAAAAGGGAACCGGATTGTTTGTTTCACGTGATGGACTCCTTGTTTTTAGATATTGTTTTAATCGTTTTTCGTAAAATAGGTATTTCTTGTACTGTTCAGATACGAGTAGTTGCGGGGAGTGATATGGCTGTCGACATAAAGAATGTTTACCGAAAGCAGGTGACGGAATGAAAGCCCTGTTGCGACGCGGTTCTGGTCGGGGGCTTTGTTGCCGGAAAATGGAAAGGCATTTTGATCCAGAATGACCTGATACGCATCTTTATGGAAACTGTCGCCGGAATAGATGATGTTTGTCGGACGGCGGATGTTTTTCCTTGCGGAGAATGCGACTTTTGCGTGGGCATCATCATATCCGCTTGCAATGTTGCTGCTGGTATAAACATTGCATCCGTAACTGAAAAGTGTGGTTTTGGTTCTGACGGATTCCTGATCCTCCGGGCACCAGAACGGACCGGCGTCGGCAATCGTCTGCGACTGCCATGCGACCCATTTCCGCCTTGTATAAGGCTCGACCTGTCTGAAAAAGTCGGCAGAGATGTAGGCGGGGAAATATTCTTTCCAGTCATCGCAGTACATGTTGACTGTCGTGGAGAGCTGTTTCATATTACTGGTGCATAGAGTCTGCTTGCCTTTGGCTCTGGCTTTGCCCAGAGCCGGCAGAAGCATACCCGCCAGAATGGCGATGATTGCTATAACGATCAGTAATTCTATTAATGTGAAACTGATTCTTTCCGTTTTCATCATTTCTGTTTCTTTCCTTTGATTGTGAATTTAAGTTGATGAGTTCTTGCTTTTCCGATGCTGTCACGTTTGACCAGACGGCAGGGAACCTCATTCTGAACCGGAAAATTCTTTCCCTCCAGCTCGTTCATGAGCATCTTTATGACCTCCTCAGCGGCTTCTTTCACCGGCTGGCGGATGGAACTCAGGCTTGGAATGCAGACCTCCGATGCGATGATGTTGTCGAATCCGACAACGGAAAAATCATCCGGGACTTTTCTGCCTGTTTCATGCAGTATCTGCATGACTCTCAGCGCCCAGATGTCGTTAGTGGCAATGAATGCCGTGACATCCGGATGGTGTTCTATGATATTTTCAATCTGATCTGCATTCAACTCTTTGAAGGAGCGCGTGAGGAGCATCCGGTTTTCCGGATCAGAAACTCCTGTTTTGCGGCAGTAATTGCAGAAGAGCCGGTAACGCGGGTCCTGTTGAATGCCGGTCCATCTTCCCCCGATGAAATAGAAATTTTCATGGCCGAGGGCATTCAGGCATTCCATTGCTTCCATGATTCCCGTTTTGTAATTGACGTATATGGTTCGTCCGGGAAGCAGGTGTTCCGCTATCATGTCAATGTGATAGACTGGTGCAGGAAAACGCCTGATCACAGGCAGTTCCTCCTCAAATAAATGTCCATAGATCACAATGGCGTCGCACCCGTGGTCGATCAGGGTTTCGCAGGCTTTTTCCCGCAGTATGGTTTCCCCGCGGTCATAGATGACCTGTGTTGTGTAACCGTATTTCAGAAGTCCGTTGGTCAGGCAGACGACTTCGTTTGCGTTGATTTCATTCTGAATTGCGGAACTGACCAGCCCGATGGTATGTGTCCTGCCGTTTTTGAGACTGCGTGCCAGCAGATTGGGGCGGTAGCCCATCTCCCGTGCCTTTTCACGGATCATTGTCTTGGTCTTTTCCGATGCGTAGCAGTGTGACTTGTTGCCCAGTACTGCGGATACTGTTGCAATGGACATATCGACTTCCCTTGCAATATCCTGAATTGTAACTCTGTTCTGCAATTTTTCACCCTGCATTAATGGATTTGAAACGTTCTATATCTTAATTATAATCGAAATCCGATGATTTGTCAAGAGGAGTTTTCAAGAAAAATACAGAAATTTGAAACGTTCTATATCATGGATGGCACAATCCGGGCGCCGGAGTGAAATCGGTGAAAGTTTTCCATAAAACGAAAGTGCGGAAGCGGGAAAAGCTGCTGTTCTCTTACCCGAGTTTCATTTTCCTGATTGTGTTGCTGGTGGAGAGCCCCGGCACGAATTGAATGAAGGAGATTTCCGTTCCGGCGCTTTGCAATGCCGCCCGCTCGTCCCTGTCCAGCGTATCCACGGTGTAATCGCCGCCTTTGGCATAACAGTCCGGCTGGAGAGCGGCGATTTCACGGTAACACCTGGTGTCGTTGAAGATCAGGACTGCGTCCACAAACTCCAGAGAGGCGAGCAGATATGCGCGGTCATATTCAGTGTTGACAGGACGGGACGGCCCTTTCAGTTTCCGGACCGATTCATCGGAGTTCAGCAGGACGATGAGGGCGTCGCCGAGATTTCTTGCCGCCAGCAGATATTCCGCATGGCCGCGGTGAAGAATATCGAAACAGCCGTTGGTCAGAGCCAGCTTTCTGCCGGTCCTGCGGAGGGCTTCGCGCCAGTCCGCGGCTTGGGAGAGGCCTGTGAATATTTTATGCTCCGGTGTGATGATCTGAGACATGATGTTTCCTTATGTTCTGTTTTCTGATTGTTCATTCCGATTCGTTTCTGCCGGTGCGCGGCATGAATACGGTGTCTTCGATCTTGAAGCTTTCCGCATGAATCCCGAATTTCTGCAGTGCGCGTGCAACGGCGGAAAGCTGATACTGCCCGAGCGGGTCTGTAACGGTCTTGCGAGCCGAGGTCAGGTCTGCCGCCGAGACAAAAATATTCGACAGCTCAAGCTTCGGCTCGAAGGCTCCCTGCGCATAGCTTGTCGAAGCGAAATAAGAGGTGGAGAAACGGTTTTCCGTTTCATTCAGCGTGTCTATGAATACACTGCCGTCCGCCTGCGATGTGACAGCCGTATCGTCTTCCGTAAACTGAATGCCGTCGCCTGCACCCTGCCGGGGATCTGCGAACTGGAGCTCCGCGCCGTCGTTCCGCCTGATATTAACCCATTCCGTGATGTGATTCGCCTGAACATCGCCGAATGCGTTGGCGTTCATCTTCCGTTCCGCCTCGGATCGCGTATCAATCTGATTCCTGATTCCTGAGATTCCCATGACCGATACCATGATGGTGCCGAGGACAATCAGGGAGACGCCGATCAGGGAGATGACCAGTTCCGAAACCGCCTGTCCGCGTTCGGACCTTTTCCTCAGACGTTTTTTCATCATGTGCCTCATGATTGGATGTTGCGGTTCAGAAACTCCATGCCTGCGGTGACGCATCGGACGGCATCCGCCAGTCTCCGCGCGGCGAGAGACTGATCGTGCCGACCTTCGGACCGTCCGTTGAACAGCTCCGCTTGAACTGCTGGGAGAAGAAACGGCGGATAAAGGTTTTCAGAAACGTTTTCAGTTTTTCTTCCGGATATTCTTTCCCGAATGCCCGTTCCGCCAGAAAAAGAATTTTCTCCGGCGAGGCGCCGTACTTCATGAAGTGATACAGGAAGAAATCATGAATCTCATAAGGCCCGATGATGTCTTCCGTTTTCTGGCGGATCGTGCCGTCGTCCGCGGCGGGCAGGAGCTCCGGGCTGACGGGCGTGTCGATGATGTCCCGGAGAATGTCCCGCACCGCTTGTTCCGAATGGTCGCCGACGTACGCGATCAGATAGCGGATCAGGGTCTTCGGAACGGAACAGTTCACAGCATACATTGACATGTGGTCGGCGTTGTAAGTGCACCATCCCATCGCGATTTCGGAGAGGTCGCCGGTCCCGACGACGAAGCCGCCCGCCTGATTCGCCACATCCATCAGAATCTGCGTCCGCTCCCGCGCCTGCGCATTTTCATAGACCACGCTGTGATCCTCCGGGTCGTGCCCGATGGAGCGGAAATGTTCCATGCAGGCGTCTTTGATTCCGATTTCGCGCAGTTCGACGCCGAGAAGGCGGCAGAGATTCACCGCATTGTTGTAGGTGCGCCCGGTCGTGCCGAATCCGGGCATGGTGATGGCAAGAACATCTTCCGGGGTGCGCCCGATCAGCTTCATCGTATTGACGCAGACCAGAAGCGCCAGCGTGGAATCCAGTCCGCCGGAGATGCCGATCACGGCTTTTTCCGCATGGGTATGCTCTATTCTTTTGGCGAGTCCCGCCGACTGAATTGCAAAGATTTCCTGACAGCGTTCGTCCCGCGCCGCATCGGAAGACGGAACGAAGGGGAGGCGCGGCACCTTACGCTCAATTTCTTTGAGTTCCGGAACGGGCGCCGGTTCCAGCTTCAGAATCCGGTAATCCGTATGGGGATTCATCTCCGCGCTGTTTGCGAAGGGGCTGTCCGAGAGACGCGCTCCCTGAATCCGGGCAAGATCGAAATCTGTAACATAGAGTGCGTCCTCTCTTGAAAAACGTTCGGAGTCCAGCAGAACCGTTCCGTTTTCCGCCGCGATGCTGTGCCCGCCGCAGACCGTGTCCATCGTGGACTCGCTGACTCCGGCGGAGACGTAGGCATAAGCGGCGACACAGCGTGCGCTTTGTCCCCGCACCAGTTCGCGCCGGTAATCCGCTTTCCCGACCAGTTCATTGCTCGCGGAAGGATTCAGAATCAGGGTCGCTCCGTTCAGGGCAAGATAGGAGCTCGGCGGAACCGTGCTCCACATGTCCTCGCAGATTTCAATGCCGAATACAAGTTCGCTCCCGGAACGGAAAATCAGATCCGTCCCGAACGGGATTTCCGTCTGTCCGGCGAAGTCTGCGGTTGCGTTTCTGATTCCGTATCCGGACGAGAAATAACGTTTTTCATAAAATTCCCGATAGTTCGGCAGGTTTGTCTTCGGGACGATTCCGCAGAGTCTGCCGTGCTGGATCACGACCGCCGCGTTGTACAGGCGGTTCTGCCGCCGGACAGGAGCGCCGACAATGAAAACGGACGGAAGCGATGCGCTTTTTTCCGCGATCCGCGCAACCGCATGTTCCGCCGCATTCAGCAGAGTTTCATTGTGGAACAGATCGCCGCAGGAATAGGCGGTGACGGCGAGTTCGGGAAAAAGAACGACGGACGCGGAATGCGCCGCCGCCTTTTCCGCAAGTTCGAGAATCCGTGCGGTATTGAACTCCGCATCCGCCACTTTCACGACGGGGGAGCAAGTTGCAACTCTGTAAAAGCCGAACATGGAAAACTCCCGTTTTCGGGTTTATTTTCTGACGACGGAACGGATGACGTCCCCGATTTTTTCGATTGTCGCATCGTCAAGATAGGCGTGCATCGGGAGGGCGAAAACAGTTCCCGCGACCTTTTCTGCTTCCGGCATGTCGCCTTTTTTGTATCCGAGATATTCCATCGCTTTCAGGAGATGCATCGGGATCGGATAGTAACGGGCGGACGGAATGTCGTTTTGGCGCAGGGCATCCTGAATCGCAGCATAATCGGGCGAAAGCACACAGAACTGCGCCCAGACCGAAAGGTTGCTTTCCGGCACATGAGGAAGCGTCAGGAGTCCCTCCAGCGCCTGTCTGTATTTTGCCACGACTTTCTGGCGCAGTTCGATTTCCTCTTCGTAAATCTTGAACTTTTCCAGCAGGACCGCCGCCTGAATCGTATCAAGACGCGCATTCAAACCGATACGGATATTGTCGTATTTATCGCCGCCTCTGCCGTGGACAAGAATCGAGAACATTTTGTCGTAAAGTTCCTTGTCGTCGGTGAATACCGCGCCGCCGTCACCGTAGCAACCGAGCGGTTTTGCGGGGAAGAAGCTGGTGCATCCGATCTTGCCGAGGGAGGGGACGCGGCGCCCTTTGTAAAGCGCGCCCATCGCCTGCGCGCCGTCTTCGATGACCGGCATTCCGAACTCGTCGGCGATCTTCTGTATTTCATCATAATCGGCGGGCTGCCCGAAAATATCGACTGCGACAACTGCTTTCAGGTTGAGTTTGCCTTCCGCCTTGACTTTCAGGATCGCTTCACGGAGCCTGGCGGGATTGATATTGTAGGTTTTGGGGTCAATGTCCGCAAAAACGGGCGTTGCGCCGGTCAGGGCGATCATTTCAACAGTGGCGAAGAATGTGAACGGAGTCGTGAAAACGGCATCTCCCTTTTTGAAATCCAACGCCATCATCGCCATAAGCAGTGCATCGGTTCCGCTGGAGCATCCGAGACAGTATTCAGTTCCTGCGAAGTCCGCGAGTTTCTTTTCCAGTTCCGCGACTTCCGGGCCGAGAATATATTGTCCGTGCATCAGGACTTTCTTGATTGCCTGGTCGACGTCTTTTTCAATGCGGGAATACTGTTTCTTGAGATCGATAAATGGAATCATGCTGCACTCACACCGTTATAAATTTAATGTTAAAATCACAATGAAATAAAATACCACGAAATTGCCGCAATTCAAGCTGAAAGTGAAATTTCATGCAGCGCATGTCGGCAGCGGAGTTCCTGACAGGCCCGGAAGCGGTCGATGGGCAAAATCGCAGCTTCCGCATTTTACCCATCCGCTTTGCTTTCTTACGGCTGGAATTTCCGCAGGCGAAGCGCATTGAGGACTACCGAAACGGAGCTGCACGCCATGGCAAGAGCCCCGAAAATCGGATTCAGGCTCCAGCCGAGGATCGTTACGAACGCGCCCGCCGCAAGTGGAATGCAGATCACGTTGTAGATGAAAGCCCAGAACAGGTTTTCCCTGATGATGCGCATGGTAGCGCGGCTCAGCGCAATTGCCGCCGGGACTTCGCGCAGGTCGCTTTGCATCAGGACAATGTCCGCAGACTCAATGGCGATGTCCGTGCCGGAGCCGATTGCGATTCCGGTATCCGCCTGAGCCAGGGCTGGGGCGTCGTTGATGCCGTCGCCGACCATTGCCGTGCGTTCCCCTTTCTGTTGAATTCGCTGAATGACTTCAGCTTTTGCGTTAGGCAGGAGTTCCGCATAGAATTCATCAATTTTGAGGGAACGCGCAATGGATGCCGCGACAGCCTTGTGGTCGCCGGTCAGCATGACCACTTTGACACCGAGTTTATGGAGTCCGGCGATCGCTTCTTCCGTGGATGGCTTGATGCGGTCCGCAATGCGGATCACTCCGATCAGTTTGTCGTCGTACGCGGCAAGAATCATGGAGTCGCTGCCGGAGGTGTCCACGGCGCTGATGTCGATTTTATGCGTCTGCATGAAAGACATGTTGCCGAGGATGAATTCCTTTCCGTGAATCCGGCAGAAAACCCCGTGTCCGGGCAGCGCTTTGAAATCATCGACTTCGGAAAGCGTCAGGTTGCGCTCCTTTGCGGCGCGGACAACCGCATCCGCCAGTGGATGTTCCGAATTCTGTTCGGCGGCGGCCGCCATTGCAAGAAGCTGGTTTTCAGTGAACGGCGTATTTTTAGCGAGGATGATGCCGGAAAGATCGGGACGCCCTTCCGTAATGGTTCCGGTTTTGTCGAGAATCACGGTTGTTGTCTTGCCGGCGGTTTCCAGCGCTTTCCCGCTCTTGATGAGAATGCCCAGCTTTGCGCCGCGCCCGATTCCGACGATCAGCGCAATGGGAGTCGCCAGACCGAGCGCGCAGGGACACGCGATCACCAGTACTGCAAGAGCGAAACTCAGCGAATGGGCGAATGTCTCCCCGACTCCGAAGAACCAGATGGAGAATGTCGCCGCCGCGATGAGGATGACGCCCCAGACGAAGAAGCCGGAGATGGTGTCCGCCAGACGTGCGATCGGCGGACGGGACCCCTGTGCGTTCTGAACCATGGCGATGATTTTGGCTATGACCGTGTCGTCGCCTGTATGTGTTACGCGGAAGATGAAAGAACCGTTTCTGTTCATGGAGCCGCCGGTTACGCTGGAACCGGAGGCTTTTTCCACGGGCATGCTTTCGCCGGTCAGCATGGATTCGTCAATGGTCGAGATGCCTTCCTCCACGACGCCGTCCGCCGGGACCCGCTCTCCGGGTTTGACGCGGACACGGTCATTGGGCTTGAGCTGGTTTACCGGAATGATGACCTCTCTGTCATCCACCATCAGGTGAGCGGTTTCCGGTGCGAGCTTCATCAGTTCGCGGATGGCTCCCGACGCCTTGCCGCGGGAACGTGCTTCCAGAAACTTGCCGAGCATGATCAATGCAATGATCATGCCAGCCGTATCGAAATAGAGATGAACGCAGTCGCCTTTCGCCATCAGGTAGATACTGTAAACGATCGCCGCGCTGGTTCCGAGCGCGATGAGCGAATCCATATTCGGTGAGAGCTTTGCCAGTGTTTTGAAGCCGTAAAGATAAAAGGTATATCCCGCCAGCACGACCGGAATCAGGAGCGCGATCTGGACAAACGCGTTTGCCGTCGGGGAAATATGGAAATACGGCAGCCCGATCATTTCGCTCATCGCCGCGTAAAACAGCAGGATGGAGAACACGAGCGCCGTCAGAAAACGCAGAAAATAACGGATGCCCGCTTCATCGTCTTCCGGTTCCGGTTTTTTATCCTCGATGAGCTGTGCGTTGTAACCGTTGTCTTTGACCGTTTCGCAGATCATTGCGGGCGTGACTTTGTCATCCGCATTGAGCGTCATGGTCTTGGTTGCAATATTGACATAAACATTGGAAACACCGTCCATTTTTTTGACGGCCCGTTCGACGGATGCCGCGCAGGACGCGCAGTGCATACCCAGTACAAGAAATCTTAATTTCTTCATAAATTATACCATCCCTTCCCCCTTGAGATTATTTCTGAAAGTAAGGAAATATACCATCTTTTCCGCAAAATGGCAAACTGTTCTTCAAAATAATTCGCCCTTTCTGCATTTTGGCGAGCAGACATTTCTTCTGCCGGTTCTGCGGAGTTTCCGCCGGATGGTGTTTGTGTTGGCAGGAGAGATGAAACAGGCATCAGGGTTTTTCCATTTGCCGCGGACTTGCGGAGATGTCCGCGGCAGGAGAAATCTTCCAATGCACGGAGGCATTTACGGGGTAGCAAAAAATTCTTTTGTCCCGCTGATCAGTTCTGTTCCCTGTAAGCGCAGACGAGCGTCATACTCCGCCCAGACCACAAAAGAGCAGATTCTGCTTTTCCTGCCGCCCTTTATCGTGTGGCGGAGTATTTTCCGGGGAGTTGTTTTCAAGGAATTCTTTTCCGTCCATTCGGTGGCTTTGCGAATCAGTTTTCCATTTTCATCAAAACACCAGATGCCAAAGCCTCCGGCATGTATACCATAGTATGTGATGGTTACATTTTTACCGGCGGGAACCTCGAAATAGAAACGGGAGATTCCGTTGCGTGCCAGGAAAACAGGGCGTTCGCGGCAGTAGCCTGCGTGAACCAGCCCTTGCGACGGCACTACATTCCAGTCTGCATTGGAGTAATCCGATATTTCGACTGTAAATTCATCTCCGCTTTTGCCTTTCAGGGGGTATTTGAAAAGAAAAGCATCCCGTCCGCAGTCGAATTTCTGTTCATGCTGCATTGTCCCATTCTGATAGATTCTGATATAGGAGTCAAATTCCGCTTTTTGGGAAGTGGGCCAGATCCAGCGTTGCAGAAGAAGTTCCGCGTTGTCCTTTTTCAAGCGGATTCTGAACCGTCCCGGATTTGGCGCACGCCAGTGCCAGATGGGATTTTCATGCAGCACCTGTTTCATCAGAACCGGATCACTGAAGTCATGATTCCGGCCGGGATACTTTTCCTGAAGGCATTGCAAGTAGTCTGCAAGGAAAGTCATGTATTCTCCCAGGAATTTTCCGTTGAATCCGGGGGAATGCAGGAACATGGCAGCCATGGCGCGTTCCGCAACCGCGAATATTTTTTCATCTTTCAGAATCATGGATGCCTCTGCCAGTGCCGGAGCGATTGTAGTGTTCATATATGTTACTGCATAATTCAGTTTGCGGCCGTCGTAAGCCAAATCATAGACAAAGCCGCAACCGTCGGCGGGTTCAAATGCCCGGAGAATTTCCTGCGCGACCTGCCGGATTACCGGTTTCACCGTTTCATCGCCGGTCAAGCGGCAATATTCACAGAGTCCTTTTAACCCGACGGAAGTGATGAACATCGTATAGCATGGGATTTTCTCGCCGCGTGCCTTTACCAGGCGGGGATTGATCAGCGCCCATGCTTTTCCCGGAGACTCTTTACAGGCGTCAACGGACTTTTTAACCAGTTCCCTGACTGCGTTCAGATAGACTGGGTCTTGAGTGGTTTCATATATTTTTATCAGTGCGCGTATCGCCCAGGAACATTCCCGGGGGGCCTGCGGATTTTTCCCGAATTTGAAATTGGGCGCCATTGCCAGGGCAATATGATCTCCGTAAAGCCGGACGACATCCATTACCTGTGCCTCTCCGTAGAGATGCCAGGCGTTCAGTATTCCATAACTCCAGGTATGGCCGTTGGCGGCGGATTGATAATACCCGTAGGGAAAACTCCAAACCTTATAACGTCCGGAATGCCCGGCACCGTGATTCAGGTTTGCGCCCACATAGTAGGGATCCGGATATGCCAGGACGGAATCCGAATTCGCCTGATGGCGCGCCGCCGCCAGAGCATGGCGGAACAGACGTCTGTCACCGGTGCGGAGAAAAGTCATGAAGAGTCCGTGAGCCATATCATATTCATTGTTGGTCCAGTTTTCTCCTTTTTCCCCGAAGCTGTCTCCATAATTGAAAAAGCCGTATTCCCGCTGTTCCGCCTCCTGCCTGAGCCGCATTTCAAAACTTTTGACAATCTTTTTGTCTATCGCTTCAAAACCTTTTACTCCCATTCCCGGCAATACTTTGGTTTTCGCATACCATTCGGGAGGAAGTACCGCGATGACCGGCAGATTCAATTCCGCATGAACCCTGCCGTCCGTTTCCGGCTGTATTTCAAAACGCATGCGTTCCGTGAACGCCATTCCCCATTTCATGCGGTAGGCGCCTTCACAAAAGGGGTAGACCAGATAATAGGGCAGATTCCTGTTGAACTGCCGGTTCGGCTGAGCCGGCAACAGTTCCAGCTGAAAGACGGAATCCCAGCTGAATGCCTTGGGATAGCGTTTCCAGGCATCTGCAATTCCAATGTTCCATGTGTTTCCATCGCTGCAGGAGAGCTTGGCGGTTCCGTCGAATTTACCTGTAATCCGCCTGCCTCCATCGATGCTGAGGAACTGGTCTGTCTCCTGGAAGATTCGTTTGCATGCGATATGCCCTGCCGTATTATCAGAGTCGTAATGCGTTTTGACCGCCTGTATTTTCCCTGCCGGTTCAAAACGGAGATTCAGGTTCAACAGGTCCGTGAATTCATGTGACAGCTCGGTATTGATGTGAGTGAATTCAAGTTCGAAGCCATCAAGCCCGGAGAAGAAAGAGAGCCGGGCGACATAATCCATGAGGTTTCTGTCGCCGTTCCAGTATTGTCCCTCAACCCGGACTGTAACCCGTTCCGGTCCCGCTTCACTGATTTCAATACGCCTCGGGGGACGTCCGGAGATGGAGTAATCCTGCTCTGTTACAGCATCTCTGAGAGTAGCTCCCGCTGCGGCAAATGCTCCGACGCTTTTCCCCTTGAATTTCAGTTCTTTGATCAGGTTGAATTTCTTTTTGTCAATAATGGCATTGATTTTGCCGGTATCTATTATAATGTTTTCCCTGGTTTCCTTCACTTTAATGTCCGGGAATTTGTTTCTTTGAATCCGGTTGCCGCATTCCACATAATAACAGACCGTTTCGTTCGCCTGCAATGGAGCGGTGAACTGAAGCAATGCCCATTTCACCGATTGATCCGGCCAGAATCCGGTGATTGACACCTGGAGGCGTTGTTCCCGGTTGTCTGAATCAATCAGGCGGATCTGATCCGGCTGAAACAATGCTCCCTGCGGCAGAGGGAATCCCATGCGGACAAGTGCACGCCGCCTGACTCCCGCTTCTTCTTTTAATTCGACAGGGATCTTGATATATTCCAGCGAACCGTTCTTTTTCAGCCTGCCGTTTCCGGCAAATTCCGCTGTGTGCGGAATACGCGGATTCCTGATTTTCAGTTTTGCCTTTTTCATGATCTGCTGTCGCGTGTAACCCCGGTCATGGCGGAGTGGCAGTTTCAGATGAGGGCCCTTATGCCAGAACTGTTGTTCCGCCGGGGCTTCTTTTCCGGACGGCGCGGCTTCTCCGGAAGCGTTCCAGGCGAGAATGAGGAAAAGAAGCAGACTTTGGAATAATCGTTTCATCGGGTATTTTCTCCTGTAAAATGATTAAAAATCGATTCTTGAATTCGGGTCGCCGTCATCCGTATCCCGTGTAATGAATACGTGTTTGGAATTTGTGACGTTTCCCGCCAGTGTCAACAGATTTGTCTGCTTTGAATGACGGTAATCAATGAGCCGCTTGATGTTTTGTCCTGATTTGCTGTAACAGGCGGGGTTGGTATAATCCGGGTCTCCGTAGGTCTTGCTCATGTTGCATACCTCCGAGCTTCCCGTTCCATCCATGATCAGAGGGATTCTGGATGGAAATTTGAAGCTGGAGGTTTTATTCGTGCATGTGCGCAGCCTGTTCACGGCTGTCCATTTCATGGAAAATGTGGCGATTGACCCCATGACATAACTGCGGTAGCGCAACAGCCCGAAGGTCCGGGGATAATAATATCCATACGGAATATTGCTGCCCGTCAGCGCGGCGCATTGAAACACTTTCGGAGTCATGACATACGAATCTTTCACATTGTTGTCGGCATACTCCCCCACGATGCCTCTGTAGGGGGTGACGGAATTGCTGAGCCATGAGCGTGCATCGTTCCATTTCAATATGCCGCCTCCGTCGAAACTGCCCTGCTGGAATGGCATGACGTATCCGTTGAACACATCATTGTAGTTGCATGTGGAAAGATATAACTGTCGCATATTGTTGACACAGGAAATTCCCTGCGCCTTTGCCTTTGCTGTACTCAATGCCGGCAGGAGCAATCCCGCCAGAATCGCGATGATCGCCACAACGATGAGAAGTTCTATAAGGGTGAAAATCCGGCAGACATTCTTCTCTGCTTTTGTTTTTCCGAGTTTCCTTTTCATTGTACCATTCCTTGTTTTATATTAAAATTGCATTCTGTTTCAGCAGGCATTTCCGCAAATCCGCATAGGATGGAAGAACACCGGCGGGCACCGACAGGGCGGCGGCGGTCCCCGCGGCGTGGCCGGTTGCCATACAGCAGGGCATCATGCGGATTGCCGAAAGCGCCTGTGTTTCAGCGCCGATGGCACGTCCACCAGCCAGCAGATTGTTCACACCCCTGGCTTTCAGGGCGCCGTAGGGAATGCCGCGCCAACCTGATATTTCCCTGTCCCACGGATTGCAGAAACGGTAAATGCCGTGTCCGCCGAATCTGCGCCGCCCCAATGCGACAGGTTCCTCGACGGGAGTGTTCCGCAGCAGGTCTGCACAGGTGATCATCGTCACCGCGTCAATTGTGCGCCCAGCCCGGATGCCGATCTTCGGGGCGATTCCGGCGAGGCGGCATTCAGTGAATTCGCTGAAATTTTTCTGAAGCCATTTCAGGATCACGAAGACCTGCTCCCGAAGTGCGACATCCATGCGGGTCAGTTCCTCCCGGTCAAGGGCGTTCCCCGCAATCTGGCTTAAGTTCAGCAACACTTCATCAGTGTTTCCCAGTTGGCATCCCATGAAAAGATCCTGCTCCGGAAACGGGAATTTTTTTTCGATGCACAGTCTGGTGAATTTTTCGCGAAGAAGAACTTTGTCGAAATCCTTGACGCCTGTCACTTTGAACAGGACAGTCTTGGTCATGCTTTCTTCCGCATTTCCTTCGTTGACGGGGAGGCCCCCCAGTTTGGCTAGAATGGCGTCTCCGGTTGTGTCGACAAACGCATGAGCTGAAATCTTTTCCGTTCTGCCCATACAGAAACACTGGATGGAATCCAGACTTTGTTTTTTTATTTCCGCACCGGTCACCACGGTATAGTAAGAGCGCTCCACTCCGGCTTTTTCCAACATCCGGTTCAGGCATAACGCCAGCAACGGTTCCGTTGTCGTGTAGGTGCCGGTCAGCGGGCCTTCCGATAAATGAGACGTAATCCGGCGTTGCGAATTGATTTCTGCTATCGCCCCCATTGCATCCAGTTGCCGCAGCAGGCGTTCACCGATTCCTCCCACGGCTTGGCGTTGTCCATCGCCGAATCCCATAAATGATGGGCAGCCGCAGTTGACCGCGACTCCTCCCGGACAGGCATCCTGTTCTATCAACAGGGTTTGCCTGCCCATTTCTGCGGAAGCGATTGCCGCGCAGCAGCCGGCGACTCCCGCGCCAACGACGATGACATCATATTTTTTGAACGACATGGATTTCAACTTTATCTGTTTATTGTGATCTGCACGGAGATGTTTTCCTTTTGTTTTAATTATATCTCATTTTTTATTTTTCGCAATGGACAGGAATGCTATTTTTTATAATTATCTGCTGTTTCAGTATTATTTTCATAAAAATCCCTCTTGCATCTCGGGACGTTGGCGGTATATTGCACCAGAAAGTGGAAAGCGGAATTTTTCTTATCCGATTCTGAAAACAAATGGAGAATGCAGGTATGACGTTTTTTGAAGACATTACAACGTCCAATGCAATATCGCAATTGGAACGGATTCTGCTGGACATCGAGAAAAGATGGAAGATCCATATCACAATTCATGACCATAAGGGATTGCTCTGCCTGCCGGACGGGCACCATATCCTTCCGCACCGGAATGTACATCAGAACATATGCTGCCGCTGGAAAGCGAGGCAACCGGATGTTCACAGTCGTTGTCTTGCGCATTGCAAGACCGGAGCGATCAGGCTGCTGACGGAGAATCCGGTGCCGACTCAGACAATCTGCTGGAGATTCCTTACGGAAGTGATCGTGCCGATTCACCGGGGCAGAGAGCATGTCGCGACTTTTTTCGGGGGGACTTTCCGGCTTCCGGATTCGCAGTTGCCGGAACGGGGAGAACCGCAGGACGACGAATATTGGCGTCTGTACCGGACGTTGCCGGAATGGAGTGATTCCTGCGGCAATGAAATTTCTCTGCTGCTGCAGATGGTGGGAGCCGGTTTCCTGCAGATTGCGAATCGGCTTTATGAAGAGTACCTGAACCAGTCCGGACGGGCAGGGCATATCAGGCGTTTCATTAATTATTATGCGAATACGGATACCAGACTGAAAGATCTGGCAAAATATCTGGGACTTTCCGAATCCAGAACCAGCCATCTGTTGAAGCAGACGTTCGGATGTTCCTTCCATCATTTGCTGAATCAGCAGCGGATTCGCCACGCAAAGTCTTTGCTGTATTTTAGAAATCTGTCCATGCAGGAAATCGCGGAACAGGTCGGTTTTTCCAATGAGTTTTACTTTAACCGTATCTTCAAGAAGATTGAGGGAGTTCCTCCCGGCATTTTGCGTCGGCAGATATTGAATCCGCCGCATGAATGATCTCTTGCCGGTTGTTTTTGAAACAAAAAAAGCTCCGGAGGGATTCCGGAGCTTTTGAATCAATGGAAGAAACAATCTTATTCGGGCAGATGGAATGCCTTGATGAGATCTTTCTTCTGCTCTTCATTGATCGGTTTGACGCCGCCGAGACGCTTGGAGGCGAGAAGGCTGTTCGCACAGAACTCCGCGACTTCAAGACGGTCGAATGCCTGAAGCAGGGTGCTGCCGACCGTCAGCAGGCAATCGTTGCGGAGCATGATGACCGGTGCGTTCGGGGCGATCTTTTTGACGGTTGCCATCGGATCTTTGTAGTGTTCCGCGCAGGGAATGTCTACGATGTCGCGGAGCAGGATATAGCTTTCCGGAATGGTCTTGGTGTCGATTTTTTCCTCCGTGACCGCATATCCCATCACGTTGACGGGTTTGGAAACGATGATTGCATTGACCCAGGGATGTGTGTCGTAGATCGCTTTGAAGAATCCTGCCGCGCGGCTCGGGATCTTGCCCATTTCGCGGTAGTTGTCCTGAATCAGCACCAGCTCGTCGTTGCGGAGATTCATGCGGTCGAGCCCTTTCGGCGTCACAAGGAACTGATCCTGTGAAACACGTGCGGAAAACGTTCCGTCTGTGGAGAAGGAGAGCATACGGTTGTAGGAACGGTTGATCAGCTTGACCATCTCTTCACGGAGCTCGCATTCCCTGACGGAGTGTTCCGCAGGGATGAATTCCGGCATGAGCTTCTTTTCCAGTGTGCGGGAAAGGGCGCGTGTTTCCGCGTCGAGCGGCCTGATTTTGCCGAGAGCCTCCGCCTTGATTTCGATTCTTGCGAGGTAATCAAGGGTTTCAAAACGCTCGAAAGCTTCAAGCAGGTCCTTGCCGGAGGTGCAGACACCGTGATTCTGGAGCAGGATGCAGTTGTGCCCTTTTTCAAATTCAGCGGAGACAAGATTGCCGAGTGCTTCGCTTCCGGGGACTTCATAGCCTGCAAAACCGATGTCGCCGCAGATCTCGGCGGCTTTGGTGAGGAGCGATGTGTTGGGTTTGCGTCCTGTGATGCTGAACGCGACAAGCGCCGCGGGGTGTGCATGGAGAACCGCCTTGATGTCGGGACGGAGCTTATAGATGTGGCGGTGGAAAGGGAATTCACTGGACGGCTTATGGATTCCGACTACGGTTCCGTCGGCTTTCACGCAGACAATGTCTTCAGGGCGGAGCGTTCCCTTGTCCACACTGCCGGGGCTGATCCACATATTGCCCTCGTTGTCGAGGATGGAGAGATTTCCGCCGGAGGTGGTGGTCATTCCGTAGCCGTAAAGGCGTTTCATAATAAGGGTGATGAGGTCACGCGGGTGCATCATATCAAGATTCATGATCGACTCCTTTTTGTTAAAAACTTAAGCTATATACTGTACACGCTCTCTCCGAAAACACAATACCGCATCACAAAAATTTTGATTTAATATGTATCGGAATTGTTAATTCGCAAAAATGTGATATAGTAAATTCAACTTTCTTCTTACAATTCTGAATCAAGCATGGAGTCTTTTATGATCCGGAAAACCGCGTCCGTTGCAGTGACGTTTCTCATGATGGTGTTTTTTCTTGCCGCATGCGGCCCCGAACGTGCGCCCAGAGAGATCAAACAACTGAAAGTCACGCAGGGGGCGGACCAGTATGCTTTGCCGGGAGAGCCGTTCTCGAAAGAACTGCGGATCATCGCCTGCGGGCCCGAGGTGCGCAGCGCCGGCGGCAAAGTCCGCAGTGAAGGGGTCCCCGGAGTCAGGCTTCTGCTGACCCCCGTGGAAGGTTCCGACCTGAAAATCGAGCCGTCCGAGGTGGAAACCGATATCACCGGCGCCGCGGGCGCGAGAATCATTGCCGGAAAGAGCGTCGGAGACAATTATATCCGTGTGACTCCGGTCGGGCATGAAAACCGCAGCACGCTGGTTCGCGTCGGCGTTGGCGCAAAGCTCTCCGGCGGAGAACAGGAAGGCTGGGTGAATTCCCTGCTGAACGATCCGATCTCCATCCGCCTCGTCAAACCCGACGGCAAACCGGCTTCTCATATTCCGGTTTACTTCAGCGTGATCTCAAGTCCGGAAAATAAAAATACCGCAAAAGTCCTGACCCGTTCCGCGGTTACGGATGACAACGGTGTGGCGCAGACGCATGTTCAGCTCGGCGGAAAGACCGGCGAATATAAGATCGCGGTCGAGGTGGCGGACCCGAAAAGCGGCTATTTCATGCGTCTGACGCAGATGCGCGTCCTCGGCATCGACCTTGTCACCGTGATCATCGGGGTGATCGGAGGACTGGCTTTCTTCGTATTCGGAATGCAACTGATGGCGGACGGGCTTCAGCAGATCGCGGGCGAGAACATGAAGAAGTTCCTTCAGTATTTTTCGCGCAACGGTCTGGTTGCCGTTCTCGCCGGAACCGTTGTCACTGCGGTGATCCAGTCGTCGAGTGCAACGACCGTCATGGTGATCGGCTTCATCAATGCGGGGCTTCTGACTCTGCGGCAGTCGATCGGAATCATTTTCGGTGCGAATATCGGAACCACGGTGACGGCGCAGATCATTTCGTTCAATCTTTCCGGGCTGGCGCTTCCGGCTGTTGCCATTGGTTTCCTCGTCATGATCTCCAAAAAACGCGTCGTGAAAGGCTGGGGATCGGCGATTCTCGGCTTCGGGCTGATTTTCTTCGGCATGTCGATGATGAGCAATGAACTGCGGACCCTCGGATCGTTTCCCTCCTTCGTGAACTTTTTCAAACTCTTCGACTGCGCCCCGCACAGTTACGGCGGCTTCATGCCGATCGGGGCGGTCATGGGGGCAATCGGGATCGGCGTCCTCGCCACGTTCCTGATTCAGTCCAGCGCGGCGGCGGTCGGCATCATTCTCGCGCTTTCCGCCGGAGGACTGGTCAATTTCTATACGGCGGTGCCGCTCCTGATCGGAACCAATATCGGAACCACGATCACCGCATGGCTCGCCTCGCTTGCAGCGAACCGCGTGGCGAAACAGTCCGCTCTGGCGCATTTCCTGTTCAACGTGATCGGCGCTCTGCTGATGGTGATTCTTTTCTATGTCCCTTACGGACCCGCGCGCACTTCGGTTTTTCTCTATTTCGTCAACTCGATCACACCGGGCAACGCATTCGCGCCGATTCCGCAGAATATCGAGCGTCATATCGCGATGGCGCATACGCTGTTCAATATCGTCACCGTGGTTGCGCTGTTTCCGTTCATGGGATGGTTTGCGAGGCTCTGTGAATTCATTCTTCCGGTGCACGACGAAGCGTCGCTCAAGACTCATACGCTGGAGCCCCTGCTTCTGAAAACTCCGTCCGTGGCGCTGGAGCAGACCGTTGCCGAAATCCGCAAAATGGTGTCCGGTTCCTGGAAAATGATCGACTGCGTGGTCAATCGGCATTTCCTGACCGTGAACGTCGATTCCGAAGCATTCAAGGAACTCCGCGAACAGGAGCAGCGGATCGACGACATGCAGACGGCGATCACGAATTATCTGGTGCAGATCACGCGCCGTCCGTTGACGCAGCATCAGTCGGATCTGATTCCGCTTCTGATGCACTGCACGAATGACGCGGAGCGTATCGCCGACCATACGGAAAACATCATGAAGCTGACGAAACGCCTTGCAAAAGCCAATGCGGAGCTTTCCGATGTGGCGAAAGCGGATCTCGCCCGTCTCTGGGGACTGCTTGATTCTCAGGCGAAAAATGTCCGTATCGCGCTTGCCGGAACGGACAAGGAGAGCGTGCTTTCCGCACTGAAGGAGGAGAAGAAGATCAACAAACTCGCCAAGCGCTACGAGAAGGATTACATGCGCAATCAGGATTCTTTCAAAGATATCGAACCGGATTCCGGTATGATCGGCGGGGATCCCGCGGAGGCGGTCAACGAGGAGATTTCCAACCGCGTCATGGAGAATGAGCAGGAGATCAATATGCTGACGAAGCGGTATGAACAGTCCCATATCGAGCGCCGCAATTCCGGCAAATGCGCTGTCGAGGCGAGTGTGATTTTCATTGAAATGCTCTGGGAGCTGGAACGGATCGGCGACCATCTCGCGAATATCGCCGTCCGCGCCCCGGAAATTCAGAAGCATTATTTTGCCCTTTGATAAAAACTGAAACTTAATTTTTTCAGGCTTCCGCCGTTCGCTGCGCAGCTTGGAGACAGGAGGTATTTTTCATGTTGGACCAAACCGTTTTTCAAACTCAGTATCATGAGATCAAAGCCGGGGAAATCGAACGTAATGTTTTTTCCCTGATCGGCAGCGACTGGCTGCTGGTGACCGGCGGGGACCGCGAAAAATTCAATTCCATGACTGTTTCCTGGGGCGGAATGGGGGTGCTCTGGAATAAAAACGTTGCGTTTATTTTCATCCGCAGAACCCGCTACACGCTGGAATTCATCGAAAAACAGCCGGAATTTTCACTTTCGGCGTATCCGGAACAGTACCGCAATGAGCTGCTCCGGATTTTCGGAAGGAAATCCGGACGCGACTGCGACAAGGTTGCCGAGAGCGGTTTCACTCCCGTCGAGACTCCGTTCGGGACGGTCGCCTATGCGGAGGCTTCCCTTGTGATGTCCTGCAAAAAACTTTATGCCGGACAGCTTGTCAAGGACAACATTCTGGATCAGGTCGCCAGAACCACCATGTATGCGCCGGACGAAGAGGCGCATCAGGTTTTCATTGCCGAAATTACAGGCGTCTGGAAGCGGAATGCCTGATGAAGATTCTGGTTGACGCCGATGCTCTGCCGCATGATCTCCGCGATCTGATCTACCGGACCGCGGAGCGCACTTCCATTCCGGTTGTGCTGGTGGCGAACTCGCATCAGCGCATTCCTTTGTCCGGATATGTTTCTCTTGAAGTCGTATCCGGCGGGTTCAATGCCGCCGACGACCGGATTGTGGAGCGGATTGAAAAGGATGATCTGGTGATTACATCGGATATCCCTCTTGCGGACCGTTCTCTGACTGCCGGAGCGGTTGCACTGAATCCGCGCGGGGGGCTTTACACTCATGCCAACATTAAAAACATCATGGCGATGCGTGATATCCTGGAGGATTTGCGTGCGTCCGGGGAAATGACGGGCGGCCCGAAATCTTTCACCCCGAAGAACCGCGAGGAGTTCGCAAACCAGCTCAACCGCATTACTGCCCAGTATCTGCGTAAAAGGCAGATCGAAGAATTGAAACGGGAAAAAATCGGTTCCGGCTCTAATAAATGAGTTTTTGCCTCGTCATAACTCTTGAAACAACCAATGAAAGGGTATGGCAATGAAGAAAACGAAACTGATATTGTCCGCAGGCGTTGTCGCCGGAGCTCTGCTGGGGCTGGCGCTGACAATGCCTGAAATTCCGAAGCTCAATCTCGGCGGGGAAAAACGGATCGCCGCCTATCTCTCGACGGATAAGATGATCTACCGTCCGGGGGAGACCATCTATTTCCGGATCGTGGCGCTGGGTGCTTTCCATAATTTCCCCGTGCGGGAAAATCATGCGGCGACACTCAAAATCAAAGGACCGCGCGGAGATGTGGTGAAAACCCTTTCCGGCAGAGTGTCGGACAGTACCGGAGGAATTGCATTCCGGATTCCGGCTGATCTGAGGGGAGGTGTCTACCGCGCATTCTGTTCCGTCAACGGTTCCGCCGAAGCGGAGCGTTCCTTTGAGATACGCGCCTATACTCCGCCGCGCCTGAAAACACAGATCGAATTCCTGAAAAAAGCTTACGGGGCAGGGGAATCCGTTCATGTCGCCTTGAACGTCAAACGCGCCGAGGGCGGAGTGCCGGAGAATGCGGACGTGACTCTTATTGCGCGTCTGGGAGACCGGGAGATTGCACGTATTCCGGGGCTGAAAGCGGACAGGGAAGGCAATCTTTCCGCATCGTTCCAACTGCCGGGGAAAATTGCGGAGACGGATGGAACCGTCGCCTTTCTGGTTCGCGACGGCGGTGTGCTTGAGACTGCCGCAAAGAGTCTGCCGCTGGTTCTGAAGGACCTTGACATCATATTTTATCCCGAAGGCGGCGATATGGTTGCCGGACTGCCGAACCGGATTTATTTTTCCGCGAATCTCAAAAACGGAAAGCCCGCCGATCTGGCGGGAAAAATCATGACTGCGGACGGGAGAGCTGTTGCAGATGCCGTATCCCGTCATGAGGGACGCGGCGTATTCAGTTTCACACCGTTGAAAAACACCGCTTATTTTCTGAAGATCGATGCGCCTGCGGGAATTGAAAAACGGTATCCGCTTCCGGCGGTGAAAGAGTCCGGCGCGGTTTTGAGTTCCACGAAGAATGTTTATCCGTTTGAGGAAAAGATATTGCTGCGTGTTCTGGTGCCGGAGAATTCGGATGCCTCGAAGATTGTTCTCTCCAGACGGGAACGCATCATTGCTTCGGCAGACCTGAAGAAAGGCGCCAATGAGGTTGCCCTGGAGGCCGGGGAGCATGAAGGCGTTCTGATTGCGACCGTCTACGATTCCCGGAGCAAACCCGTTGCGGAGCGGCTCGTCTTCCGTGCGCCGAAGTTTGTTACGAATGTACGGATTATTCCGGAGAGCAGGGCATTCGTCCCCGGCGGGAAAGTCAAACTCAACATTCTTGCCACGGATCGGAACGGAGCTCCCGTGGAGAGCGTGATCGGGCTGAATGTGACCGATGAATCCGTGATTGAGATGACGGAACGCCGGGAACAGGCGCCGTCTCTGCCGGTGATGGTCTATCTGGAGAACGATGTGAAGGAGCTTGCCGACGCCCGGATTTATTTCGATGCGAAGAATCCGGATTCATCGGAGGCGGTCGATCTGCTTCTCGGCACGCAGGGATGGCGCAGATTCATCACGGTTGATTTCAACGAACTGGTGAAACAGTATGAAAATCCGGCGAAACGCGCTCTTGCATGGATGCGGCAGATTGTGTTACGCGGATATCGTGTTAAGGCGAATTTTGCCGGAGTCCGCCGGGAAGCCGTGATTGCTGAGGCGGCTGTCATGCCTGCCGCCATGCGGGAGGAGAAAGCGCCTGCCGGAGAGAAAGCGGAACAGGCTGTTCCGCAGGTCCTGCTCCCGGCGGAAGGTGCATTCCGCGGAATTGTCCGTCAGGATGTCGCCGCAAAGCAAAAAGCGCTGATGCCGGTCAGCGTGCGTGAATACGCGCATAAGGCGCGCCCGGACCGCATACCGAACGAGCGCAGGGATTTTACCGAAACGATTTATTGGAACGCCGGTATCCGCACGAATCCGCGCACGGGGAAAGTATCCGTCGAATTTGACCTGCCGGACAGCATCACGACGTTCCGTGTGACGGCGGACGCAATCGGAAACAACGGCGCACTGGGGGTGCAGACTGCCGCGATTCGTTCCGTGGAGCCTTTCTACATCGAACCGAAACTTCCGGTTTTCGCGACGGCGGGAGACCGGATTCAGGTTCCTGTTGCGCTTGTGAATTCCACGGACAGGGGTTTGAAGAACGTGAATCTTTCCGTCAGGGCGAATCATGAAACGATCGGGAAAACATTGACTCTGGAAACTCTGAATCCGGGGGAGCGGGGACGCATTGCCGTCACTGTGATTCCCGCGAAAGCCGGTGTTCTGGAACTTACGTTCCATGCCGCGGCGGAGGGGTATGCGGATAAGGTGGTGCGGCGGGTCAATGTCCTGCCTTCCGGTTTTCCCGTTGCATTCAATGCGGGCGGACTCTTGAACTCGAAGACGCCGTACAATTGTACAATAACGATCCCGGCGGATGTGGAAGCCGGGGCCGTGAAAGCATCTGCGAAGCTCTATCCGAGCCCGCTTGCCGGAATGGAGGAGGCGCTCAACGCTCTGCTCCGCCAGCCCTGCGGATGCTTCGAACAGACCAGCTCCACGACCTATCCTCTGGTGATGGCGCAGCAGTATTTCCTGAGCCATCAGGGCGTTTCTCCTGAGAAAATCCGCAAGGCAGCCGGACTTCTGGAGCAGGGGTATGAAAAACTGACCGGATTCGAGTCTGAAAATAATGGATACGAATGGTTCGGTGGAGACCCCGGGCATGAGGCGCTGACGGCTTACGGCCTGATGCAGTTCCATGAAATGAAGGAGATCATGCCCGTTGACCGCAGTATGCTGGAACGTACGGAAAAGTGGCTGTTGAGCAGGCGTGACGGAAATGGCGGCTTTCTCCGCAATGAACGGGCGCTGGACTCTTTCGGGCGGGCTCCGGCTCCGACAACCAATGCTTATATCCTCTGGACGCTTCTTGAGTCCGGCACCTCGCCTGTGGAGCTGTCGCGTGAAATTGAACATGTGAAGAAAATCGCGCTTCAATCGGAAGACAGCTACATCCGTGCGCTCGGCGCGAATATTCTTTTTCTTGCGCATGACGGAAAGAACGCCCTCTCACTGGCTTCCGGACTTGCCGCCTCGCAGGAAAAGAACGGCGCCGTCGGCGGAGGAAAAACTACGATCACGTGTTCCGGCGGCGACTCGCTGAAGATTGAAACGACTTCGCTTGCCGTGCTTGCATGGCTGCGGATCGACGGCAGGTTCGCTCCGAATGTGGAGTCTGCGATGAAATGGCTTTTCGAGCGGTGCAAAAGCGGGCGTTTCGGCTCGACGCAGTCCACGATCCTTGCTTTGAAAGCGATCAACGCCTATGACAAGGCGCGCGCCGTCCCGAAAAATTCCGGGAGTGTCCGTCTGGTCGTGGACGGCAGGCCTTTCGGCAATCCCGTTTCTTTTACGAAAGAATCGAAAGGCACGATCGAACTGCCTGACTTCTCCATTGCAATGACGCCGGGGACTCATACCGTCGGACTTGTCATGGAGGACGGCTCCGAAATGCCCTTTACGCTTGAAGTTTCATGCAATACGAAGCTTCCCGTGTCCGCACCGGATTGTGCCGTCAAGGTGGAAACTGCGCTCTCCTGCGCAACGGTAAAGGAGGGGGAGATTGCGGAGCTGAATGTGACGGTGCGCAACGGCGGCAAGGATGTTTCGATGCCGCTTGCCGTGATTGGAATTCCCGCCGGATTCGAGGTGCGTTACGATCAACTCAAAGAACTTGTGAGCGCCAGGCGCATTGCCGCGTGGGAGATGTTCGACGGCGGGCTGGTTCTTTACTGGCGCGCTCTGCGTGCGGATGAAACGGTTCGCGTCCCTGTAAGCCTCAAAGCTGTGATTCCCGGTTCTTACACCGCTCCGGCGTCGCGTGCATGGCTTTACTACACCGACGAACTGAAAAACTGGTGTCCCGGCGTCAGCGCTGAAGTTCTCTGAGGCGTTTCCGGCGGATGGAATTCCTCACCCAACCGCCGGTTTTCACATCCAGTTCAAACAGGGAAAACAGGCACTTGTTCCAGCGTTTGATCAGCATCAGCAGGAGAAGCCGGTATTTGAGCCTGAAATCATGGAGGGGCAGTTTCCCGTCCGCGTGCCAGCGGGAGAAATGATCCTGAATCAGCGGCAGTATCTCTTTCAGGTCTTCCTTGTTCAGATCGTAAAGCCCGCTGAGTATGCTGCGCAGCTGCCCGACGGCTTTGCGGTGAAAAAGTTTTTTATCTTCCGGAGATGAGAGCCTGTCTTCCAGTTTCATCATCTGATCGTAAATGACCAGATAGGATTTTGCCTTTTTTATGGAAAACGGGGAGTGCATGATGGAGTTCGGCGTTTGCGTGTAAAGATACATGAGCGCTTTGATGCGGCAGACTTTTTTCAGGCGGAAAAGACTGGTGTAAAAGAAAAGGTAATCTTCAAAATAGACACCGGGGACAAACGGCGCATCGGCGAGGAAGTCTCTGCGGAAAAGTTTTGCCCATGGGAAAACAGGAAGCCTGATCTTTTTCGACAGTTGGGAATGGATGATGCTGTCCTGTATGATGTCTGCCGGATGTTCTCTGCATGGTTCCGGAACGCTCCTTTGATCCGCTTCTGTTTTTGCATAATCACAGAACGCAAAATCCGCCCCTGATTTTTCCGCCTCGGAGTAAAGAATTTCAAGATATTCCGGCGTAACTGCGTCGTCCCCGTCGATAAAGGCAATATATTTTCCTGCGGCAAGCTGCAATCCGTTGTTTCGCGCCGCAGACAGTCCCTGATTTTCCTGATGAATCACTTTGACTCTGGAATCCTTTTCCGCATAGGCGTCCAGCAGTTCCCGCGTGCCGTCTTTGGAACCGTCGTTGATGCAGATCAGTTCGAAGTCCCGGAATGTCTGCGCCAGAATGGAGTCCAGGCAGTAGGATACGTATTGTTCAATGTTGTAGAATGGCACGATCACGGAAATCGCAGGCTTCATGTTCTCCCTTTCTGTTCATGGCTGGAACGCCGGTGTTTTCTCAAGTCCGCATTTCGAAGGAAACAAGCGCAAAGAGACCGTTAATATAATTTGAAAACAGGGTTTTACAAGAAGTGAACGGGTTCATGTGAGAAGCAGGTATGAAAAGCCGGCTGAAATTCTTTTACAGAAACATTCGCCGTGCGCAGCCACCAGCATGATTTCATGAATATTTTCTTTGTTTATGGATAGTATATTTTTTATTTTATGGTATATTATGCGCTTTATCTTTTAAAACAGGAGTGCAAATGGACTTTTTCTTTCAGGGATTTTCAACGCTTCAGATTGTCGTGTTGTGTATTTCCGCAGTGATCATCGGAATCAATAAGACCGGAATGCCGGGGCTCGGACTGCTGCCGGTGGTGATGCTCGCAAATACGTTCGAACCCGGGCTTTCCACGGGTTTGCAGCTTATGATGATCGCGATGGCGGATATTCCCGCAATCATTTATTACCGTAAAACCGTAAACTGGAAGATCATTCTGCGGCTGCTTCCGGCGGCTCTGGCAGGGATCGGCATCGGGGTGATCGTGCTCCATTTTGCCAAAGATGTGAATCTGAACATCCTGATCGGCGTGATCGTTCTCGGCTTATGCGTCTTTACGATGCTGAAGGATTTCATCTGGCGCGATGTGACGAAAGTTCCGACGCACTGGAGCTTCGCCGCATTTTTCGGTCTCCTTGCCGGATTTACGACGCAGGTCGCCAATGCGGCGGGGCCGATCATGGCGATTTACCTGATCGCCATGCGATTCGACAAAAAAACGGAATATATGGGAACCGCCGCATGGTATTTCTTCCTGCTGAACTGGCTCAAAGTTCCGATTTTTTATGCTCAGGGGCGCATTACGCCGGAATCGTTCCGCGCGGATCTGGCGATGATTCCGCTGCTTCTCGCCGGTGCGGCGCTCGGTATCTGGGTATTGAAGAAACTGCCGCAGAGACTCTTTGAAAAGATCGTGCTGTTTCTCTCTGCGATTGCGGCGCTCAAGCTGTTCTTCTGAGTGTGTCACGGGAAAGTGCGGATTGTGTCATAATGTCACGGAAATACATATCTTTATTCGTGTTTCGTTCTTTGTAACTGTTTGATTATATTTGAATTATGAAAAACGATGTTTTTCTGGCATAAAGAATGCTTAATACGGCGGATATTATGATGATTATGAAAAAAATGACATGGTATAAATTCAGATAAAGGAGTTGGAAATGCCTACGTATGAGTATGTTTGTGAAGCGTGCGGTCATGATTTCGATGTCTTTCAGAGCATGAAGGACGACAAACTGAAACAGTGCCCGAAATGCAAGGCTATGAAACTGAAACGCAAAATCGGCGGCGGTGCCGGAATCATTTTCCACGGCAAAGGCTTTTACTGCACCGATTTCAAGAATTCCACGCCCACCCCCTCGAAATAACTTGAATTTTTCAGCTTGACAAGGAGGCTTCCCTTATGGAAAACAACATGCAGTTCAAAGCAGAGGTCCAGCAGCTTTTGCAGCTCATGATCCATTCCGTCTATTCCAATAAAGACATTTTCATCCGTGAACTGGTCGCCAACGCTGCGGACGCGATCGACAAGGCGCGTTTCGAATCACTCAGCAAGCCTGAATTCGCCCAGAAATGGGAGATCAGGATTGATTCCGACGAAAAAGCGAATACGCTCACCATTTCCGATAACGGCATCGGCATGGATCATGACGAGCTTGTTTCCGATATCGGCACGATTGCGCGTTCCGGCACCAAAGCATTCATTGAAGCCATGAAAAATGCAAAAAAGGACGGCGAGGATACGCCCGCGGGCCCTGAACTGATCGGTCAGTTCGGCGTCGGGTTCTATTCTTCGTTCATGGTTGCGGATCGCGTGGACATCATCACGAAAAAAGCCGGCGCGGACAAGGCGTGGAAGTGGTCCTCGGACGGCAAGGAGACTTATACCATCGAAGAAGCACAGCGTGATTCGCAGGGCACTACGATTGTCATGCACATGAAAGAGGACGCAAAGAGCTATCTCGATTACTGGAAAGTCTCCTCGATCATCAAGAAGTATTCCGACTTCATCGAATATCCCGTTATGATGAAGCATACGGTCAAGAAAGACGACAAGGAAACGGTCGAGGATTCGACTTTGAACTCGATGAAAGCGATCTGGCTTCGCCCCGAGTCCGAAGTGACCGCGGAAGAATTCAACAGTTTCTACACCCATCTTTCCGGACAGGTCGGCGAGCCTCTCAAACGCATTTCCTACAGCGCGGAGGGAACCTCCGAATTCAAGGCGCTGCTTTTCCTGCCGGCGCGCGCACCGTTCGATTTCCAGTTCGGCGAACGCAGAACCAACGGGTTGCATCTTTATGTGCGGCGCGTGTTCATTACGGACAACTGCCCCGGGCTTCTGCCGGATTACCTGCGCTTCGTTTCAGGCGTGGTTGATTCCAGCGATCTCCCGCTGAACATCTCCCGTGAAATGCTTCAGGACAATCCGCAGATTCTCAAGATCAGCAAAAACCTTGCGAAGCGCATCATCTCCGAGCTCACGAAGATGCTTGAAAACGACAGGGAAAAGTATGAACAGTTCTACAAGGAGTTCGGCCGCCTCATCAAGGAAGGCGTCCACATGGATTTCGCAAACCGCGAGAAACTTCAGAATCTGCTGCTGTTCGAAACTATGAACGGTCCCAGGGGCAAGCTCGTGACGCTGAAGGAATACCGCGACGCGATGCCTGCGCTCCAGCAGGAGATTTACTATATCACCGGCGACAGCCGCGAAACGCTGGAATCTTCTCCGCATCTTGAGATTCTCCGCAAGGAAAATTATGATGTGCTGTTCATGACCGATCCCATCGACGAATGGGTGATCTCCGAAGTCGGCACTTACGACGGCAAGAAACTCAAATCCGTCAATAAAGGCGATGTCAAGTTCGACGAGTCGATTCAGAAAGAGCTGGAGGAAAAGACCAGAAGGGCGGCGGATGAGAACAAGCCGCTGGTGGAGCTGATCAAGAAAGCTCTCGGCACGAAAGTCAAGGATGTCCGCTTTTCTTCGCGCCTGACCGAAAGCGCCTGCTGTCTGGTCAGTGATGAATATGACCCCAGCGCTTACATGCAGCGTGTTTTGAAGGCGATGGATAAGAACGCACCGAATGTGGCGCGCATTCTTGAGCTGAATCCGGAGCATCCGCTGGTTGTGGCGATGAAGAAACTTTATGAAAAGTCTCCCGATAATGCGAAACTGCCTGAATTTTCGGAAATGCTTTACGATCAGGCGCTTCTTGCGGAAGGCAGCCCGATTCCGGATCCGCTCCTGTTCACCAGGCGCACCGCATCGCTGATGACGCTCGGCATGGAAAAAGAAGCGAGCGCTGAGTAATGGCTGATTATTACGAGATCCTTGAGGTCACGCACGAGGCGACCGATACCGAGATCAAAAAATCTTACCGGCGCCTCGCCGTCAAATATCACCCGGACAAGAATCCGGGGAATAAGGAGGCGGAGGAGCATTTCAAGGAGATTTCCCAGGCTTATGAGATTCTTGGAAATCCGGAAAAGCGCCAGATGTATGATCAATATGGCGAAGCGGCGTTTTCGCATGGCGGCATGGGCGGAGGAGGCGGAATGGATCCGTTCGATCTTTTCCGTGAGGCATTCGGCGGCATGGGCGGCGGAGGTGGAATTTTTGATTCTTTCTTCGGAGGCGGACAGTCGCGCCGGTCGGACCCGAACGGTCCGTTGGACGGATCGGATCTGCGTTACAATCTTGAAATCACTTTTGAAGAAGCGGTTTTCGGTGCGGATAAGACGATTGAGTTTCAGCGCATGGCGGCCTGTGAGACCTGCCACGGTTCCGGCTGTGAGCCGGGGACGGTAAAGAAACGCTGTCAACGTTGCGGCGGAAGCGGGCAGATCGCAATGTCGCAGGGCTTTTTTACGGTCATGCACGAGTGTCCGAAGTGCCACGGTGCGGGAGTCATGGCGGAAAAGCCGTGCCGCCAGTGTTCCGGCAGCGGGCAGCATAAGGTGAAACGCACCGTTCAGGTGCATATTCCGCCGGGAGTCGATACCGGCACCCGGATGCGTGTCTCAGGGGAGGGGGAACCCGGACTGCGCGGGGGGCGCAACGGCGATCTGTTTGTGATTACCCATGTGCGCGAGCATGAGATATTTCAGCGCGACGGACTTTCCGTCTATTGCAGTGTGCCGATCGATTTCCCGACGGCGGCACTCGGCGGAACCGTGGATGTCCCGACGGTGACAGGGAAAACGGCGTTGGAGATTCCTGCGGGGACTCAGACGGGCGATGTCTTTACGATCCGCGGAAAAGGGATGCCGTCTTTGCGCGGACAAGGCCGCGGCGATCATTATGTAAAGGTTTTTGTCGAGGTTCCGAAGAAGCTTTCGGAAGATCAACGCAGTGCCTTGAAACGTTATTCCGAAGCGTTTCAATCCAATGGAAACGGAGGCTCGCACCCTGTGCGGGAAAGCTTTCTGGAAAAAGCTAAACGCTTTTTTCAGGTCGGTGCTTGAGTTTTTTGGATTCTGATATTTGCAGCAGGAAAGGATGCATGATTTCCCGAAGAGGTCATGCATCCTTTTTTGCATTTGCCCGGAGGCCTGCCGAGAGAGTTTCCGTCTGCCGCATACTATGGCGCGGCTTTGAAAGCAGCGCTTGAAAACAGTGCGGGGATAAGGTATATTCCCGTTCATGAAAACAGCGCTTACAATCATTGTCCCGATGTATAATGTCGGTCGGGAGATTCACCGGTGCCTGTCTTCACTGCGGACACAGACGTATCCGGAGTTCGAAGTCCTGCTGCTTGACGACGGCTCGACGGATGATACCGTGAGCATCTGTCGGGAGACTGCCGCCCGTGATTCCCGTTTCCGGCTGATTGAGAATCCGCATCACGGAACGGCGTCGCCTCTGCGGAATCTCGGCATCCGCCTTGCATCGAAGGAATATATCGTTTTTCTGGATGGCGATGATGAGATTCTGGCGGATTCCCTGGAATGTTTCTCCAGTGCGGTGGAACGTTATGGCGCGCCGGATGTTCTGGGTGCCGGAGTTTGTTCCGGCAGCCTGAATGCGGAAGGGGTATTTCAGGAAAACGGGCGGACGTTCAATTTTTCCTCCCGTGACGGCGTACGGACGGGGATTCAGGCGCTGGAGCGGTTGTTTTTACAGCATAAGACTCTGGCGTGTTACAGTTGCGGAAATATTTACCGGAGACAGTTCCTGATCGGAAAACAGTTGTTTCAGCGCGAGGATATCCGTCTCCTTGAGGATCATGAATGGCTGCCGCGTGTTCTGTTGAGCGCGGACCGGGTTGCCGCCGTGGAGCATCCTTATTATCATTATATCCGCAGACCGGGGTCTGTTACGACCGCGCTGACGGATCGCGGGCTTGAGGATATCGCCGGCGTTGTCAACAGTCTGGCTGCGTATGGCTGTGCATATCAGGAACGGATGCCGGAAACGGTCCGGCGCTTCTGGGCGGCTCATGCTCTGAACGCTTTCTTCTGGTATTTTTTCTACCCGCTTTATGAGGATAAATTTACTTTTCCGGTCTGGCGTTCCAAACTGGAACTGCTTCTGGGGAATCCTGAAAACAGGAAAAATCTTTTCCGGCTTTTCCGTTATGCGTCCAAAGCGAAACAGCTTGCTCTGCCCTGGATTCTGCTGGCTCGGAAAGGGATACGCCTGCCTGCGAATCTGTATTTCCGGCAATTCTATTACAGGTTCTGCATCAGAAAATGAGTCTTCTGAACCTTATTTGAAATTTTCGAAAGTAAGATCATCGCCTTTGATGTCAATGAAGAAGAATCCCAGAACCGCGTCCAGAATATCGACCGGATGAATGGACACTCTGGCTTCGATCAGCCCCAGTCCCAATGTTCCTCCGATTTCCCAGTAGTCCCGTGCGCCTTTCCGAAGGTCGTAAATCGGCTCCGCCGGATTCGGAAATCCCTCCATGTTGATCCAGTATTCCTGAACCAGGGAGGACGTCGGGCGCCGTTCCGTGTCCTCCGCCGCGATTCCGGGCAGAAAACCGCTCCAGCCGTTCTGCATGGCATAACCGTATTGGCGATTGGTGTCTTTCACCAGATTTGCCGTATAGCCGAAACCGCCTCCGACCTGTACCGCATGAGTCAGGCGCAGTTCGGCGCGTGCCGCCGGACCCCCTCCGATGTCAAGGCTGAATACATCCAGCAGGTCCAGAATCCTGTTGGGCACATACAGTGTCACCTTGTCCACCCATTGCGCCTGCAGTTCCATTCCTGTAAAAAGCACAAGTGCAAAAACGATTCCCGACAGTATTTTCTTCATGACAGTCTCCTTTTCCGAAATTCTTTTCCTGAAACAATAATAGTCTGTTTTTCTTTTTTCTGCAAATTGTTTTTCATAAAAAATGTCACTCTTTTGGTTCTTGCCCCTTGTGTCTCTATTATTTTTTTCCGATTCGGAGATATTTTTTCCATATTTTTCCGCTTTTTGTGGTTGTCAAGGGGAAAAAACGGCGAAAAAAATAATTTTTTTTGCGTATTTGTCTTGTATTTGGAATACAGGGCGTACATAGTAGCGCTGTAAATGTGTATCAGACATATTTTTTTGAGTGTGTTTCATGCCGTTTCAAAAATGGATGGATTAGTGTTAACATATTGTATATTAGAGATTTAGGAGACTCGAATGCGGAAGATCAATTCGTTGCTTATCATGATTTCTGCCACAATGGTTCTGGTTGCAGTGAATGGCTGCAAGTCATCGCAGGAATATGCGGAGGAACGCGGACGGAAAGCTGTAACCCAGTATCAGATGGCAAAATACCGTGAGATTCAGAACGGCAAACCGCTTTCCCTTGCGCAGTGTATTGAAATTGCGTTGCAGAACAATCTTGATGTCCGTGTTTATGAATTGGAACAGGAAGTTGCGAAAGAATTCCGGACTGCGGAAGCGCTGGGAATGCTGCCGGATCTTACCCTCACCAACAATTTTACCGCCCGCAGCAATACGCCCGCCTCCAGCAGCAAGAAGCTGGTTTCCTCCGGTGAAACATACGGCGCCAGCGTTGCGGAAGACCGCAATGTGAACTACCTGAATATTGATCTTGTCCTCAGTATGCTGGATTTCGGTCTGGCGTATTTCAATACCCAGCAGGCGCAGGACAGAGTTTACATCCGGAAGCAGAGAACGGAGCGTGCGGTCCAGAATCTTTCTTTTGATGTGGTCCGTGCTTATTTCAAGGTTGCCGCCGCCCAGCGTGCCATCAAGATGACTACGACGCTGCTGGAGCAGTGCCGCTCCCGTTTTGAACTGATCGAACAGGCGCGGAAGAAAAAACAGATTACGGTTCCTTTCGCCTATGAGCAGATAACCCGCTTCATCGACATGGAAAAGAGACTGACGCAGTTTGTCCGGAGCTATGAAAATTCCTGTGTGGAACTGCGGACGCTGCTCGGTTATTATCCGAATTCCAATATTTTCGTGGATGAGTCCGTTCTGGATCGCGTGCCCGATTTCAAACTTCCTGAAATTGCCACGATGGAGCAGATCGCGCTGATCCGCCGTCCGGAACTCTATGAAGTCGATATGCAGAAGCATATCAACATTGTGGAATGCTATAAGACGATCGCACTGATGTTCCCGAACGTGAAACTGTTTGTCGACTGGTCGAACAGCAACAATTCCTATCTTTATAATCAGAGCTGGTGGGAACTCGGCGTCCGCGCCGCATACAACCTCCTGAAACTTCCGCAGAACATCCAGCGTCTTGAGGGATACTGGACTCAGGTGAAAACAGAGGAAATGCGTTCCTATGCGCAGGCTGTGGCTGTGATGGCGCAGGTCAGAATCGCATATGGAAACCTGCTGTCCGCCAAAGAGCGTTATGATCTTGACCGCAGAGTTTATACCACTTATGATGAAAATCTTCAGGCGGCATTGAAGAATCAGGCGGTCGGACGCTCCATGCAGCAATTGGAGCTTGACCATATGCGCCTTGTCACAACGGAGACCAGCATCGAGTCCCTGATGTCGCTCGGTGATTATTATGTCGCCTATTACCGTCTTTTGAACGTCATGGGACTGCGCGATCTGGATGCCCGTTCGACGGATGAAATGGTGGAGGAGATTACGGATGCGGACATCCGGATGAAAGAAGATATTGCAAATGCACGCAAGGTGTTTGACGAACAGAGAGTTGCCGCGATGAAGGAAGCTCTGGAGAAACAGAAAGAGCTTGAGGCGAAAGCCGCCGCGGAGGCTGTTGCGGAGAGACGTGCCAAAGTGAATGCGCAGATCGACAGGCGCATCGAAGCCGAAGCCGTAAACTCGCTGGTAAAGTAAGAATAAGCTAGTAATCATATAGTCAGAGAAGGAAGAAGGATCATGAGAAAGCAGAGAAGACAGAGAAAGATTGAGATCTTCAAACTTGAGGACCGCGTATTATTTGAAGCCGCCGGAGCCGCGGAAGCGGTCGAGGCAGCGGATCATGCGAACAATCCGAATCCTGACCAGCAGCATGATATATCGGAATCCGAACGACAGGAGAAAGAGGCACAGTCCGCTGTGAAACATGTGGGGCCCGGTACGGCGCTTCCGGATCCCGGTGCGGCTGTACAGGATCAGGGCGCCGGTCTGGCTCAGCCCGGAACCGCTCATCAGGATCCTGCACAGAAGCTTGTGGACGGTTCCGCCGATTTTTCAAATGTGCCTGACGTTACAGAACATCACTCTTCCGATGTTTCAGATTTCCTGAATGCTGACTTCTCCGACCACTCCGCCGCCCAACTTTCCTTCTCCGATTCTCTCTCTGCCGATGGACACGATCTGATCATTGTCGACGCCGATGCGGCGAAAGACCTTGACCTCAACTCTCTTCCTGACAATACCGAAGTGCTTGTTCTTGACCATAACAGTGACGCCATGGAGCAGATCAATGCGTATCTGGATTCCCGTGACGGCAAATTCGATTCCGTCAAGTTCGTCGTTGACGCCGATCCTTCCGGCGCCGACTCCGCTCAGGAACATCTTGAATTGAACGGCAAAGATGTTTCCGCCGCAGATTTGAATGCAATCCGTGACCATGTGGCGGAACACGGCGATCTTTCCGTGCATACGGCTCTGGATGATTCCGCGCCTTCCTATTCCCTGAATCCCGACGGAGATTTTGAGCACAGCGCTGACGGCAATCTTCATGATACCGTGATTCATCCTGAAATCGACAAAAATATCACAGTGAACACCGATCCGGCGGACCAGATTGATCCTGCCCTTGCGAATCCTGTCGAAGACGGCAGAAACGAGCTCGTGATCATCAACAGCAACATGGTGGACAAAGACGCCGTTCTTTCCCAGATCGGCGAGGGGCGCGATGTCCTTGAGATTGATCCGAGTCAGGACGCCATGAGCCAGATTCAGGATTACCTTGACGCTCATTCCGATACGAAATACGATGCGGTCCACATTATGACCCACGGCAATGATCTGGGATTCTATCTCGGCAGTACAAAGGTTACGGCGGCGGACCAGATGGCTGTCTTCAACGGTCATATGGCGGAGAACGGCGATTTCATGCTCTACGGCTGTGAACTGGCTTCCAATGAACACGGACAGTCTCTGATTCAGGATATCGCGGATTTTACGGGTTGTGATGTAGCCGCTTCCACGAATACAACGGGTATTTCCAGTGACTGGGCGCTCGAATACAATGTCGGAGTCATTGAGACCGCCAACATTACCATCCGCGGTTGGGAACATGATCTCAAGATTTATCAAGTAGGAGGTTCCAGTGAATATGCAAATGTTTACAGCTTGCTGAATGATGGTTTGTCTGATATCACTGCAATCGAATTCGTTGGCAATGTTACGGAGAATATGAATATCACATTTAATAACAGTGTTGAGATATATTTTACTCCGACAACAGGTACGGATGCAACCGCATCTGTTACTTGGACTTTTGCTGCGGGAAAAACATTTACTGTTAATTCCGGGACTACGGTTACGATTGACAATACGATTAATATTTCCGGCGGTAGTGCCATTGTCAATGGTTCTCTGGTTTTGAACGGAGGTGATGCTTCCTCTACTTCTATTCAACTGAATGATAATTCCAGTTTGACCGTTGCCAAATCCTCCATTGTCTTTTCCGTAACGGCTACAGGTGTTAATAACACCGTTGCTTTGAGTGGAACTATTGGAAATTTGACTTTGGATTCTGGCGGAATTCTTACTCTTTCTGATGGAATAGTTACGAATGCAACTAACAAAGGCAATCTTACCGGAACAGGTGCCAAGTTTGGAACAGTAACCAATTATGGTGATTTCACTTTGAACAGCGGTTCCATTACTTCATCATTGGACAATAGCGGTAATTTCAATATGAGTGGGGGAGAGGTTGCCACGCTGACTAACAGTGCATCGACTACCATGAGCGGCGGGACGATTGCCACTGTTTTCAACAGCGGAACATTTGACCTGAGTGGCGGAACGGTTACTATATTGGACAATACCAGCACTTTGACTGTTACTGACGGTGAGATTGGCACATTGAACAATCAGACGGACGGTGTGTTGACAATGTCGGGCGGAGAAATTAGCGTCACATTGAACAACAGCAGTACCGGACTCAATGCAATTTCCGGCTCTGCCGATGTACGTTATCTGAATAACACCGGGAATCTTACTGTTTCCGGCGGAACAGTCGGGGCTGTCACGAACAGCGGGACTCTTGATGTTTCCGGCGGCAGTATTTCCGCCGGAAGTAACGATACCGGAATTACCAATAACGGCACGCTGACTTTCTCCAATACCGTAGATGCCGGAGCGATCTTGAATCGCGGAACCTTGAATATAAACGGCTTGCTCCGGATTGCGGCTGCATCTGGAAGTGTAGCAGTAGAGAATCTCGGCGGGACGATCAATTTTGCCGGGGGCACATTGCAGAATACATCAGGAACCCAGTTCGGAACCGGTATCAGCAATACTGCGGCTAATGCTACCATCAATGTGACCGGGACCGGCATAATTGAAGGATTTGCGTATGGGGTGGAGGTGCCTCTTGGGACGGTTACTCCTATTTCCGGTTTGACTATTAATGCGACGAATGACTATCTTTTTTCCATTACTGTTGTCGGCGACAAAGGAGGGAATCCTCTCGTTACTGGTGAAGTCAAAACGATTGATGATGCCTTAAAGATGCTTCAAAACAGTTCTGAAAAGGTACTCTCCATTAACTTTGACCTGACTTTGAGCGATTACGACAGTTGGTCGACTTATCTGACCGTAAACGGAAATTACAGTGCAATTAAGAAACTGGTATCCATCAGTTCCAATACGATGGTGAATGGTGAATACATTATTCTTACCATGGTTTTGAACAAGGATATTACACTTTCCACTCCGTCAACGGTGGATGGCGGTGTGACGTCTTTCCGTAATATTTCCGTTACGGTCAATGCCGGTTCGGCTTTTACGGTGAGCAGCGGGACGACAGCGAGATTTTCCGGCTCCAACATGGAAATCGAATCTGTGGAAGGGCTTGGAACGGCAACAGTCACAGCCCGCCTGAAAAACGGATCTGTGACTCTGATCAATGAAGGAACCCTTTCTGTTCAGGGAACACTGAATTTTACCTATGCGGAACCGACGACGGATGTGAATGCCGTTGTCAACAAGGGACAGTTGATCTTTGACGGTGGTCAATTCAACCTGAATGTGACGGTATCGACGGGTTCCTCGAAATCTCCGCTTGTCAACGGCATCCTGAACGAAAACGGCGGAACGGTCAATGTCACGAACGGCGCGCGGCTGAATGCCTCGATTTCTTCCGGTGTTTCAGACTCCGCATTGATCCGGAACAGGGGCACGCTGACGATCGACGGAGCCAGCCGCCTCAGCATCAGCGGCGCGACGGCGACAAAGGCGTATGCGATTCATAATGATTCCATAACGAATATTACGAACAGTTTCATTGATGCGACAAGCAGTGGAAGCGGTGAATTTTACGGTCTTTTCAACAGCAATAATGCGACGGCGACGTTTACGGTAACGGAAGTTCCGGATTACATCACGCTTCCGGTTTCTGCTTCAGATGGTTATGGGGCGCTCTACTATTATCTCGACCAGATTTACCATATCAGAGGAACCTCCTATTCCGTTTATAACGAAAACAGCTTTACAACGGTCAATAACGTTGCATCGTCGGGAGATTATACCATTACGAACGGGCTGATTACCGGAACCCTGAAGGATTCCGCCGGAAATGTAGTCGGTATTTTCCGCGATGCGCCGCTCTATGCCCTGATCGGCGACATCCATACACAGGGCAAGGTCAACGGACAGGGAGCCAATGCTTCGACAAAACTGAATAACATCACGATTCTCGGAAATGTTGATAATCTTGGCACGGCGGAGATTTCGCTGAATAATCTCCGTTTGAACGGAAATATCTACAATCAGCTTTCCAAAGTTCTCGTGATCGGCGACTTCATGTCTTCTGATTTCTATTACCGTTCTTCAGAGGCGGGGACTCGCTATTATGCCTATTACGGTTTTTCCGGAAACAAGGAATCCATAGAGGTCTGGAATGATTTTACTCCGGCAATCGGAACCAGCGCCGGCGGCACGATTTATTTCGGTCCTCTGGCGAACAAGGTCAATTTCAGCTCCACTTCCAATTATGCGTTTTATAATCTGACCGGTGAAATGGCATTTGCCAATTTCTCCAATCTCTCCAGCGAAAGCAATCCGGTTCAGATTTATAATCAGGGTGTGTTCAGTATTGACGCCACCAATGCCGGCGGGAAAGTCGATGGGATGTACAGTCTTTATGTGAAAGAAGCTGATCTGACAGAATCTTTGATGGGGAAATATATCGGGGATGGAAATTATGATACTGCATCCGGTATTTCCGACCGGGGCATTGTGAATGTCAATATCAACGGTTACAATCCCGCATCCCCGGTAACAAACGGCATGACGTTAACCGGGCTGCATGTCCGCAATACGCAGAATTCTTCCGCCGCCGTAACGAACTATGCCGGCAACCTGACCATTAACGGCGGAGCTTTGAGTGCAACTTATTCGGCGTTGGATAATTTGGAAGTTCTGGCTTATGTATGGACTATACCAAGTGATGTTTTCACGTTTTATACCATCACTCCGATTGCGAATTTAAATAATGTCGTATCTCTTGCAGGAGCGGCATATTCTGTCCGTAATGTCGGAGAGTTGAATATCAAAGGTTCCAGCGACAAGACACTGTTTACGAACAGGCTTGATTTCAGCAGCAACTATCAGGGTGATTATACTGCGTTGTTCAACTCCTCCGTTTCCGTTTATATGCAGGAATACGATTCCGGTGAATCGAACGTGAAGACGGTGGTCTATTATTATTGGAATTCCGCTTTTACAGAGGGGCGTAAAACCTTTACATGCAGTACTGCGACGGGAGCCGTCATCGGTTCCAATGCCACGCTGTATCATATGACTTCCGCGTCTGTGACGAACCGCACAAAAGTCGATCTGCCTTCGGATTATGTTTATACGATTCCGGATACATCCAATGTCTGGCGCGGTTTCGGAAACGCTCTTGTGGCGGAAGCCGATGCAACTTTGAATAATGTCGCTTTCAATGCCGAAGCCAGTCCGGATACCCAGACCGTATTTGAAAACTGGGGCAATCTGACCGTGACGGGGATTGATGCGGACAACCAGTTCAAAGGGTTTGACTATTTGATTGACAATGGCACTCCATACTGGACATCTTCAACTGTATCTTTCACCCGGCGCAGCGGTTCAGACCCCAAAGGCGATTATACGCAGACTGCCGATCTTGAGATCGGATTCCAGATCAGCGCCTCCTCCATTTACAGGAACTTCGGAACTCTGACGTTGCGGGGCGTTGAAACCCAGACAGGTGAGAATGAATATGAATATACCACAGGGACGATAAATGTAGATGGCGGCGCTCTTGTGATCGCACCGGTGACAAGTTCCCTTTCCGGGTCGCATATGACAAGACTGAATCTTGTCAATTTCTCCGTTTCCGGCAAGAACACTCCGTATGCAATTCAGAATGAAGGTTTCCTGGGAATATACAACGGTCATTATGACAGTGCTGCCAATGAGTGGATCGGCGGGAGCAATGCCTATGTTCAGGCAACAAACGGAACCGCGATTCTGAATCGCAGCACGCTTGAGATTTACAACAGCGCGATTGTCAATAGCGTGAATGGTATCGAAGCGACGGATCAGGCTTCTTATATGGATATTGTGAATACTACAATCGCTAATAACAGCGGGTGGGGAATTATTTCCGCTATTGGCGCTCCCACAGGAGATTTCAACTTTTTTGTTGCGAACTCTACTATCGCTTACAATGGCAGTGGCGGTATTCGCCTGACAAACGGCAATGGTAAATTGTTCTTGATAAACACAATCGTTCTGAATGCCAATCCGGATGCTTCTTCTGAAAGTTCAGTGGATATTGTTTTTGATAATGGAGCTTCTTTGGATTCTCTGTCCGCAGGAAATCTTTACGGAAAGACTGCTGCCGAGACAAAAGATTTGCAGGGAAAGACATTCGGGGGATGGGATGATACCAATCATGTATATTCTTTGGTTGAAAACGGACCTGCGTGGTCTATCTCTGTTGCATGGTCTTACAACCGGACCAGCGGCAGCATGTGGGTGATAGATCATGTGACAGTCGGCAGTGCAACATCCGGAGCATATACGATTCATTACGACCAGGTTGGCAATGAGAGGTTGGCTTCGGACGGCAGAATCGGTGCGTATGTGCTTTCCGGCACTCCGCCTCCGCCGCCTGCAACGATCATTGTCAACACCATTTATGACAGTGCCAATTTTGATGCCTCGCATTTTACGGAAAAAGATGGAATTTATTCTTTGCGTGAAGTGATTTATGCCATTCAGAACGGTTATCTTGAGAGCGGGGACGTCCAGTTCGACTGGAACGCTCTGATTACGCAGATGGGAGGCGGCAGTGATATCACCATTACGGTTGATCTCGGTTCTATCGGAATTACGGATAATATTTCCATTACTGTTCCGGGCAGCGCCGGTGTGACACTGACGATCAATGCTTCCGGCAACGGAGATTCCGCATTTGTGGTCAACGGTTCCGCGATCGGCACGAGCTTGAGCCTGAACAATCTTACGCTGACCGGAGCGGCGACAGCCGGTAACGGCGGTGCGATTGATATCGAGGCGGGAACCGTCAATCTTACGAATGTTGATATCAAAGACGGAAGTGCGGCGCTGGGCGGTGCGATTTACCTGGCGTCCGGCAGTGCGTTCCTTACGGCTTCCGGGACAACGTTCAGCAATAATACCGCGTCTTCCGCTGGCGGTGCGATTTATAACAACGGCGGACAGGTCACGTTCTCCGGTGGAGGAAATTCCTTCAGCAATAATCAGGCGGGCAATGGCGGTGCGATTTATAACAACCGCGGCACTTTGAGCCTGGGCGGCGTCTCATTCTCCGGCAACTCCGCGACAGTCGGTGATGGCGGCGCGATTTATACGGTCGGCGGGACAATTGATATGGGAGGAACTTCATTCTCCGGCAACTCCGCGACAGTGAACGGCGGCGCAATTTACAATAACGGCAGTTCCTTGAGTGTTGCCGACGGCGGCGTCTTTACCGGCAACCATGCCACTGAAAACGGCGGCGCGATTTATAATGACGGAAACGGAAGCCTTACGATTCAGGGCGGCGAGTTCTCCGGCAACTATACCGATAGCGGCGACGGCGGCGTGGTTTACAACGGTTCCGGGGCTTTGGATATTCAGGGCGGCGTTTTCTCCGGCAACCATGCCGCGGGCAGCGGCGGCGTAATCTATAATGGCTCCGGGGCTCTGACGATTCAGAGCGGCGAGTTCTCCGGCAATTATGCCGGTGGCGACGGCGGTGTTGTTTACAATGCGTCCGGTGCAGGTGCAATGAATGTCGCAGGCGGCGTCTTTGCCGGCAACTATGCCGGTGGCAACGGCGGCGCGGTTTATAATGCTTCCGCTGAGGGAATGACGGTTTTTGCCGCATTCGGCGGGAACCATGCCGCGAACGGCGGTGCGATTTACAATACAGCCGGAATACTAAATATCGGCGGCATGTTTATCGGCAATTATGCTGAAACGGGAGATGGCGGTGCGATTTATAATGAATCGGCTGCGGGAATGACTGTTGCCGCTGATTTCGCAGGCAATTATGCCGCGAACGGCGGTGCGATTTACAACAAAAACGGGACGCTGGCAATTTCCGGCGGTTCTTTTGAAGCGAACGAAGCCAGGAACGGCAACGGCGGCGCCATTTATCACGGCGGCGCAGGCAGTCTGACGATTGATGGAACCAGACTGATCGGTAATTCCGCGGCGGTTCAGGGCGGTGCCGTCTTCAGCGGAAATGGCGCACTGAATGTGAAGAATTCCACATTCACCGGAAATATGGCGGTTACGGGAGCGGCAATCTTCAGCGGCGGTTCTGCGACGATGGACCGTGTCGTTTTCTCCGGCAATCAGGCGTCAGAGTCCATTGTCACCATCAACGGCGGCGACTTGAAGAATCTGACGGTATCGGGCAATACCGCGGGCGGCGCTTTATTCGATTCGCAGGGAAGCAAGACTGTCATTGACCTTTCCGCATTTTATGACAACAACGCAGAGATCCTGCTTTCCGCCGGGGCGACGCTGTATGTGATCAACAGCACATTCGCAGAGGGGAATGGCGATGTCACAAAGCATATGATTACGGGCGGCGATGTCACCATCTTGAATACGACGGTTACGGGCGATATGGCGGACCGCGGCGATGCTCTGATTGATGCCGGCACCATCCGTTCGGTGAACAATATCATTGTCGGAACGGATGCGTCCCAGACAGCCTTGAACGGCGGCAAAGTGGAAGCTGCATATACGATCATGAGCGGAACCGGAACCCAGGTGCATGGCGGAGTTGACGACAGCAATACATTCGGTATCAACTACCGGGCGCTGTTCGGCGGCAATACTGTGGACCCGGCAACCGGAACGATAGCCCTCCTGAGCGGGTCGATTGCCGAAACCGGTGTGTGGGTCGGATACAATACTGAAGGCGACCTTTACTATTCGGTCCGTCCGGACCAGCTTTATCCGCGTTACGGCATTGATAAAGTGGACTGGAAAAAGTTCGGCAGCGATACGCTCATTGCCAGGCCGGACAACGTGAAGATCACAGAAGGTTTGAACGGCAATACCCTTCCGAGTATCGGTTCTTACTGGATCACGCAGGATGTCCCGACGCTGGGGATCGGCCCCGGTGTCAACAATACATTTATCGATCCCTCTTTCAACGGCATCGGCTGGAACAACAACGATATTTACAATGTCGTCGCGGACAGCCTGATCATGAATCCGGGATTCCTGTTGAACTTCCGCAATGAAATGCCGGTGGGCGGACACTGGTATTATGACTTCACCCATGCGTTTGACGACCGTTACAGCTCCTATGTGGGACGTTTCGCCGTGACGCTGGGACGTTTCGACCTTGGCTTTGTGCCGAGCGGTGAAAACTATATCTCGATCAACGTGAACAGCCATGTTTCCGATGACTTCACAAGATATACGACGACACCGTATCTTTCGGACGGTACGCCGCTGATCCCGGCGGAACTTGAGTCAATGAATTCCGAAACCACGGCGCCCGCAACGGAAGGTTCGTTTGAACTGCCGGAAGGTCTGGAGGAGAAGCTTGTATCTTATCTTGGGCGTGCGGAAATCTTCAAGAATGATTTCGACAAGGCTTTGGACCAGTTGCTGGCAGTGAATGCCTGAAAGGAAAAATAACCAATGAAAGTATATGGAACAAAGGAGGAGAAGATGCGGCACGGCTCGCATGGAATAGTGCTTGGAGTTGCAGCGGTTCTGGTTCTTGCCGGAGGGTGCAAAACCGCGGATGATTACCGTAAGGAGCGGGTGAAAAATGCCGTGGAGCAGTTCAATCAGTCAAAGAAGACGGAACTTGTCAAAGATAAAGAGGTATTGACCCTGCATGATTGCATGGCGCTTGCCGCGAAGCATAATCTTGAACTGAAGGTTCAGAATCTGGAAAAGGATGCCGCCAAGAATATCATGATGGCGGAACTGCTTGGAATGCTTCCCGATCTGACGATCTCAAACAGTTTCACCGGACGTTCCAATGATCCCGGATCAAGCAGCAAGGCGGTCGCAAGTGACGGCGATACTTACGGTTACAGTACAAGTGCGGACCGGAATATCAACAATCTGAGTGTGGATCTCGCATTCAGCCTTCTGGACTTCGGACTCGCTTTCTTCAATACACAGCAGAACCATGACCGCATGCTTGCAAAAGAGAAGCAGATCGAAAGAGCCGCACAGAATCTTTCTCTGGAAGTGGTGAGAGTCTATTTCAAGGTCGCCGCCGCTCAGCGTGCGATCAAGGTTACGACGAAGCTTCTGGAAGACTGCAAGAGCCGCTACGAACTGATCAGGAGGCTTGCAGCACAGAATAAGATCACGCCTTTCCGCGCGACGGACGAGACGACCCGCTTCCTTACGATGGAAAAGCGTCTGACGAATTATACGCGCGGCTATGAGAGCGCATGTGTGGAGCTTCGCGCTCTGCTTGGCGTGTATCCCTCTTCCAAAATCGTAGTGGATGAAAGTCCGCTGGACTCTGTTCCTGAATTCGATTTCCCGGATATCGAACTGCTGGAGCAGATGGCGATTCTGAAGCGTCCGGAACTTTATGAGATCGACATTCAGAAGCATATCAACATTCTGGAGTGCCGCAAGACTCTGCTGATGATGCTTCCGAACGTGAAAATGTATGTTGATTTCATAAACAATAACAACTCTTTCCTCTATCACCAGAGCTGGTGGGAGCTTGCCGTGAGAGCCGCTTACAACGCGTTGAAGACCCCGCAGTACATCTCACGCTATATGGCTTACAGCGAGCAGGCCGATCTGGAAGAAATGCGGAGTTTTGCGCAGGCGATCGCCGTCATGTCCCAGGTGCGCATCGCAAAGGCGGATATCGTATCCAGCCGCGAGAGATTCGAGATTAACCGCAAGGAGCATGAGGAATACAGTAAATATCTGAAAGCCGCTCTTGCCACCAGCCGTGTTGATGGTTCTGTCTCACAGTTGGATCTTGACCATCAGCGTCTGCGGACCGCTGAAACCGAAATTGAACGCCTGATGTCTCTCGGCGCATATTATATCGCGCATTACCGTCTGCTGAATGCGATCGGCGTAAAGAATCTTGATGCGAAGACTCAGAGCGAGCTGAAAGCGGAACTGGCGTCTGCGCGTGAGAGCGCGAAGCTGGAACTTGAAAAGGCACGTGCCGAATATGCGGCAAAGCAGGCCGCCGCGGAAGATGCGCGTATTGCAAGAATTCTTTTTGACGACGGTTTGAAGCTTTACCGTGAAGACAATGCCGCGGATGCCGCCGTTTATTTTGAGCGTGCCGCCGCAAAGGGAAATGCATCTGCGATGTTCTGCCTCGGCAAGATGTACTGGTCCGGCAAAGGCGTTGACAAGGATCAGCAGAAAGCGGCGGAGCTGTTTGTGAAAGCCGCAGACAACGGCAACCTTGAAGCAATGATTCTGACCGCATGGCTGTATTATAAGGGCAATACTCTGCCTGAGGACCATGAGCTTGCATTCAAATATTACCGGATGGCGGCGGACAACGGCGATGAAAAGTCGCTTTACTGGCTTGGTTTCCTTGCCTATGAAAACGGTGATTACAAGGATGCTTTGGAGTATTTTAAGAAATCCGCACGCGGCGGTGAAACTGCTTCGATGGTGTGGGTCGGCAGTCTCTACCGCAGCGGCAAGGGATGCGCAAAGGATTATACGAAGGCGATGCTTTGGTATAAGCGTGCCGCCGACAAAGGCAATCCGGAGGCGATGAACAACCTTTCCATGATGTATGCCGCCGGTGACGGAGTTCCCCGGAATCAGGAGGAAGCGGCAAAGTGGTTCAAGATGGCGGAAGCCGCCTTTGCGAAACGCTGACGATTGTTCGCTGATAAAATCAACCTCTGTCTTCGTAATGATGACAGAGGTTTTTCTATTTTTAAAGAGATCAATTATGGGGGGTGAAAATTTTATCTTCCGTGGTGGATTGTTGTTTTACTGCGGAAATGATCTTATTTCTTATTGAGTGATACGTCTTTTTTATAAAACTTATCCGATATATGGAAATCTCTATTTTCAGATGTTTTTCCTGATGGAAAGAGTTCAGAATTTTCTGTGCCGCCGGATGTCCGAGTTCCGCCGCTTTTTTCAGCCATTTTACCGCATTTTCCTGGTTGACAGAAGTTCCTCTACCGGTAAGATACATCGTTCCCAGATTGCACATTGCATTGGCATCTCCTGCTTCCGCGGCTTTCCGGTACCAGAGGAATGCATTCTCCATTTCGCCTTTGCAGTACAAATCATAGGCAAGATCTCTTTGTGCCTGCGGATCGCCTTGCCGGGCTTTTTCCGCCAGCTCATCGATATCGCTGAAACAGGCACAGAGCAGAAGAAGCCCTGCCGGCAAAGATACGGCGGAAAATAAATATCTGAAAAAAATTAGGGTGCTTCGATTCATTACTGTTTTTCCGTTCCCTTTTCCATGAAAATATTACATTTCTCTGTAAAATCAAGTTTTCGAATCCGTAAAAACAGCAAAAGCAGAATTTTACCTGAGCTGATGACGAAAAATCATTCTTTCAGCAGAGTGTCGCGCATGAGCAGGGCGGCACCCCGGGCGGTGTCGAAAGGAGCAAGCGTCGAAAGCTCGATCTTCAAATCTTTGAGCGAGCCTGCGAAGCAGTTCATGGACAGGGAACGGCTGACGGCATTGGTCAGCACGCCGCCGAGCTTTGTCAGCTCTCCGCTGAGGACGATCATGGAGGGATTCAGAAGGGCGACCGCAACCGCAAGCGCGGTTCCGATGCTGTCACAGACTTCGTTGGCGATGATTTTTGCGGCTTTGTCATATTTTGCGCATTCAACGAATTTTGCGAGCGAGAACTCATCCAGACTCAGTTCCGTATCGACTCCGCTGTTGAGGGCTTCGCGAATCTTGCGGCGGATTCCGGTTTCCCCGGCAATTGCCTCAAGACAGCCCCGGTTGCCGCACTGGCAGAGCGGACCGTTCGGCGCGATGATGATATGCCCGATTTCCATTCCCTGATTGGAATCGCCGGTGAAACATCTGCCGTCTTTGATGAAACCGCCTCCGATTCCGTCATCCATTCCCATGTGAAAAAGACTTTTGGGCGGTTCTTCACGGCGGAGACGCGATAGATATTCCATATAGGTCTTGACCATGCATTCCGGCCAGAGTCTTGCTTTTACGCCGTTTTCGGTTTCCAGCCATTTTCCCGTCTGCGCATTTTCCCAGCCGGGGACGTTGACCGCGCGGATCGAAATCCCTTTTTCAATATCGACCAGCCCCGGATCGGCAAAACCGATTCCTTTGACGAGACTCCATTTCTCTCCGAGCTGTTCCCGCAGGCGGCGGAGGATTTCGCGGATCTCGTTCCGACAGGCGTTCAACGAGTTCCGCTCCAGCGCGGTGAGTTCAGCAGTCGCCTGAACGGTTCCTGTCATGTCCGTGACCGCGCCGATGGTTTTTCTGACTTGAAAATCAATTCCTGCGCACCAGAAACAATCCGGATGGAAGGTGAGGGCGGGGGCCTTGCGCCCGGTTTTCTTGCCGTGGCGTTCCGGTTCGTTCAGAATTCCCTCTTTCTTGAGTTCATCGACCACTTCAAAGACTGTCGCCGCACGGGTGCCGGTCAGACGGACCAGCTCCGGGCGCGTAATGGAACTGAAAAGGAGCATTTTATCGATGATTTCAGCACGCAAATCCGATTTTTTAGTCATAAAAACTCCGTTGATATGATATTATAAGTCGTAATCGTATTATAAAAATACATTTATTTGGAAAAAAGTCAATAAAAAAACAGAAAAAGTGTTGAAATAAAATGGAAATCGTCCATAATATAGACAGAAAGAGAAAACAATCCAGAAAATTAAGAGGATTTTTCGAAAATGAAGACTCATGAAATGCGCCACATGACAGTGGAGGAAGTCCAGAATTACCTCAAAACCAATAAAACGATTATCATTCCCTATGCTCTCTGCGAACAGCATGGTTATCATCTGCCGCTGGATGTCGATATCCGCAATGCGGAATTCGCCTCCGTGCGGCTTGCCGAAAAACTCGGATGCATCACCGCGCCGGTTCTGAATTATACTTTCTCCGGCGGAATGCTTCCCGGAACGATCAATGTGAAGCCGAATACGTTTTCAAACCTTGTCGGTGAAATCATCGAGTCCCTGACGATTCAGGGATTCCGCAATTTCATCATCATTCCCGGTCACGGCGGAAGTGAGAGCATGCTTCACCTGAAAGAGTCGCTCCGGATTCTCAAATGGCTCAACCCCGCGCTCAAGGATGACATGATCATGCTGGTGCCGATCTGGGATTTCTCCCCGACATGGCTTGATCTTTTCCGGAATCAGGATTATCATGCGGCGGAGGCGGAAACCTCTCTGCTTCTTTACTGGTGCCCCGAAGTGGTCCGTCCGAAAATCGTCATGGACAAGAAAGCCGTGGCGGAGCGTCTGCGGACCGACCCGGACAGTTATCAGCACCGTGAATCGTTTACCGATCTGAAACAGGAGATCGTCCAGACCTCACAGCGGGAAGATGTCAGGATCGGCGTAATGGGATATCCTGAGAAAGCAAACGCGGAACTTGGAAGGAAAATAGAATCCGAATTCCTGAAGAACGCCTCCAAAGCGCTTGCAAAGGCGATTAAGGATGCGGACAAGGCGCGCAAGAACGGCACGCGGATCGTTCATGAAGACAATGAAAAACTGAAAATTCTTTCTCTTTAAGAAAGGGGACGGGTATCATGCTGGAAGTGACGAATATCAGAAACGGTGCGATTCTCAATCATGCCAGAGGGACGGAAACGGACGATTATCTGGAGATCAAGGTAGAGGGAATCGCCGATCCGCAGGCGATTGTCAAAGTCAACGGCGCGGATGTGGAGCGTGCGGACCGCTTTTTCTCGGCACCGGTCCGCCTGACTCAAAAGATCAATGAGATCGTTGTTTCTGCGGACAGTTCCTTCGGAGAACAGCAGTTGCGCCTGACGGTTCTCTGGGACAAGAAATCGTTCAAGCGTTATAATTATTATATTGACGATTGCAGTTTCTTCTATACGGATATTGCGAAACAGCGCCCGAAATCGCTTTTCGACCATTTTTTCCTGAAACGCCTCAAGGAGATTCATGACAGATACGGCACGAAGATTACGCTGAACAGTTTTTACCGGAACGATCACTTCCCGTTTGAGCTGAAGGATTTCCCCGATGTCTATAAACAGGAATGGATCGCGAATTCCGACTGGCTGCGTCTCTCGTTCCACGCCTATTCCGAGTTCCCGGACCGTCCCTACCAGCGGACCGCGCCGGAAAAGCTGGCGGAAGATTTCGACCTGCTGAAACGCGAGATCATCCGTTTCGCAGGAGAGGAGACTTTCATCGCCCCCGTGGTGATTCACTGGGCAATGGCGAATCCCGAAGTGTTTGCCCTGCTGAAACAGCGCGGCATGAATATGATCAACGGAAGTTTCATCGGCTCCAAAACCTATGTGGGCGAGATGGACCACGCGGTAAGAGTCTGCGACATCGGTTATTTCTATGAAAAGGACGTTGCGCTTTATATCGAAAAGTATAAGAATTACTATGACAAGTTCACCGGCATGATTCTCAATACCGGTGCCGGCGCAACCGCGAATCTGTATCCTGTGGAAGTGCTGACGCAGAAGATCATGGCTGCGGCGAATTCGCCTTATTACAACGAGACGATCGGCATGGCGACGCATGAACAGTATTCCTTTGAATACTATTTCAACTATATTCCGGATCATCTGGACCGGATCGAAGCCTGTTGCAGACTCGTGAGCGAACTCGGATACAAGCCGGTCTTTTTTGCGGAAGGACTGCTCGGCAACAAGGCCTGGGAGAATAAATAAAGAGAACGGAGGCGGACGGGGCCGAAGTCGCAAGGCTGTTTTTTCCCGCCTGATTCAGCCGCCCTGCCTTTTCCTTCTCTGTTTTATTGTCTGTATCGGAAATTTTTTGTGCACAATGCAGAAAGTTGGAAAACAAGTTTTATCTGTCACTATAAATTCAATCAACGTTAATTCTAACAAGGAGGAAGAATCATGCCGATCGACACAGTAGACAAGGAACATTTCACCGGAGGCAAAACCGAAGGCGGCATCACCAGTTCTTATGAGACGGATGACGGCGTCAAGCTGAAAGTCGCCTATTCGTTCATGGGCAGTATCTATGACGATGCGGAGCGCAATGCCGCGATCGCCGCAATGGGGCAGGATACACTCACAATGGGGCCGAAGACGCAGGAGTTCCAGAATAAATTCGCAAAGATCCACGGCGTCAAACACGCATTCGCATGTTCCAACTGCACCACCGCGATGCACGTCGGAACGCAGATTTTCGACATCAAGCCCGGTGACGAAGTCATTGTGACTCCGAATACTTTCGTGGCAACCTCTCTGGCGATCCTCAAGGAAGGCGGAGTCCCGGTGTTTGCCGATATTGATCCGCGCACTTTCAACATCGACCCTGCGGAAGTCGCGAAGAAGATCACGAATAAAACCAAGGCTATTTATGTAGTCCACTACGCCGGACTCATGGTGGATATGGACCCGATTATGGAGATTGCGCGGAAACACGGGCTCAAGGTGCTTGAGGACTGCGCCCATGCCACAGGCGCATCTTACAAGGGACGCATGGCGGGAAGCATCGGTGACTTCGGCGCGTTCTCGTTCCACTCCCTGAAGAACATCACCACCTGCGGAGAAGGCGGCATGATCACGACCAATCATGACGAATACTGCCACGGCATTCAGAACCTGCGCTGCATGAGCAACAACCACTCCTGGGGCGAACAGGGCAGCGAATGGGATTTCGGCGATAAGATCCATTGCAGAAAGACCTCTCCGCTGGAATACTGGATGCCGGCTCACTTCGACGTGATTCCGCACAACGGACATTGGGGAAGCAACTACCGCATGAATGAGATTCAGGCGGCGGTCGGCTGCTGCCAGCTCGACAAACTGGAAATGCTGACGGCGAAACGCCGTGAGATCGGGCATAAGATCACAGCCGGGCTTCAGGGTGTCGAGGGGATTGAGACTGTTTATGAACCGGAAGACTGTCAGCATGTGTTCCATCTTTATACGGTCTGCGTGAATGAAAAGGTTCTCGGCGGTTCCAGAGACGAGTTCATGCGTGTGCTTTACGAAGAAGAGGGCATTCAGACGATCCTTCATTATCAGCCGACGTTCCATTTCACCGGACTGCGGCGCATGGGATACGATCCGAACCAGTGCCCGGTTGCCAGCGAGTTCTTCTACAAACGTGAAACGAACCTGCCGATGCATCCGAGACTGACGGATGATGACATCAATATGATGGTGGAAGGCATCAGAAACGCTTCTGCGAAACTCCGCAAGCGTCATTGCAAAGCCTGAGTTTCCTGAATTGCAATGAAACGGGTGTGCCGCCTTTTGAGAGAGAGGAGACGGCATACCCGTTTTTTTTGTCGGCATACAGGAAAATAATGCGGACCTTTACCGGATGCCCGGAATCGTTTCCGGTGTATCGAGCGGAGTCAGCTGAATCAGAAGCCAGTTGGTCAGAGAGATACGTTTCCAGGATATTCTCGTTGCTTTTCCATTGATATCTGTGGTAAACTGCACCTGCTTGTTTTGCCTGATTTGTTTCAACAGCTCCGGGTAACGGAATTTTATTTTCTTCACTGATGACAGTGAAGATTCATTATGTTCTTCTTCCAGGTTTTTCTGTTGCGATGAAAATATTTCCCTGTCGTTTGAATCCAGCAGAAAATAAGTCTGTTTCCCGTCCTTTCGCATCAGTTCGAAAATCGGGCGTATCAGTTCATGAAAACAGATTTCAAATCCCATTGCTCCGATTTCCCTGCCGCGTTTATCCAGAACGGGACGCCAGCAGGCTGCGACAAGGTGATTGGAGGAATCCAGATAGGTGGAAGTCCAGGTAAGGCGGTGCGGCTGTGGCTGTGACCGGTATTCTTCGCACAGGAAGTCCTCCGGCGAAGAAACTTCTTCATACATGCCGGGGAAACGCAGGGCAATGCCGTCATTCAGCACGTAAGTGATTCTCCTCAGTTTTCCGCCATAACGGAAAAAATGCTTCATATCTTCCATATCCGAATGTATGTAGTTATCCTGCCGGATGAGATTGTTGAAGAAAACAGCCAGTCTCTGGCTGTGAAGCGAACGAAGCCTGATTCCCCATTTCTTGAAAGTTTCAGGCGAAACGCCGGAGGATTTGAAATAGGCCGCATGTTGCAGTGTGATCGGATATTTGTAAAAAGGCGTCGGGATCAGGTCGGACGGGGGATTTTTTGCATCCGGCGCAAAACTGGATACTTCATGGAATTGGATTTCATTGGTGTCAAGTGGCAGTACTGTTTCGGTACTCAGACTCAGGCTGAGTGTCTTCAACTGGTTTTGAAGCAGAAACAGGGAAGACGATATCTGCGTTTCCAGACCTTCAATTTTTGTTTGAAGATTCAAATAGCGCAATGTTTTCCGGTTGCCCTGCTGGATTGCCAGGTTTTCACGTTTCATTCCGAAAACAGCGATTGCACAGGAAACCGCCAGGACGATCAGCAGGGAAAAAAGAGTAACCAGGCGGTGCTGGTACATAAGGCGCACCAATTTCTGCAGCGGGGAATCCGGGCAGGCTTTCACTTCCTCATTGAACAGCAGATGACGGACATCTGCCGCCAGCAGCTTTACACTCTGATACCGCCGGGCAGGGTCAACAGCCCGGGCTTTTTCAATGATCGCCTGCAATGCCGGTGATATTTTCCTTTTGGGGTCCAGCGGCGTAGACGGTTCGAATTCCCCGTTGCAGATTCTCAGGATAATTTCTTTTGAGTCGTTGCCGAAGACTGGACGCCGCAGCGTTGCGATTTCATTGAGTATCATGCCCAGGGCAAAAATGTCTGTCCGCTGTGCCATCTGACCGTCGCACAGACTTTCCGGAGCCATATAGGAGGGGGTCCCTTCCACGCGTTCCTTGCGGCAGGTGCCTTCCAGGCAGGCTATGCCCCAGTCCATGACATAAACCTCGCCGTAACGTCCGATCATGATATTGTCCGGCTTCAAATCACAATGAATGATATGGCGGCTGTGACTGTATTCTATTGCGTCGCAGATATGAAGAAAGATTTCCAGCCGCTCTTTCAGGAGCTGGTTATAACGTCGCTGCCCATAGTGAAGCTTTGACTGGCGTTCACGGCTCCGGTGCAGGTATTCTTTCAGCGTGATGCCGTTGACCAGCTGCATTGCAAGATGGAGCCCGTTTCTGCTGTCACTGTCAAGGCTGTACAGCGGGACGATCGCCGGATGATCCAACTGGGCATTGAGTTTTGCCTCCGCGATGAATTTTTCCACGGCATCCGGCCTGTCCAGCAGCTCCTCGCGCAGTGATTTTACGACAGCCTTTCTGCCGAGAATCCGGTCCTCTGCCAGAAAGATGCGCCCGAATCCGCCTGTGGCAAGCAGCTTTTGAATCTGGTAGCGTTTGCCGCTTTTTTCCAGAGATTGACGAAACTTAAGGGAACTGTCAACGAAAAAGACAATCGGTTCAATATTTAAATCCCCATCTTGTATGATGCCGTTGTTTGTCGCTGTATGGGGGGAAGGGGAGACCGGTTTGGTCAGAACCCGGGTGACCTCTATTATGCTGTCAGGTGCTGCAGCCTGTGCCGTTTCGGCATTCCAATCGTTATCCGGCACCGTGCCGCTGTTTGCGGGAATCTGAGAATTTATTTCCTTATCAAAATGTTTTTCTGTCATATCTTTCATTACCTGTTATGGTTTCCAACCCCAGTAGCAAGGTGAAAAATTATATTTTATTAAGATTCTCAATGATACCGTAAAACTTCTGTTCCCCGTGAGAGGAACAAACTGACTATTCCTTTTGCGTGGCTGCAACGGAGGATATCAAGTCGAAAGTATGATTCTCAAAATGAGGAGCTTTTGAAGAATCAAACATAGGAACCGGCATCTGCCGTGAAAGATTTATTTTTATGACTGATATTCTCCAGGGGTCCGCAAATTTTATTTCAGTGTTTTTGATATATATTTTTTTCTTATGATGTTACCTAATAATAAGAATTTGATTTTGATTATAATATATTTTATCATATTGTCAAGATGAATTCAGTAATTTTTTTCAAAAAAAGTTACTTTTAGGCAGGACGAATTTTTTGAGGAATACTTCGAAAGAAAGAATGCAGGTCATATCTGCTGAATGCAGCTTCTGCTCTGAAATAAGCTGATTTCTACTTTATTCCCGGTATGTGCGCAAAAATGAAAACGTGGGGCATGTGGCGGAGTTGCGAAACGGAGCAGGCGAGGGGGCAGGAAAAGGATTGAACTCTGCTTTTCCTTCTGCCCCGCCTGCCGTTTTTTCCCTTACCCTTTCCGGTTTAAGGCGTTGACAATGGCGCGGATTGCCGCAATATTGATGCTGCGATCAATGCCGACGCCGTGGACAATCGCTTCACTGCCATTGAAACGAATCCCGATAAAGGCGATGGCTTGTGCGTCACTGCCGCGCCCGAGCGCATGTTCCGTATAGGATTCGATCTGCATCGGCGGAATCGCCGGACATTGCGCGAACGCCGCGACAGCTCCTTCGATCGGTCCTCCGCCGGTTCCGTTGAGGCTGTATTCCCTGTCGGCGATCCGGACTCTCAGAGTCACCGCTGTTCCGGAATGGTCTTCCGGCGCGGGACGGCGGATCTTCACATCCCTGAGTTCCGTATTGCCTCCTGCCTCCGTGAAAACGGTGTGGAAGATCGTATGGATTTTTTCCGCGCTCAGCTCCCCGCCGGATGCTTCCGCCTCTTTCTGTACCGCCTGCGCAACCTCTTTCTGCATCTCCCGCGGCACCTGAATGCCGTAGACATTTTCCAATACATAGGCGACGCCGCCCTTGCCGGACTGGCTGTTGATGCGGATCAGTCCTTCATACCCGCGTCCGAGGTCCGCCGGGTCAATGTGCAGATACGGGACTTTCCATCCTTGCCCGAAGTATTCTGATATTTCCTTCCTCTGCGCCATGCCCTTGCGGATTGCATCCTGATGTGTGCCGGAAAAGGCGGTGAAGACCAGTTCCCCCGCGTAAGGATGACGCGGATAGAGCTTGATTTCCGACACATCTTCCACGAATTTGACGATCTCCGGCAGATTCGAGAAATCCAGGCCCGTTTCAATGCCGCGCGACATCAGGTTCAGCGCAGACGTGACGAGATCCATATTGCCTGTCCGCTCCCCGTGTCCGCAGAGAGTGCCTTCGACCCGTTCCGCGCCCGCCAGAACCGCCATCTCCGCAGCGGCGATCGCACAACCCTGATCATTATGCGTATGAATGCTCAGCGTTGTATCCCCCATGCCTGAATAGTTCCGTGTAAACAGCTCGATCATATCCGCATACTGATTCGGCGGGCGGCGTTCGACTGTCGCCGGCAGATTCAGGATGAAGTTTCCCTTGCCCGGTCTGCCCCAGGCTTCACGGACCTCTTCCGCCAGCTCAACGATGTAGTCGAGGCGGCTGTCGCTGAACTCCTCGGGGGAGAACTCGTAGGCGCAGCGTTCATACAGACCGGCGTCTTTCAAAGCTTCGACTACCATGCGCGTGCCGTCCGTTGCCATCTTCTTGAGTTCGCCGGGACTCTTGTGAAAGACGAATTCCCGGTGCAGGTCGCTGGTGGCGGCATAGCAATGAACCACAGCCTGTTTTATGCCGCGGATGGACTCGACGGTGCGGTCGATCAGGTCTTTGCGGGCGGCGGTAAAGACTACAATCCGGACATCGTCGGGAATCAGTTCTTCTTCGATCAGGCGGCGGACGAATTCAAATTCCTCGTTTGACGCCGCCGGATAACCTGCCTCGATTTCTTTGTAGCCGATTGCGGTCAGCATTTTGAAATACCGGATCTTCTTTTCGACATTCATCGGTTTTGCGAATGCCTGATTGCCGTCGCGCAGATCGACCGGCACCCAGAGTGGCGCTTTCTCAATCATGCGTGTCGGCCATTGCCTGTTTTCGATTTCGATTTTCTGCGGCTGTCTGTACTTCGGTGATTCTTTCATTTTGATCTCCATTGGTTATATTTTTGAGTTCGGAAGACAAGAAAATGGAGACTCTTCAGGAGCAAAGCGGAAGCTGCCGGATCGGCGCGGCGATACTGAGGAGTCTCAGTGCCGAACCGGCTTGACGGGATGATTCAACGCATGTAAAAAAGAATACGCTCGACCCTTACTCAAGCCGGAACGGCGTTGGTAAGTCGAAGCAGAGTGGAAAGCAGGAGAGAGCGCACGGACCGATCGGGACCGTTGAAAATCTGTTTTTTTCCGCTCCGGTGTTTCATATTTGCTTTCCTGTGGTTGATACAATATTAAAATATCCTCTCCCGGAAAGAAAAGCAAGCTGCCGATGCGGAAAAAAAGGATTTTATTTCATTCTTCACGGATTTTGTCCCATGCCCGGATATATTTTGCATTGTCTTCTCCGAGGTCGCGCAGCGGGACGCATCTGGAGCGGACGGATTCCGGGATCGCAAACGCCGGATTCCGCCGGAGCTTTTCATCCACCAGTTTCACAGCTTCCGTATGGGGGGTGACATACATGATCTCATTCATGTTTTCCGCTGCGATTTCAGGGCGGTACATGAAATTGATGAACTCATGCGCGAGTTTGGAATTCCGGCTGTTCCTGACTACCGTGAAGTTGTCGAATGTGACCGTGGAACCTTCTTCGGGAATGACGAATGCGACGTTCGGTTTCTCCATGGAGACCTGGAGCATGTCGCCGCTGTAAGTCTGGATCAGGAAGAACTCACCGGAGGCGAGGGCGCGCTTTGCATCGTCCACCTCGAACTTTGCGATATTCTGTTTCCATTTCTGGATCAGCGCAACGGCTTCGTCGATCTGCTTCTGATCCGTCGAATTGACGTCATAACCGAGTGTGCGGAGTGCGCAGCCCATGACTTCACGCTGATCGTTCAGGAGAGAAGAACGCTTTTTGATCTCCGGGCGCTCGAACATGCGCCATGTCGGTTGGAAGTCCTTGATCCTGGTGGTGTCATAGCCGATCCCCGTGAAACTGACGAAGTAGGGGACTGAATATTTCAGTTCTCCGTCGAGAGAAAGAGGGCTGTAAGATCGGTCGAAATATTTCGTGACGTTCGGGAGCAGGGCGGAATCAAGATCGCGCAGCATTCCCTGCTCGTACATGAGTTTCGCCATATAGGAGGACGGCACGATGATATCGTATCCGCCCGCGCCCGCTTTCAGCTTGGCGTACATCGCCTCGTTGGAATCGAAGACGTCCACCTTGACTTTGCAGTTGAATTCCTTTTCGAACTTGCGGATCACATCGTCGGAAATATAGTCGCCCCAGTTGTAAATGTGGAGCGTCTCCTTCGGATTGCCGCAGGAGGTCAGGACGAAAGCGGCGGAAGCCAGCAGGACAAGGGTGCAGAACAGGATGATTCGTTTCATTTTTGATTCTCCGTTTTATTTGACAGAAGTTTTTGCGTGATGAAGACCAGGACAAATGTCATGATCAGAAAAACTACGGACAGAGCATTGATTACGGCGGGGGTGCCGCGCCTCATGGCGCTCTGGATATAGATCGGAAGCGTCGTGTCTCCCGCTCCTTTTACGAAAAATGTGATGACGAAATCATCGATCGACAGCGTGAATGCGAAAAGGGCTCCCGCGATGATTCCCGGAGAGATGATCGGCAGCGTTACGCGGAAGAATGTGTAGAGGCCGCTTGCGCCGAGATCCTGCGCCGCTTCGACAAGGGAGGAGTCGAACTCCTGAAGCCGTCCGAGGACGACCATTGTGACGTAACTCATGCAGAACGTGATATGGGCGATGATGATCGTAGTCATGCCGAGTTCCATTTCAATTCCGAAGACCCGTCTGACCCACTCGCCGCAGACGGAAAGCACCGTCACGAACAGCAGGAGGAGACTGATTCCCAGCAGGATGTCCGGCACGACCAGCGGCGTATGGACCAGTGCGTAGTAGATTCCCCTGAGCCTGCTCCTGGAACGGTGGAGCGCCAGCGCGCTGAGCGTTCCGAGCAGGGTCGAGAAAAAGGTCGAGATCAGCGCAATGACCAGAGTATTCGTCAGAGCCTCCCAGATGGAACGCTCCTGAAACAGCTTCCGGTACCAGATCAGGGAGAAACGGGTCCATGCCCCGCCGTATTTGCTGGCGTTGAAAGAGGCGACTGCGACAAGAATCAGCGGAGTATAGAGAAATACCAGCGTCAGGAGCGTGACGATCAGGGGAAAACGGCTGTGTTTGTTGCACTGCTTCATTTCGCGTTTCCCCGGAGTCTGGATTTCACCTGTATCTTTCTGAGCCACAGCACGCAGACCAGCGGCAGGAAGACCGCCAGCATCAGGAGCGCGGACAGCGCGCTGGCGTGCGGAAGGTTTCGGTCGATGAAGACACGCTGGGCAATTTTGTCGCCGACAAGTTCACTTGCCGGCCCTCCCACCAGATCGGGGATCAGGTAGGCTCCGAATGCCGGAATCAGAACCACCATGACAGCCGTCCAGACCCCTTTTGCCACGCCCGGCAGAAACACCCTGCGGAATGCGTAAAAGGAGCTCGCCCCCAGATCTTTCGCGGCGTCGAGCAGTGAAAAATCGAATTTTTCGGCAGAAGCGTAGATCGGCAGAACCGCAAACGGGATATACGTATAGACCATGACTGCAAGAACCGCCCACTGGTTGTAGAGAAGCATGGCGGAGTCGGGAATCAGCCCGATCAGAACCAGCAGTTTTTTGAAAATGCCGTCCGGGTGCAGAAAGACTTTCCATGCATAGATGCGGATCAGGAAATTAGTCCAGAAAGGAACGATGATCAGGAGAAGGAAAATATTTTTGGCGCGTGTGCTCATGCGGGAAAGCTGGTAGCTGATCGGAATTGCAACCGCAATGCAGATCGCGGTGGAAACCACGCCGAGCCACAGGGTGCGCCAGATGATCGCGGGATAACTGGGATTGCCCAGGTCCTGAATCGTCTTCATGGTCCAGCCGGAACCGATGCCGCCATAGGAATCGACGGGCTTGAATGCCAGCAGAAACACGATCAGCACAGGCAGCGCGTAAAAAATGACGAGCCATACGAAAGAGGGCGCCCCCAGAATGAAATTCATGAATTTGCGGCTTCTCATTCTCGTGTCCTTTAAAGATCGGGCAGGGCGAGAAGCTTCTCGTCGTCCTGTGCATACCGGTCCAGCATGTATGCATTGTCGGCTTCAAACCTGAGCCAGACATCGTCATCCCATTTGATGCGCCGTTCGTCCAGCGTATAGCCGTAATGCTGCTTGATGACTGAAATCCGCCAGTCCTGCACGCGCACCCAGTAACGGGTATGGGCTCCGAGGTAGATCACTTCCTCGACTTTGCCGTGAAGGAGATTGGTGTTTGCATCGGTTTTTTCCGGTTTGTTCAGGGAGATCATGAACTTTTCCGGACGGATGCTGATATGGATGTTTTCTCCGACCTGCACTTTTTTGTCGTTGTAGAGCCGGATCGGCTGGAACCCGTCGATTTTCAGGTTGCAGTAGTCGCCGTCGATGGCTTCCACGATGCCGGAAAAGAAATTGGTGTCGCCGATGAATGCTGCGACAAAACTGGTCCGGGGCGCTTCATAGAGCTCCGGCGGAGTACCGATCTGCTCCACATGCCCGCCGCGGAGAACCGCGATATGATCGCTGATGCTCATTGCCTCCTGCTGATCATGGGTGACGAAGATGAATGTGATTCCCACGTCGTCATGGATCGTATCGAGTTCGATCAGCATTCTCTGGCGCAGTTTCAGGTCAAGCGCGGCAAGCGGTTCGTCGAGAAGAAGGACTTTGGGTTTTGTGATCAGTGCGCGGGCGATTGCGACCCGCTGGCGCTGTCCGCCGCTGAGCTGTGCGGGTTTCCGGTTTTCATATCCGTTCAATTGAACCAGCTCCACATATTTCGGGACCTCGTCAATGATTTTCCCCGGATCGGTTCCTACGGCTTTCAAGCCGAATGCGATATTCTCCCAGACGGTCATATGAGGGAAGAGCGCGTAATTCTGGAAAACTGTCCTGACCGCCCGTCGGTTTGCCGGCTGCCCGGTGATATCGACCCCGTCCAGAATCACGCGTCCGGAATCGGGAGGTTCAAAGCCGCCGCAGATACGGAGCAGCGTGGTTTTCCCACATCCGCTCGGCCCCAGCAGGGAGAACACTTCGCCTGCATTGATCGAGAGCGACACATTGTCGAGGACGGTATTCTGCCCGTATCGTTTCGTTATATTCTCAAAGCGCAGAATCTCCATTTTCCGGTGCGCTCTCCTTCCGTTCTTTTGCTTTTGAAATACAAGGGTTATTACAATATCATCGCGCCTGTTCATTTTCAATTAGGAAAGCGGGATTGTCGGCAAAAAAGCCTTCCCGTTGCGATACGGACGGCAGACAACCCTCCTGTTCCGGACTTTTTACAGCCTGTCCCACTGCCGCGTCCGGTAAAAAGGCTTAAAAAAAATGTCTTGCGGGTTGTAAAAAATAATTTTTCCAATATAGTAATACATTTCGGAAATCTGGAGAACGGGATGATATGAAACTGTGGTTTTTGTCATTATTGCTGATTTTGTCAGCGGCTTTCGGAGTCGCTGCCGTTTCCGGCGGCGCATTCTTCGATCCTGCCGCCCGTTCCGTTGTTTTCATCCTGCCGGATGAAACGGCAACCGATACATTGTCCGCTGTTCCTTATGCCTGTCTGCAGGATATGATCCAGTCCGAGGACTCTTCTCAGGTGACGTGGGCGTGGCGGCGTCTTGCCCAGTGGCATTCTTCCGTGTGTCTGTTCCGGCATCCGGCAATGACGGCGCCGCTCAAGGAGGCTCCGCAGTGTTTCCCCCGCGGAAAGCTGTTTTCACCTGCTGTATGCGTTCTTTCCCGTTCCTCCTTGACCCGTGCCGGTCCTTCGGCGTTTTCCTGAAAGAGTTCCGGCGCAGGATGACCGGGACTTTGTGATTTCCTGAGATGCGGTAGTTGTGTTTCAGCCAATGCATTTATAAAACAAGGATCGGTCGGATGAATTTAAAACACTGGTGCAAAAGAAAATGTTTTTCTCTGTATATGAAGATCGTCAGGGAAAAAGCCTCTCCCGAATATATTGCGAGAGGCTGGGCGATCGGGATGTTTTTCGGCTGCCTGATTCCGTTCGGGTTCCAGTTGATCTGTTCCATCCCGGCGGCGTTTATCCTGAAAGGCAGCAAGATCGGGGCGACTCTGGGAACGCTTCTCACGAATCAGGTCACGATTTTTTTCATCTATCCCGTCCAGTGCTATGTCGGCAGCCGTATCATGGGAAGCGATCTGACCTACTCCGCAATCAAGGATGCCCTGCGGAATGTCTTGCGGCGGCAGGACTATGATTCGCTGTTCGGCCTCGGCTGGGATTTGCTCGAGGCTTTCTTCATCGGAGGGCTGTTGTTGACGGTCCTCATGACGCCGGTTACTTATTATGCAGTGAAGACCATGGTGATCCGTTACCGCGGTCTTCGGGAAAAGCTGAAGATAAAGCGATTGCAGAAATTAAAAGAAAAGCAGGAACATATCAAACAATAAACACAGGAGGGGTTTCAGAGGGGGCTTGGAAAGAAGATGTGAATCGGACGGAACTCCGGCATCGACCGGAATGAATTGTGAATTGAACTGAAATGGTAGAAAGAAGTTGATGAAATGAATGAAAGTCTGTCTTTGACTGCCCAGATTGCCATCCTGGCTTTGCAGTTGGGAGTCATTCTCTTTGCCGCGCGCTTTTTCGGCGATCTGGCAAAAAAATTAAAAGTCCCCTCGGTTCTCGGTGAATTGATTGCCGGTATTGTCATCGGTCCTTATCTGCTTGGAAGCATCGGATTCAACCTGCATGGCTTCCACGACGGGTTGTTTCCGCTGATTGCCGGTTCCTCGGTTCCGGTATCCACTCCCCTTTATGGAATTGCGACTCTCGGTTCCATTGTCCTGCTGTTCATGTCCGGGCTTGAAACGGACCTGCGCATGTTTTTCAAATATTCCGTTGTCGGAAGCGTGGTCGGGCTCGGTGGAGTGATTTTCTCTTTCGTATTCGGCGATGTGATCGGCATGGTTGCCTTGAAGGCGTCCTTCATGGATCCGCGCTGTCTCTTCCTCGGTATTCTCTGTACCGCGACCTCGGTGGGAATCACCGCCCGTATTCTGTCGGAAAAGAAGAGCATCGATTCTCCCGAAGGCGTGACGATCCTTGCCGCCGCCGTGATTGACGACGTGCTCGGCATCATCTGCCTTGCCATCGTCATGGGTATCGTAACCGTCAGCGCTTCTGCGGGCGGGCATGTCAACTGGGGAGGCATCGCCTGGATCGCGGTCAAGAGCTTCGGCATCTGGCTGGGAGTTACTTTGCTGGGGCTTGTGCTTGCCCATAAGATTGCGGCGTTTCTGAAATGGTTCAAATCCGCCGCCACATTCTCCATTCTCGCGCTGGGGCTCGCCCTGCTGCTTGCCGGAGCATTTGAGCAGGCGGGGCTCGCCATGATCATCGGCGCCTACATCATGGGATTGAGTCTTTCCAAGACCGATATCTCTTTTTCCATCCAGTCGAATCTTCACCCGGTCTACAACTTCCTGGTTCCGGTTTTCTTTGTCGTGATGGGTATGCTGGTCGATATCCGCGTGATGGCGGACCCGGAGGTGCTGACTCTCGGTCTGATCTATTCCGTTGTGGCGGTGCTCGCCAAGATTCTCGGATGCGCGCTGCCGGCTTATTTCATGAACTTCAACATGCTCGGCGCACTGCGTATCGGAACCGGTATGATTCCCCGTGGAGAGGTCGCCCTGATCATCGGGGGGATCGGTGTTACGACGATGATGACGCTGAACGGCGAGAGGATTCCGATTCTGGATTCCAAACTGTTCGGCGTCGGCATCATCATGACGCTGATCACGACCTTGGTCGCGCCCCCGCTGCTCAATATCATGCTGAGCATGAAAGGCAAGGGGGTCAAGCAGGATGTGAAAGACACTTCCACGGTTCATACTGCGTTCAACTTCCCGTCTGAAGTGGTTGCCGACTTTGTCCTTCAGGGGGTCATGCAGAACTTCCGCCGGGAGGGGTTCCGGCATTCCGCGCTGGACAAGGAGGCGGGAATCATCCATCTGCGCCGTGACGACATGGTGTTTGCTATGACTTTCCATGACTGCCAGATCGTATTTGCTTCCAATCCCGACGAGGTTTTCCTGATCAAGGCAGTGATGTATGAAACTTTCGTCGAGCTTCACCAGTGCCTGAATAAGCTCAAGGAGCTTTCCCGTCCGGAGGAGATCCGCAAACAGCTTTTCGAGGGAACCCGTCTCAAGAAAGAGGATATCGGAAGGTATGTCATTCCGATTGAGCGCATTATTCTTTCCGACTGTATCGTGACGGAGCTGAAAGCAGCGACCAAGGAAGGTGTGATCGAGGAACTGATTGATGTCCTTGACAAGAATAAGCGCCTTACAGACCGTGCGAAATGCCTGACGGCGGTAATCGAACGTGAAAATACTGTTTCAACCTGTCTGCCGGGCGGATTGGCGCTCCCGCATGGCAGAACGGACGGCGTCAATGACCTTGTCTGTGCGATCGGCATCAGAAAAGACGGCTATGAGTTTGATGCTCCCGATAAAGGGAAGACCCGTATCGTTATTCTGAGTCTCTGCCCGAAGGATTCCAATGAACCTTTCCTTCAGTTCATGTCGCAGGTCGCGGCGGTGCTGAACAGCAAGGAAAACATTGCAAATATCCTGAATGCCGCCAACGCCGGTGAAATCCGCAAGATCATGATTGCCCATAAATAATTGCAGTCTTGCGAGCTTGAGCCCGCCGTGAATGTAAGATTCCCGGCGGGCTTTCTGTATTCGGAAAGGGGCAGGTCTGCGATATTCGGCAAGTCAGCGACCTGCACCATATTGTTTCGGGGGGCGAATTTCCTGTATTTTTGTATCGGAGTCGTTTATTTGACGGAAAGTCCGCCGTCCTTGATCCGCCAGAGATAGAGCGATGCCAGAGTTCCGTAAGGAGAGTAGCGTTTCCGGTAAACTTCAAAGTCCTCCTCCGTGAGTTTCTCAAGTTTGTTCAGGAGCATGATGCCGCGGCGGATTCCCAGATCTTTGAAACTCAATACATCGGGACGCCCCAGTGCGAAGATCAGGAGCATTTCCGCAGTCCATTCCCCCACGCCTTTCAGTTTTACCAGCTCTTTCATGATTTCTTCGTCGGGGAGGCGGGCGAGCGCATCGAAGTCGATTCTGCCGGAGAGAACGGCATCGGTGATTCCCCTCAGATACTCGATTTTCCGCGCGGACAATCCGCAGGCTCGCAGCTCCTCGACGGCGGCGGATTTCAGATTTTCCGCCGTGATCGTTCCAAGCAACTGTTCCACCCTGTTGTAAATCGTGTCGGCAGCCTTGATGGAAAGCTGTTGTGAAATGATGCTCTGGACCAGCGCATGAAATAAATCTCCGTTGCATTCAAAGCCGTCAAGTTCAATCCTGCGGACGACCTCCCTGAATTCCGGCGCTTGTTTGCAGAGAGTCTTTTTGTCCTTTGCTGAAACTTGGAATTTCATTGTTTTTCCATATGCTTTCCCTTGTTTCAGAGGTCGATTTTCAGGTCTTTGTAATAATATTCCCGATCCCGTTCATTGATTTCGCGCAGGACACGGCAGGGATTTCCCAGCGCGACCACATTGGCGGGTATATCCTTTGTCACGATGCTTCCCGCACCGATCACGGTATTGTCTCCGATATGGACTCCCGGCAGGATGACCGCTCCGGCGCCGATCCAGACATTGTTGCCGATATGGACGGGGATATTGAATTGTGCGACTTTTCTGCGGAGTTCCGGCTCGACAGGGTGTCCTGCCGTGGCGACGGTTACATTCGGACCGAACATGACACTGTCCCCGACATAAATATCGGTGTCATCCACAAGGGTCAGATTGAAATTCGCATATACATTGTTTCCGAAATGGGTGTTGCATCCCCAGTTTGCGTGAAGCGGCGGCTCGACATAGCAGTTTTCCCCCACTTCAGCAAGGAGTTCCCGGAGCAGCTTCATGCGCAGTTCCATCTGCGAGGGGCGTGTCTGGTTGAAATCATAAAGTCTGTCAAGACACTTCAGCTGTTCTTTTGCAACTTCTTCATCGGTGCAGAAATATAATTTTCCGCTTTTCATCCGCTCTTTGGTCGTCATGCTCATATTGATTTCCCGCTTTCTGTTGTTCCTGAATCCCGGCGGCTTCTGATCGGGCGCCGTTCCGGATAAAATATCTCCTCCGCTCTTATTTGCAAGCATCCGGGCTCTTTTATTTTGAAAGAACATTTTAAAATAAAAGAAGAATTTATCCGGTTACATCATCCAGAAAGGCGGCTTGTCGAGCTCGTGCGTTTTCCATGAGTCATCGTAGAAGACTTTCAGGAGAAACAACCCGAGCGCGGGGGCGGTATCCCTTGCGGCGGAACGGTTCCGCGCCGCCAGCATTCCGCCGATTGCATCGGACGGCAGAGTGCCGCGCCCGACATCCGCAATGGCGCCGACGATACTGCGCACCATTTTATAGAGGAAGCCGTCTCCCATGATGTGGATGCAGACCAGCGGCCCGAACTGTTTGATTTCCGCTTTATAGATCGTGCGGACATGGTCTTTGGTGGGATCAAGCTCGACTGTAAAGGTGGAGAAATCATGGGCGCCTTCGATCTGCTTCAATGCTTCACGCATTCCGTCAAGATCGGTCAGGTCGCTGATATGCCAGCTCCAGCGGCAGGTGAACGGATTCAGGTCGCCTGTGTTTATGACATAGACATATGACTTGCTGTGTGCGGAAAAGCGGGCATTGAAATCCGGTTCGGCAATCACCGCCTCGCGTATTTTGATGCTTGGAGGCAGCAGGCGGTTCAGGGCTTTCTTTACCTTCCAGTCGGGAATGTAAGGGGAGGGCGGGGCCTGGAAAGATGCCGCCATTCCCAGCGCATGAACTCCGGAATCCGTCCGGCTGCTGCCTTGAACGCGGATCCGGGTGTTGTTGAACAGACGGCAGAGTTTTTCTTCCAGCACTTCCTGAACCGTAATGCCGTTGGGCTGTCTCTGCCAGCCGTGATATTCGGTTCCGTCGAAGCTCAGTTCCAGACGGAATGTCCTGATTTCGGGAGTCGTTTTCTCATCCATGGGATACACTCAGAAATCCAGTTCGCATTCCGCCAGCGGGGTGTAAACCGCACCGGATTTTTTCAGTTCGCTTTTGAATATCGCAATCTTCTGCGCAAAGGGTTCCGGCAGCTTCGGCATGGCGTCCGCCCATTTCCTGATGCGGAGAAGGTCGAACTTCACCGGCGGTTTGTTCATGCGCATGATCGTGATGTGCGGAAGAAACGGACGATTCTCTTTCGGCAGGTTCAAGGCGGCGAGGACGACGTCATCCACGCGGGACTTCAATTCTTCAAATGCATGGGAACACTGCATCGTCACCGCGAGAGTGGAGGCTTTGCGTTCACTCGGAAAAAAGCGGTAGCCGGTATAGGTGAAGCGGACTTTGCGCAGATCACTCATCCCCTGTTCAAACTCATCTGTGAGCCTGTCCAGCGCATTGGGAGAAGTGTCTCCGATGAACCGCATGGTCATGTGCATCCGGTCTTCGGATGTCCATTTCCAGAACGGCAGTTCCTTTTCATACCGGATCAGCGCTTTACGCAGGTCCTGCGGTATTTCAAGCGCGATGAAGATGCGCTGCATGGAATTTTTGTCGATCATGGCTGCACTTCCTTTCGGGGAGTCTGGTCGAAGGTGTGGAAGAAGTAGAGGGCGAAAAATGCGAATACGCCGCTGTAAATGGCGTTGACGCTCCAGTTCGGATGAGAGACGGAATAGCCGGGAATGACTGTGACAATCTGTCCGATAATCATGAAAATCCATGCATAAAGCAGTTTGACGCGCCTGGAATCACGCTCATAGGCGCATTCACCGAGGCGGATCAAGCCTGTGAGCAGGAAGTAAAGCCCGATGATCAGCGTGTCCGTGGTATGGAAGAAGAACAGGACGAACAATACGAAAAAGAGTCCGCCGTTCGTGAGGGCGAGGTAGAATTTCTGAAGGGGGCGCTCCGTTCCGAACTTGTTGATCAGCGCGCCGACCTGCCAGATCGCCTGCATCATGGGGGCGGCGCACGCGAACGCGGCAAGCATCTGCGTGGAACGGCATCCCGGCGTGGCGACGGCGAACGCCGCAATGACCATGACGCAGGTTTCCAGCCAGAGATGTCTGCTGCCGATGCGTCTGCGGAGAAGTGCGGTCACGAGAACCGCCGCAATTGTGATCAGGACCGGGAGAAAACTGAACGGCCCCGCCAGATATGTCACGAGAATTGCCGCGAATCCCCACGCCTGTCCCGCGTATTCTTCGCGCGTGATGAACCGGATATTGCCGGATGCGGAGTCCGCACGCGACAGAATTTTTTTGCGGATGGTCTGGAGATTTTCCGTGATCACATAGATCAGGAAAACGGTAAGCGCCACGAAACGGTAATCGCAGACCGGCGGCATCAGGTATTTTGTCGCGGGAATCGCGAGCAGAAGTATGATGACCGAAAAATTACGGCGGAAAGGAAGGAAGCCGCGCAGAAGAAATGCCGCTTCGACTTCCAGAAAAAGAAACGCTGTGATGATGGAGATGTCCGCAAGCATGACGCCGTCGATGAAGATCATGGAGGTCGCAAATCCGAATGTCAGCAGAACCAGCCCGGCATAGGAGAAGATCACGAATTCCCTCAACTGCTTCAGCCTGGGAATCAGGCAGCCGAGAAACGGAAAGTAAATGAAGTATTTTGAATGCGGGAATGCCAGCCAGTGCAGGAAGCCTTCCTGAAACAGGAGAAGTGCGCCGGCGACCAGCGGAATCAGGCAGAATGCCGCGGAAATCCGGTCGGAAAGAGTCGCCGTCCCGGTTCTGTTCGGGGAGAGGAACGAATCAGAACTGCCCCGGAGAACAGTGCTGTACACCACAATGACTCCGACAAGGATCAGCGGTGTTGCAACCGCCACGCCGTAAGGCAGTTTCAGAAGCAGAAAGAGAGCGGTCGCAAAAAAGAAAAATCCGCAGTAGGGATGAATCTCACGGCATGGCGCTTTCTGTTTGTACATGATCCGGAAACCGTTGAGTACGGCAAGGAGTCCGAACGCGGCGACGAATCTGAGTGTATTGGCTGAAAGCTCAAAAAGCGGACTCATCAATACACGCCTGGAAAGAAACGTGACCTCCATGGTATGATCCATGGCGACCGCCCACATGACAAGCTCCAGCGGCAGGATGAACACAAACAGGAGGCAATATAAAAAAATATGGAATCGCACTTATTTTTTTATCCTTCTAACTTACTTTTTCCGGCGCTCCCTGATTTGATTGCCCCCATGACCGCCAGCTCTTCTTTCAACCGCTCCGGATTGAACGAAGCAATCGTCAGCCATTTGCCGCCATATTCGAATGTCGGAACGCGCCAATCCTTTCCATCATTCGCTTCAATGACTTTTTCCAGAACCACCGGCGGCTGATACTCGATATTGATGGATACAAACGGAATTTCGTTTTCTCTCATCCATCCGAGTGTCCTTTCGCAGATGGGACACCAGTCCGTTACATACACTTTCAGCATTTTGGCACCCCCCAGTGTTGCAATGTTGTCAGTATGGCTGTCTTGAGGCAGCCGTTGATCTCTGTCAGGTAAAATAGCATCATGTCCGGAGAAAGCAAGTAAAGTCAGCGGCATTCGGAAAAACTAATTCCAAAAGACCGGAGGGAAAGGATCTTACCCTGTCCTGTAGACATGGTTTCCGCTCCACGCTTTTTGTTCATGGCTGTTTTCCGGAATCAGGACGGAGTGCCGGAAGTCCGGAGAGCGGAGACTCGAAGGACGGAAAGGCATTGCCGGATGAAAAATGAGTGCCACGCTGTCGGTGTATTGCCGGGCGGCAATCCTTTTCTGTTCTTTTTTCGGCTTTTTTCTTGTTTTCTTTCTTCAGCCGTGCTATTTTTACAGAAGAAATTCTGTGTCACAACCTGGCGTTGTGCGCGGAGCGCCGGACACGGGGCGCTCACAGGAACGCGTACAAAGGCATCTTCTGAAAAGAAAAAAGGAAAGAAAGGATAAACAATGGGACTGTCGGAGTTGTCCGGCAGCGCCTCCGTGCGGACGTATCTGCGCAGTTTTCTGTGGATATGTATCGCGGCGGCGCTGTGTGCCTGCGCTTCTGTTTCGGCGGGAGATTTCAGGGAGAGCCGTTTTGACGCGATTATCCGTGAAGTCGCGGAAGCTTATGATGTGGATCCGCTTCTGATTAAAGCGATGGTCTGGCATGAAAGCCGTTTCAATCCGCTTGCAGAGGGCAGGGCAGGAGAGATCGGGCTCATGCAGATTAAAATGATTGTCGTTCGGGACTGGGCGAAAGCCAAAGGTGTGAAGGTTCCCCCGCGCGAGGAGATTTTTGATCCTTATGTCAATCTTGAGATAGGAACCTGGTATTTTGCCCGTGCTTTCACTAAATGGCAGAAGAGCACCCATGCGCTTCTGCTTGCGCTCGGAGAATATAATGCGGGTCCCGGACGGGTGCGGTGCTGGATCAGCCGGTTCAACGGGAATAAAGAGCTTGCGATTTCCCGTTCCGCTTCTGCCGGTTATGTCAAATCAATCCGTGACAAATATCTGGAATATACGATAGAACACGCCGGCATCATCGCCTCCGCCACTGACCGTGGGCAATGGCAGACTGCTTTCTCCCGGTAATCTTTCCGATATTGTATTTGCCACTTATAATATCCCTTTTACGAATGCTGGAGATGATGCCATATCATACTGCCGGCGGAAAAAACACCTTCCGGGGCAACGTGTTCCGGAAGGTGTTTTTTGTTGCTGATCAGATATTCCGTTTCTTGTATTTGAGTCCTTTGTGCAAGCTTACTCCCGCTGCCGCGAGGAAAAAGAAAACAGCCCAGAGCAGAATGCGGATCTCCCTGAATTCCGCTGCATGGACATAGAGCCTGTTGCCGAAGAAGAGCGCCCAGAGTCCGAAAAGGACGCCGCGTGCGACTTTTGCCGTTTTGCATGGCCTGATGAATGTTGCGATGAGCGCGGATATGCTTGCCGCCGCGATGGCGCAGCCTTTGATGTCCGGTATCTTGCCGTTCACCAGAAGAACCGCCAGAAAAAGTGCGGAAAGCGCGATGATTCCCCAGAGCAGAATCATGCGGAGAATTCGCGCCGTTTTGTCGTTTCGGACCGTTGTGAAGGTCAGGAGAAGCACGAAAACGGCAGCAGCGGGGATCACGGAATTTACCGAGGGCAGGCAGTGTGCCGCGATTCCTCCCGCAAGGATCATGCAGAGGCACCATGCGAACGTGGCGTTTCGGCGGATTGCAGTCAGAAGCAGGATCAGAACAGCCGCTCCTCCGGTCCAGCAGGGACCTGCCGGATATTCTGTGAATGCGAGGATTGCCAGTATGAGCACCGCGCCGTATTCTCCGCAGGGGACTTTCCGGCACCATGCATAGAGATAGAACGCAAGCGCGGCAAACAAGCCGATGCTCCAGGACTTGACCTGGATTGCGTTGCAGAAATAAGCCTGCGGGGCATTCAGCTGTTCCGGTGTGATCATGGTCATGAAAAAGAGAAGCGGCAGGCAGAGACGGGACAGCGTATTCCGGCGGTGAAGCATTGCATACTCCATTGCCAGAATCATTCCCGCAAGCAGGACAGGAACCCACATCCAGAGCATGAAGCCGCTTTCCAGTGCGTTGAATCCGCCGGTCCCGCGCGCCGGATCGAAAGAAATGGTCAACAGATAAGTGCGGAAAAGCGCACCCGCTCCGAGCAGCGCCACAATGCTCCACGGAAAATACGGAGTCTTCCACGGCGTGCCGCTTTCGGGAATGCTTTTCTGATGCAGATACGGGAGAAAACCGAGCAGAGCGGCTGCGGCGGCGACCGGAAAGAAAAGAATGGCGAGAACACCGGGAAGACGGTCGTCCGGATACATCGCGATAAGCCGGGCGTTGAGAACCGGATAGAGAAAGAAAAGAGCCAGCATGAAATATGCTGCGGCAAGAAATCGAGGCGCCAGGCGGATTTTGAGGATGCGCCTCAGGCTTTCGAGAACCAGAACGGAGAAGAACAGTCCTCCGCCGGACCATCTCAGTCCCGCTGTCAGCCCGTCGAGCATCTGGCTGTCCGTGCTGACTGACAGTATGATCAGGAGGAGCAGTATGATCAGGAGAATGGAGCGGGCATCGTCCCAGACGTGTCCCCACTGGACGATGAAGACGGCGGTTGCCGCCAGCAACAGCGTATAGGAGGCGATCAGCCCGACGGGGATCAGAGTCGGCAGTGCGATGTCCGACGTCCCGAAAAGGACGCTTTGCGCATAGAGAATGATGGCTGCGCTGATAAGGTAGAACGGATTGCTGTTGTAGATGAATCTGAAAATGCCCGTCAGAGTGATTTCCGTTGTGAAACCGCTTGTCTTGCCGGTTTCGAATTCCTTCCAGTTCCTGGAATAATGCGGATGGGAATGAGCACCCTTTTTCTTTCCCTCCGTGATTCCATTCTTTTTTTCTTCTGTTTCCGCCGTTTCCGGCGCCGATGCGATTTCCCTGATGTGTTCCGTCATAGCACAACTCTCCTTTTTTGTGTGTTTGATCATTTTATCATTAACTATCGTTTGCTATCATTATAATAACTTTCAAAAAAAATGCAAGAGGCATTTGACAAAAAATAATAATAAAATATATTAAATGATAGTTCTTGATAAAACAGTGAGGTGATATGATGGCAGATGAAATCAAAAAGAGTGCATGGTATTCCATCAAAGAAGCGGCGGAATATCTCGAGATCGGTGAACCCACGCTGTACCGCTGGATGCGTGACCGGAAGATTACATTCCGCAAAGTCGGTGATTCCACGCGTTTCCTGCAGGAGGACCTGGATGCGGTCGTGGAAGTGTTCCACTCGGAGCGCGATGCGGTACAGGTGAAGCAGGTCTGTCCGGTTTGTCATGGAACGGAATTGCTTCCCGGCCGTCTGCGTTCCACCGGACTGCTGTATTTCCAGCTCAAAAAGAGTAAGTTCTGGACTCTCGCCGACAACAGTATCAAAAGCGAGGGCATGATCTGCAAACGCTGCGGGGCGGTTACGCTTTTCGGCGATCTCAAAAAACTGGCGCGTCTGGATGAGAAAACGGATAAGGAGCAATCCCGGAAGGAATAGGGCTTGACGGAAATACGGGAGGGAGTCAATGAGTATTACGCTGGTTATATTGTGTTTTCTGCATGGCTGGCGGCTTCTTAAAGAAGGCGGGCGGGAGAGAGGATTCTTGTATATTGCCCTTTCCGTCATACTGCTGCCGGTTGCGGTCGTTTTTGCCTGTTTCAGCGGTGATATCTTTCTGTTGCCGCTGGTTGGGGTTCCCTATTTGCTGTACTGCAATAAAATTCCGGACACGCGCATGGTTCAAGTGATTCTGTGCCTGGTGCCTGTTGTTTCCATCGGGCTTGGAGTGTGGCTGTATCATGCCCGCAGAGACAGAAGCGCGGAATACGGGAAATCCCTTGATCGCCTTGTGGACAACGTGATTCTTATTCTGGACGATTCCAGGCAGTCCGATTTTATAAGAAGGCTGGAGGCATCGGGAGCACTTTACGCTGCCATGCCGGAAAAATTGCGGATTTTTGAAAAAATTTCAACCGGGATGACGGAGGAGTGATGAAATGGGGAACTTTGGTTTTACGGTTCTGATATTTTCTGCGGGGGCATTTTTTGTTCTGGTCTGGAAATCAAAAGCTTCTCTTTCTACGCGCATTCTTTACCTGTTTGCTCTTCCGTCCATTCTGTTTGTTTTCTTGTCGTGGCTCAATTTTACCGTCGGGAATAGTTATCAGTCGACAGGAATTTCTCATGCGTTGTCACAACTTTATAGAAAAATGGAGGCTCCGGAGCAGGAGCATCAGAAACTCGCAGACGCACTGCGCGAGTGGAGAAAAAATCCCCGCCGGAATTATTTCGGTCTGCAAACAGTCCTTGTCTCCTTGCCTGTCGAAAAAAAGGAATAGCCGGACCGAAGCAGTATGACAGCATACCGGAAAAATCCGGATGTCAGTTGAATTTCAGAGGATCGCAGGGTAAATTATTTCCAACTCAAAATGAATCGGAAAGGTGTTTGGCGCGATGAAAAAATTTACGGTTAAGCTGATCCCCGGCGACGGGATCGGCGTTGATGTGATCCATGAGGCCGTCAGAGTGCTTGAGGCGCTGGCCCGGAAACACGGCGGCATTGCCTTTGATTTTCAGAATCTGGAATGGAGCTGCGAATATTACCTCAGAACAGGGCGGATGATGCCGTCCGACGGTTTGAAGATACTGGCGGACTGCGACGCCATTCTGCTGGGCGCGGTCGGTTTCCCCGGCGTGCCGGATCACGTTTCACTGCGTGAACTTCTCCTGCCGATACGGGTGGGGTTTGACCAGTATGTGAACCTCCGCCCCGTGAAGCTGCTGCCGGGATTGAGTTCCCCGATCAAAAACGAGAAGATTGATTTTGTCGTCATCCGGGAAAATTCCGAAGGGGAATACTGCGGCAGGGGCGAGATTCAGAAACCGGATACGCCGGACGAAACGGTGATCCAGCAGTCCGTATTCACCCGCAGGGGGACGGAACGGATCATCCGCTATGCGTTTGAATACGCGCGCAAACATGGACTGGACAAGGTGATGAGCGCGACGAAATCCAATGCGCTGAACTATTCCATGGTTTTCTGGGACAAGGTCTACCGCGAAGTGTCCGCCGCTTATCCCGGCATGACGGCATCGCAGATGCACATCGACGCGTTGAGCGGATATTTCATCATGCACCCGGACCGTTTGCAGGTAGTGGTTGCGAGCAATCTTTTCGGAGACATCCTGACGGATCTGGGGTCGGCGATGCTCGGCAGTATCGGCATATCGCCTTCCGCGAATCTCAACCCGGAGGGCAGGTTCCCGAGCATGTTCGAGCCGATTCACGGTTCCGCGCCTGATATTGCGGGCAGAGGCATTGCGAATCCGGTAGGCACTCTGTGGGCGGCGGCGATGATGCTTGAACATCTCGGGCTGAATGCGGAAGCAGGTTTGCTGATGGATGCGGTCACTGCGGTTCTGGCGGCGGGCAAAATCCGGACCCCTGATATCGGCGGAACGTCCACCACGACTGAAGTTACGGATGCCGTGATCGAAGCCTTGGAATAGAGTATTCCGTTTTTTCCTGATTTTTTTTCTGATGGACATAAAATGTCCCACAGCATGTATTATATTACCCGTCATGACAATTTAATCACGGGAGGAAACGATGCATCTTTTTTTTGCTGTTTTGGCTTTTCTTGCGGGCAGTATTCTTACTTTTTTCATCATGCGGGCAAAGTCTGCCCGGGAGAGGGGGGAGGCGGATGCTCTGAAATCGCGTCTTGCCGAGGCGGAAGCGGTCAAAACGGAGGCGGAATCCTGCCGTGTCGCCGCGGCGAAGGCGCTTGCCACGCTGGAATCTCTGGAAAAACAGACGCAGCATGAGCGGGAACTGGTTTCCGGTGCGCATGAGCGGGAACTTCAGAACCTGCGCGAAGCTCACGCGAAAGAAACCGGGGCATTGCTCGAACGGTTCCGGAATGAGCTTGCCGACAAACTGAAGCTCGCGGAGGAGCAGAAGCACGCCCAGGCAAGGGCTTTCGAGACTGAACGCAATGCTTTGAAGGAGACGTTTGCCGTTCTGGAACAGCAGTTCAAAGAGAACAAGGCGGAAATGGAAAAGAACTGGCAGACGAAGATCGAGCTCCTGAAAGAGGAGTTCAAAACGCTCTCCTCCGAGATTCTCAAAGAGAAGTCGGGGCATCTTGCGGATGTCAACCAGAATCAGCTCTCTGCGCTGTTGAAGCCGTTGCAGGAGAAACTCGGAGACTTCAAGACTGCCGTCGATCAGGCGAAGGAGAAGGGAATTTCCCTGAATTCCGAGTTGAAGGAGCAGATTGCGCATCTGTTGTCCGCGACAAAACAGATCGGGGACAATGCGAACAATCTCGCATCCGCGCTGAAAGGCAACAGCAAGACGCAGGGCAACTGGGGGGAGATGATCCTGGAGGAGATCCTTGTGAATTCCGGGCTGAAAAAGGGGATTCATTACGAGTGTCAGGAAACCTTGCGCGACGAGGACGGGAACCCGGTCCAGAACGACAACAACCGCCTGATGCGCCCTGATGTGATCGTGCATTATCCCGACGGCAAGGATGTCATCATAGACAGTAAGGTCAGCCTGAGCGCCTATACCGATTATATGAACGCGGAAAGCGACGAAGACCGGAAGAATGCGCTGGTTCGCCATAACCGCAGTGTCCGTTCCCATGTCGATGAGCTGGTCCGGAAGAATTACTCCTCCTATCTGCGGAAACGGCAGCATGAGGCGGTTGATTTCGTCATCATGTTCATTCCGAATGAGGCGTCGCATCAGCTTGCCATGATTCAGGACCCCGGACTCTGGCGCTGGGCGTTCGAGCGCAAGGTCATGATCGTCAGCCCCGTGAACCTGATGGCGCTGCTTCAGTTGATTCAGATCGCATGGACCCGCGCCGATCAGGAGCGCAACCAGCAGAAGATTCTTGATACGGCATCCACCCTGCTGGACCGTCTTTATTCGTTTTATGAACAGTTCGATGACGTCGGAAAGAAGCTGGACGGCGCGCGTGACGCCTATCAGAAGTCTCTGGACAGGCTCAAGGGCGGCAGCGGCAAACACAGTGTCGTGCTCTCCGGTGAACAGTTGAAACATCTCGGCGTCAAAATGAAACGTCCGCGCCCGCTTCCTGCGAAATATCAGGACAATGAGGTTCTCCGGCTTGAAACGGAAGACGGCTCTGGCGAGACGAATGGGATTCCGTCGTAATTCATCTCGCCGGAGAGAATATTGACCATTTAAATACCATATTTTTTTCTCTTTGCCCTATTGTCTTTTGCCGCTCCCTGCATATAATAGTTGTCAAGGAGTAATTGCAATGGATGAACCGTTTCGTAAAGATATGCTGGATCGCTCACGGCGGGACCGGCCGTTATATCTTCAGGTGTATGAAATCCTGCGCTCCCATGCGTTGAATGCGGCTCCGGACAGTGGGAATGTGCTGCCGTCCACCGGAAGACTGGCGGAGATGTTCGGGGTTGCGGAAAATACCATCCGCCAGGCGATGAACCTGCTGGTGGAGGCGCGGCTGGTCTGCCGCATCCGGCATCGAGGCACGGTTCTTACCTCGGAGCAGTTGCCGGATGACCCGCAGGGCAGTTCCCGTTCGATCGGACTGGTGTTTCCTGCCGAGGGATACGGCTTCTGGCGGAACCTGCTTCAGATCATGCACGCAGAGGCGGAAAGGAACGGTTATTCGCTGGATATTTATCTTTACCGCTGGAACAGTCTCTCCGATGAACGGCGCGCGCTCGGCAAGGCTTTCCGCGGCTGTTCCGGCGTGATCCTTTACCCTAATTCGCAGGGAAATGACCGGAGCCTGATTGCCGAATACAACGCGCGGCGGATTCCGCTGGTGCTGTTCCTGCTGTATTACGATGATCTCAATGTCAGCATTGTCGCCAGCGGCAACTATCAGGCGGCATACGAGCTGACGGAGACTCTGATCCGGGACGGATGCCGTAAAATCATTTTTGTTCACGATCACTTTCAACTGATTACCGCAAAAGTGCGTCTGGCGGGCTACCGGAAAGCGCTGGAGGACAATCATCTGGAATTCCGTTCCGATCTGGTGCGGGCGGAGGATTGCCGCCGGGAATCCGGCGAATTCGCGAAATGGATTGACGGCATTTCTCCCGATGGGATGGTCTGCTGCACACCGCGGACGGCTGTACGGATTCTCCGCCTCTGCCGCCGTCCTGCCGCCTGCGCAGTCTTTTTGTCGCAGAAGGAAAGACTGTCATTCCCTGCTGTAAGCGCCGGTGTCCAGACGGAAGAACTGGGACGTGCCGCCATTTGCGAAGCTGTCCGGCGGATCCGCAATCCGCGCAGTTCCGGGCGCAAGCTGCAAATCAATCTGAAAATAGAAGAAAATCAAGATGTATCTTAAAAAATCTGAATCAACAAGGAGAAAACTCATGCAGGCAGAAAAAGCCGGGAGCCGGAAAAGCCGGATGATCGGAAATTTCACTTTTACCGGATTTCTGATGAAGAAAACTTGTAAAAGCGGTATTTCATTGCGGCAGCAGCAAGGCAGGGCAGGGCGCCGTCAATCCCGCCCCTGTCTTACTTTTTTCTTAATTCCCTTGTTCCCTTGTTCCTCTGTTTTTACTTTGATCAGGGGAAAAAGGAGTTTTACCTTGATCGAGCTCCTGATGATGAAAATTTGTAAAAGTGGTATTTCATTCCGGCAGCAAGGCAAGGCAGGACATTGCCAGTCCCCTGAGCTCACTTCTTCTTTCTTCCTTCGATTGTTGAATTGTTCGATTGTTCAAATGTTCAAATGTTTCCCCGTTCCTTCTTACTTCAGAGTTCCCTGTTCCTCTGTTTTTCTTTCGAGGGTGAAAATTCGTATTTTCACCCTCATAGAGCTCCTGATTGTAATAGCGATCATCGCGATTCTTGCGGCAATGCTGATGCCTGCTTTGAATAAGGCGAAGGAAAAGGTTCGTGCCATTGCCTGTCTGAACAATTTGAAAACCATCGGGACGGCGCAAGCCGGTTATTCCGGTGATTTTCAGGAATGGATCGTGCCGTGCGCACAGACCGCCAACACCAAATGGGCTGATTCCGATCATGGCGGTTCCTGGTGGGGAACGCTGGGCGGGCTCGGCGGAAAAGCCAATTACGGAGTCAGTCTGAAAATGGAAGACGGTGTGATCAGGAGCGGCGGCACTTTTGACTGTCCTTCGGAAAAAGTTGCGTTCGGCAGTCCCGCCGAAAAGAAATACAACCAGGCGAAATATATCATGAATGTAATCGGCGGGCGCGCCATTGCGAGGGGAACAACCCCCAATCCGAATACGGATTACGCAAGGCGGCTTACCTGTGTGAAATATCCGTCCGGAGCCGTATTTGCTGCGGACAGTCTGGCATATTTATCCTATAATATGGTGCAGACTGCCAACATCTGTTTCTTCAGTTTCCGGCACGGAGCGGGCGATCCGAGAACCAGCAACACCGAACTGCCCGTCTGGGTGACAGGAAACTGCAATGTGCTGTATATGGACGGTCATGCCATCGGAGTCAAATCCCGGCAGTTGATGCCGGGTGCGAGTGAAGGAGCTCAAAGAGCCTATGCCTTGTCGTGTTCCGATCCAAAATACTGCGGGTATGACCGGGCGCAGGGGCAGGTGCTGTATTATGAATGACGAGAATCATCTGACTTTTTAATTTAACAGAGGACGAATCATGAAAAACAATTTTTTTGTTGTCGCGGCCTGCACCGTTTTATCCGGCGGGACGCTGTATGCCTCACTTCCGTCTGCGGAAAGCATTCTCGGCTGGCAGCAGGAGGAGGGAAAGGAACTGATCTATGGAACCGGTTTTGAAAATCCGGCGGCATCGGAAATCAAACTCGGCGCCGGATTCCGTTATGCGCACGGGGAGGGAAACAACGGCAACACCGGATTGCGCGTGGACCGCACCGGAGAGATTCACCGGACACAGGATTCCTTCATTCGGCTGCCGGATAAAATTCTTCCCGGTTATAAATACAAGGTGGTTGTCAGCGTCAAGGGCAGGGGGATACGGCATGCCACCCGTCCGGTTCCGCCGGGGAGCTACCGTTTCATGGAGACTTTCTATACGGATGCGCATACCGGTAGATACTCCTTCGAAAATGAACGTGTCGTTCCATTTGCCAAACCGCCTGCCGAGGATGGATTTCAGGAGTTTTCCTACACGTTTCCGGGAATCGAAGGGGCGCGGGCATCCCTGCGTCTTGCCTTGTGGATTGATTTCCACGGGACACTCTGGTTTGATGATCTGCGGGTTTACCGGGAGGGAGTCGAAGCCAATGCCTTCCTGATCCAGCCGGGATGCGCCACTTTCTTTACGGATTCGGGAAAGTTCCGGATCCGCATCCATCTGCCGGAAGAATACGGAAAACCCGTCGGGCTGGTTCAGCTTGTCATGAACGGGACTGTGCTTCAGCGCAGAGTGATTGCCGCCGCTGATTCCTGGCTTGAGGGGGACTTCGGACGCGATCTGCCTGCCGGAAACGCCGTGCTGAAGATCACGCTGGCGGATGCACGGAAAAAACAGCGGATCAAGGATATTGAACTGCCTGTGACCGTAAGAAAAACAGAGAAAGCGCCTGCCGGAGCCGTAGCCTTTGACCGTCATGGAAACATGTCGATTGACGGAAAGCCGGTTCTGCCGCTGGGAATTTTTTACGGCAGTCTGCCGCATCAGCGCGAGGAGAATCTCCGGAAACTGGCGGATTCACCGTTCAATTTCATTGTTGATTATTCCGCCTTGAGCATGGCGTTGCCGCAGGACAGGGAAAAGATCACCGCCATCAGGAAGGGGCTTGACCGGATGCAGCATTACAAGATCAAGAGCCTGTTCTGTCTCACAGCATTTTATTCTGCGAATTCCAATTATGTCAAACGCGGGTGGGCGGGTGAAAAAGATACGCTGTCCATGACACGGAAACTGGCGGAGGCGATCAAGGATCATCCTGCCCTGCTGGGCTGGTATCTGACCGATGAGCTTTCCGAAGAACAACTGGCGCTTCCTGTCGCGATGCGGAACCTGCTGAACCGTCTGGACCCGTATCATCCGACATTTACGCTTACGAATCTGCCGTCCGCAATGCCCGGCTATGCCGTATCGGGCGATGTCCTCATGTATGACCCCTATCCGCTGGACAATCGGAAACGGGGACGCGGAGGAGTGGAAAGGGCGATCAAGCCGTTCCGCGGGAAAGCCGCCGCGGCAGGTTGTCCGGTGTGGGCTGTAACCCAGGGATTCAACTGGGGAATCATGCACATCATCCATCGGGGCGGAAAGGAGAAGCTCGCAGATTACATTGAGCCGACGGAGGAGGATATGCGCAGCATGGCGCTGCTCTCTGCCATCGAAGGCGCCAGAGGTTTCTGTTTCTTCAATTTTCCGTTTCCGTGGGAACAGAAAGTGCTGGACCGTTTTGCCGCACAGGGAATGTCGGATTATCCTGAAAAAATGTGGCGGAAACTCAAAGGCGCCGCCGGAGCGGTGAAAAGTCTGGAACCCTATCTGCTCAGTCGGAAAAAGGCGCCGGAAATCCATGTGGAAAACCGGGGGAAAGCCAATATCCGCGCGCGTGCATGGCAGGCTGAAAACGGGAAAATCTGCCTGGTGGTCGCAGGAGTCGGCGGCGGCAGGTCGGAAGCCGTGATTACGGTTCCGGGAAAAGAGAATCTGAAATCCGTTTACGGGCGCACCATACCGCTCGGCGGCGGCCGCTATCAATATACCTCTGATGATTTGGGTTCCGATATTCTGTTCGAGTGATCTTCCGTTGCGATTCTGATGCCGCCGTGAATGGAAACTCCATAAATGAACTGCCCCGATGCAGAGCATACGGGATATCGGGAAGACGGGAACAATGTCGAAAGCCCGAAAACGTATGGTGCAGCCGACCTGAAAGGCCGGGATATTGAACCCGATTGAAATAAAAAGGGAAAGCGCCCTGTTTTGGAACGCTTTCCCTTTTTTGTGCCGATCCGTGTGATTTACCAGCCGTAGATCTTGCTGTCGAGATACTGGCGGAGCTGGCTGACGTTGACCCGCTCCTGCGCCATGGTGTCGCGGTCGCGGACTGTGACGGAGTTGTCATTGGCGGATTCGAAGTCGTAGGTCAGGCAGAACGGAGTCCCGATTTCATCCTGCCGGCGGTAACGTTTTCCGATGTTTCCGGTCACGTCGAGCTCGGTGCGGTAGAAGCGGCAGATATCCTTCTGGAGAGCTTCCGCCTGTTCGTTAAGCTTTTTGGAGAGCGGCATCACTGCGACCTGAACCGGTGCGATTCTCGGCGTGATGTGGAGAACGATGCGGACATCTTCCTCCATTCCCTCTTTCTGCGTCGGCGCCTTATCTTCGTCATAGGCGTGGGAGAGAACCGCCAGGAATGTGCGGTCGAGCCCGACGGATGTTTCAACGCAGGTCGGGAGATATTTCTTGTTGGTGCGCATGTCGAGATATTCCAGATTCTGCTGGGAGAATTCCTGGTGTCTGGAAAGGTCCCATGTGCCGCGATGGTGAATTCCTTCCAGTTCGCCCCAGCCGAACGGGAATTTGAATTCGATGTCGACCGCCGCCTTTGCATAGTGCGCCAGCTTGTCGTGGTCATGGTACTGCAGTTCGTCTTCCCGGAAGCCGAGGCATTTTTTATAATATTCCATGCGTGCCGCGCGCCAGTATTTGAACCATTCCATGGATTCCTCGTCGCTGCAGAAGAATTCCATTTCCATCTGCGAGAACTCGCGGGAGCGGAATGTGAAGTTGCGGGGCGTGATCTCGTTGCGGAAAGACTTGCCGATTTGCGCAATACCGAACGGAAGCTGTTTTCTCGTGGCGATGCGGACCAGGTGGAAGTCCACGAAAATCGGCTGGCATGTTTCGGCGCGGAGATAAGCGATATGTTCTTCGTCGAAGACGGGACCGACGTATGTTTTCATCATCAGGTTGAATTCGCGCGGCGGCGTCAGATTTCTGGAACCGCAGTTGGTGCAGCGGGTCGGGTCGGGCATCTGATCGACACGGAACCGTGTCTTGCAGTCTTTGCAGTCGGTCATGATGTCGCCGAAGCGGTCGATATGTCCGGATGCTTTCCAGACTTTCGGGTGGCAGATGATGGTGGAGTCAAGCCCGACGACATTCTCACGTGTCTCGACCATTTCATTCCACCAGAGCTGTTCGATGGCTTTTTTCATGGCAATGCCATAAGGGCCGTAATCCCAGAATCCATTGTATCCGCCGTAGATTTCCGAGCTCTGAAACACAAAACCGCGCCGTTTGCACAGTGTGACGATCTTGTCCATCAGATCGCCTTCCGCATTGATGATAGCCATGATTTTTCCTCTTTGATTATGTTAAATTTCAATAAAATACATTAAAATGATCAATATAACCTCTTATTGTTTTTTTTCAATTTCATTCTGAAATAAGATTGCCGAAAGTCTGCCGGAAAGAGCCCGAAAGGGAAAAATTTTTCAAGTCCTGTCCTGTTTCTTCCGCTTTTTGTCAGTGGGATACTCTTTATCTTGATAATTCCGGAGTTTCGGGAATCCCGGCATTGTGCATGGATAAAAAATTAAAAAAATTACCATTATTTTCTGATCGCCCTCTTGACAAAACAGGGTATTTGAGATATAATTTAATTATACGAATAATTGGAGTGTTTTTCATGCCTGTTACGATGAAGGAAATTGCGAAGATTGCCGGCGTGTCACAACCGGCTGTGTCCGCAGCGTTGAGTTCCAAGGGGACAACGAAAGTGTCCGAAGAAATGCGCCGGAAAATTCTCCGGATCGCCGAGGAACTCAATTACATGCCGAATAATGCGGCGCAGCGGCTCAGGGGAAGGGCGACGCGCACCATCGGGATTTTCGGCGTTCCGTATGTATCCGTTCTGACGCAGGCGCTGATGCTGGATATTTCTTTGGAGCTGGAAAAGCTGAATTATAATCTTCTGACCTGTTACGGTGACGGTGAAGATGCGGCGGTATCCGCGGTGAGAGAGCTTGTCGGCAAGGGGATCGACGGTCTGATTATGACTACGGAATTTAATTTGTTGAAGCATTTCAAATCTCCACCGGTGCCTTATGTCTTTTGTCCTTGTTGCCAGACTGAAGGATTTGATATCACAATTGATCATGCGGCAGGTACGGAGATGGTTTTTGAATTGTTATATGACAAAGGATATCGCCGTTTTGGTTATGTCGCCTTATATCCCGATGATTTGAAAGAAGGACATCCGAATCGGGAAAAATATAATGGTATTCTCAATGGATTAAGGCGGCATCGTTTGGAATATGATTCGGAAATGGTTATTTTCCTTAGCTGTTATGACGGTGATACAGAAAAGATTGTAGAAAGAATTCGTTCACTGATGCCTGAGGTTTTATTCTGTCAAAATGATTATTTGGCATCGCGCTTGATCATGCCTTTGATGCGTGCAGGCATAAGGATTCCGGAGGATTTGATATTGATAGGATATGATGGATTGACATTGTGTGATATTGTTGCTGTTCCCTTGGCAACCATTATTCAGCCGAACCAGCTTTTTGCAGATCAGATCGTTAAATTGCTTATGAAACGCATTCATGATAAACAGCTGGACATGAAGCCGGAAGGCAGGCTTATAAAACCTTATTTCTATCCTTCGGAGAGTTGTGGTATGAGTAATGTACGGTTAAATAAGCTGAAATTTGCCAGCGATACCTTTTCGACTTTGGAATTGAATTGGAAGCTTTATAATAATAAAAAACAATGAGTTGTGCGAAATGAGCGGATAAAGCTTGCCAGGGAAAAAAGCTATCATC
>ERZ1673738.260-NODE-260-length-103815-cov-7.263367_pt1 | contig 103815 bp, 113 predicted proteins | sample MGYA00580198_ERZ1673738 | MGnify/ENA primary metagenome ERZ1673738 (study PRJEB41218, sample SAMN15661784) | gut metagenome | host: Homo sapiens | place: Canada: London | collected 2015-08-20/2019-03-30 | study: EMG produced TPA metagenomics assembly of... | reverse complement strand
TATATGAAATAAATATGGATTATTATGATAAAATTTGGTATAGTAAAAATGAAGATGAAATCAAGAAGAATCAATATATGATAATGCTTGATTTAGATAAAAAGGAGTTAAAGAGTATGCCAAAAGATAAGATAGTAGATAAATATATAACAAATGTAACAATAGTAAATGATGATCCAGAATTTCAAAAGTATATGAGTGAAGAAGAGGATAAAAAGAAAATACAAAATAGTTTACTTTCAGAGGCCAAAGAAGAAGGTATATCACAAGGTATATCTCAAGGTTATACATCAGGTATTAATGATGGTATAAAGCAAACTGCTAAAAACTTATTATTAATGAATATGCCTATAGAAGACATATCAAAAGCAACAGGTTTATCAATTGAAGAAATTAATAAATTAAAATAGTGTTATTAGATGAAGTAATTCATCTTTTTTCTTAATATATATATAAACTATGATATAATTAAAATGGAAGGTGATAAAAATGGCAACAGCACATAATATGGCAAATCCTGGTGATATAGCAAAAACAGTTATAATGTCAGGTGATCCACTTAGAATAAAAAAAATAGCGGAGGATTATTTAGAAAATCCAAGACTTGTAAATAACATAAGAAATATATATGCATATACAGGAACATATAAAGGAAAAGAGTTAACAGTAATGGCTCATGGAATGGGAATACCAAGTATGGGTATTTATTCATATGAATTATTTAAGTTTTATGGAGTAGAAAAGATAATAAGACTTGGTTCATGTGGATCATACTCAAAAGATATAAATTTACTTGATATAATACTTGTTGATAAAAGTTATACAGAAAGTAATTTTTCATATACTTTGAATAATGAACATGTAAATTTAGCAGAATCTAGCAAAAATTTAACAGATTTAGTGGAAAACGTAGCAAAAAGAGAGAATATAAATATTGTAAGGGGTAATGTATGTTCATCTGATTGTTTCGATTGGTATATGACAGATCTAAGTAAATTCTTAGAAAGATTACCAAAAGATTTAAATATAATAGCAGCAGAAATGGAATCATTTGCGCTATTCTATATTGCAAAATTGCTTAATAAAGAAGCAGCTTGCCTTTTAACTGTTGTAGATTCACATGCTAAAAAAGAAGAATTAACTGCAGAACAAAGACAAAATAGTATTGATAAGATGACAATATTAGCCCTTGAGAGCATATTATAATAATTTTTATAAATACTAATAAGGGAGGAAATATATGGAATACAAAAAATATGAATATGATAATTATACAGTACATTTCTTTAATACAGATAAATTTAAAAGTATATTATTATCTACTATTTTTATTAACGAATTTACAAAGGAATCTTTAACAAAAAGTGCATTACTAAGAAGATTACTTACAAATACAAATGGAATATTAAAAACAGAAACTGATATGGTTAAAATGAGTTATAATTTATATAATTCTTATGTAGGAATAGAAAATATTTTACATAATAATGTTTTATCTACAGATTTCTTTATGGAAATTCTAGAAGATAAATATTCAGAACCTGGTCTTTTAGAAAAAGCACTAGATCATTATTTTAATACAATGTTTATTCCAAACGTAGAAAATGGTAAATTTGATAGTAATAATTTCAAATTAGCAAAAAAATCTTTAAGTGATTTATATGATACTGAAAAAGATAATAAAGATAGATATGCATATTTAAAAGCATATGAAATGATTGATCCAGAATATTTAAGATATCCAACAATTGGTTATAAAGAATGTTTAGATGATTTAAATGAAGAAAATATGTATGAATATTATAAAGAATTTTTGAAAAGTTCAAATGTAAATATATTTGTATTTGGTAACTTTGATAATGATAAAGTATTAAATATAATTAATGATAGGGTTAAAGGTAAATTTATTAAAAATGAAAATAAATATAGACATAATAATTTTGCTTTAGAAAGAGAAGTAAAAGAAAAAATAGAACAAGATAAAAATAATCAATCAAAACTAGTTATGTTGTTTAAACTTTCTGATATTACTGATAGAGAAAGAAATGTTATTTTACCACTATTTAATAGAATATTTGGTCTTGGATCAGATTCTAAATTATTTAAAAATGTTAGAGAGAAAAAATCATTAGCGTATGTGATTAGATCAAATATAAGCAGAGAAGATAATGTTTTATCAGTATTTGCGGGTATCAATGGTGAAAGTAAGGATGACGTAGTAAACGCTACAAAAGAAGAATTAGAAAATATGCAAAATGGTAAAATAACAGATGATGAATTTAATAATGCAATTATTTCTAGAAGATCAATGCTTAATAGTTTTCTAGATGAAAATACTTCAATACTTTATTCTAATGTTAGTAAAATTCTTACAAATAATGATGATATAGATGAAAGAATTAAAAACTTAGAAACAGTAACAAAGGATGAAATAGTGGAATTTTCTAAAAAAATAAATTTAAATATCATATATATGTTAGAAGGGACAAATAAAAATGCAGAAGATTAATTTAGAAGGATTAAATGAATATGTTGCTTATGAAAAACTTGATAATAATCTAGATGTTTATGTGTATAGAAAAAAAGATTTTCATTCGTTTTATGCGTATTATATAACTAATTACGGAGCACTTAATACAGAATTTGTTCCAATAAATGAAGAAAAAATGCATAAATTTCCTGATGGAATTGCTCATTTTTTAGAACATAAAATGTTTGAAAAAGAAGATGGACATGTTTTAGAAAAATTTCCTTTAATAGGAGGATCAAGTAATGCATTTACAAGTTATACACATACTGTTTATCAAGTAAGTGGTACAGAAAAATTTTATGATAATTTAAATTTATTAATTAACTTTGTTGAAAATCCATATTTTACTGACAAAAATGTTGAAAAAGAAAAAGGTATTATTAAACAGGAATTATTTATGGGTAAAGATAATCCATATAGAGTATTTGCCTTTGAAAAATTAAAGAACCTATTTGTAAATTTGGGTTATGGAAGAGAAATAGTTGGTGAAGAAAAAGATATTGATAGTATTACAAAAGAAGACTTATATAAATGTTATAATACATTTTATAATCCAGGTAATATGTGTTTGATTATAGTAACAAATGAAGAAGAAGAAAAAGTAATTAATTTTGTTAAAGAGATTGAAGAAAAAAGAAAAGTAGATATTGAAACTGATATTGAAGTAAAGAAAATTAATGAACCAGAAAATGTTAATAAAGAATTTGATATAATTTATCAAAATGTTTCTAAATGTGAACTTTCTTATTCCTTTAAATTATCTATTAATGATTATAAAATTCCATATCATAAACTTGATTTATATTTATATATAATTTTTATTAGTAATCTTGGTAAACTAACTGGTTTTGGACTTGATTTAAAAGAAAAAAATCTAATAAATGGTAATATTGGTATAGGAACAAATAAATATATGGATTATATTGTTCCAAGTATTAATGTATCTACTGACTATCCAGAAAAAATAATAGATATTTTAGATAAAAAAATAAAAGAGTTTTCTCTTAATGAAGAATATTTTAATATGATAAAAAAATCAATGATTTCAGATTTTGTATATTGTTTTACAGGTGTTTCAAATGTTATGAGTTATCTATTTGGTAGTTACGCGAATAATAAAAAAATATTAACAACAGATTTTAAAGATTTTCAAGAATTAAATTTTGAAGAATTAAAAGAAGTATTTAATAAACTTAATCTTGATAATAAAAGTATATTAATAATGAAACCATTAGAAGAAAAGGAGTAAATATGTTAAAAGTAGAAAATGTATCGAAATACTATGATGATTTTAAAGCCGTAGATAATCTTTCTTTTGAAGTAAAAGAAGGAGAAATATTTGGACTTCTTGGTGCGAATGGTGCGGGTAAAACAACTACATTTAGAATGATTATGAATTTGCTTGAACCAACAAGTGGTAAAATTACGTTGAATGGTAAAAAAATAGATTATAATGTAACTGATGAAATAGGTTTTTTGACAGAAGAAAGAAGTTTGTTATTAAAACTTACTGTAAAAGAATTAATGATTTATTATGGAACTTTAAAATCTATGAAAAAAGATGAAATAATAAGTGAACTAAAAAAATGGCTTAAAAGATTTAAAATTGAAGAATATGAAAATAAAATGATAAAAGAATTATCAAAAGGTAATAAACAAAAAATACAATTTATATCTTCAATAATTCATAAACCAAAATTATTAATATTAGACGAACCATTTAGCGGACTTGATCCTATAAATGTAGATATGTTTATAGATGTTATTAATGAATTAAAAGAAAATGGTACAATTATTATATTTTCATCACATCAAATGAATAATGTTGAATTATTTTGTGAAAAATTACTTATATTAAATCATGGTAAAACAATAATACAAGGTAATTTAAAAGATATAAAAAATAATTATGATGAAAGAAAAATACTTATAAAAGCAGATGTATCTAAATCTGAACTAAGTAAACTTGATGGTGTTAAAAGTACAATAATAAAAGGTGATGAAATAGAATTAAAAATAGAAAATAAAAGCTATGCAAAAGGTATATTTGATTATGTTTCAAAATGTAAAAATGTAACTAAGTTTGAAGTAGTGGAATTATCACTTCATGAGATATTTACAAAAGAGGTAGGTGTTTCTTATGACAAATAAATTTTGGTTTTTAACAAAAAATAGTCTTCAAAAGAAGATGAAAAATAAGACATTTATAATTGTAAATATTTTATTATTAATAGTACTTGTCGCACTTATAAATATTGATAGAGTAGTAATGTTATTTGGTGGTAATTTTGATAAACAAAATAATATTATGGTTTTAGATAATACTAATAAAACATATGAGATATTTAAAAAAACAATAGACAGTGAAGAAACAATTATAGATACGGGACTAAAATATAAAGTAAAAAAAGTAAGTGATGAAAAAGAGGCAAAAAAAGAAATAAAAAAGGATGAAGATATATTATTGATAATTAATAATGATGAAAATGATATTATAAATGTAACAATGATTACATATGGGTATATTAATTCAAATTTATATCAATTAATAAATTCATCTATTACAGCATCTAAACAGAATCTTGCAATGGAAGAAATTGGAATAAGTGCTGAAGAACTTGCTAAGATAAGTAAAAGTGTTGAAATAAAAAGAGAATATATTGAAGCAAATAAAAGTAAGGAAGAAGAACAAAATGAATTTATAATGGGAATAGTAACTCCTATTGTCATATTTCCATTCTTTATGCTTATAACACTTGTGGTACAAATGGTTGGTGCAGAAATAAATGAAGAAAAATCTACAAGAAGTATGGAAATTATTATTTCAAATGTTCCTGCTAAAGTGCATTTTTTCTCAAAAATACTTGCTGCTAATTTATTTGTAATAATTCAGTGTGCACTTTTAGGATTATATTCAATCATTGGAATGTTACTAAGGGGAGGCAAAAGCCTAGATAGTATTCAAAATATTGATGTAATTTCAAATGTTACTAGTGGAATGGATATAACTGGTATGATAAATAATTTAGTAGGTTATATACCACTTGTATTAATACTTATGGCTGTAACACTTTTAGGTTATTCACTTCTTGCTGGAATATTAGCATCAATGACAACAAATATGGAAGATTTTCAACAACTTCAAACTCCAATATTTGTAGTTTCACTAGTAGGATTTTATTTAGCAATAATGAACACTATGTTTGATGGTGCGATATTTATAAGAGTACTTTCTTATGTACCATTTATATCTGCTATATTATCTCCATCATTATTAGTAACTGGTGTAATCGGATTTAAAGATATAATTTTATCTATATTATTAATGGTTGTTGTAATATATTTATTACTTAAGTATGGACTAAAAATTTATAAAGAGGGTATACTTAACTATTCAAGTAACAAATTATGGAAGAAAATGTTAAAAGCATTAAAGCATTAAAAAAGACTATTTCGTTAGGAAATAGTCTTTTGTTATTCTATATTAAAATGGTGTCCTCGGGCAATGGAAGTATAACAACCACTAGGCAAAAAGATGATAGTAAGTAATAAAATTATTTAAATCTATTAATATATAATTTTTTTACTTTTCCTTTTATAGAATATTCTGCTTCTGTTTTACGTATAGTATCATAATCTATCATACGCTGTTGTTTATCATAAATAACATTAATAAACGAAATAAAATCCTCTTTATCCATTTTAAACATTAATTTTTCTAATTTTTTTATAATCATTAATTCTTTTGGAAATAATTTTTTTAAGTTTATTATCTTATCTTTCTTTAAATTTTCATTTTCTTCAGTTGCGATACTTAAAAAAATTTTTTGAATAATATCCCCATTATCGGTAGGAATATCATACCACCATTTGTCAAGATTATCATTTCTTATTAAAGTAATATTTGTTTTAGTTTCTAAATATTTATACAAATTATCAATCTTTTGCTTTTTTAACACTTTAGTTTCTTTAATAGTTTTATTATTAATAACTTTGTTATAATTTTGATGAATATAATATATGAAAATACTACGATTTAAACTAAAAAATTGATTATCATACCTTTCAATTATCGTATATTCTTTATCTCCTGATTCTGCATCAATTAAAACACCGCTTGTTGGTTTTATCCCTTTATCACTCATTAATTCGCACGACTTTCTTAAAATACATTTTGTAAAGTTATCATATACTTGACTACCTTCAGGAATTAGCATTAAATTTTCTTCGGTACTAGCATAAAAATAAACACTTTCATTCATAAATAAACCTCCTAACAACTGTATATTATTATAACATATATTAGCTTATATTATACCAAATTTTTTTTATTTTAAGATTAATCTAAAATATAGTTGGTTAAAGATAACTTATAATTCATTTTTCATTTATTTTTGTTTCAAAAAAACTAACTATTTCTAGTTAGCATTTATTACTTAAACTCGAAAAGTTCGAGTTTCCTATCAATCTGGTGTCCCCGGGCAGAATCGAACTGCCGACCTATCGCTTAGGAGGCGATTGCTCTATCCTACTGAGCTACGAAGACACTAAAAACATTATAACATATATATTAAAATTTTTTCCATATTATTTTTATATTATTGGACCTATTGAATATTATTATAGTAGGGAGGAAGTAGTATGAAGAAAGTATGGAAAAATTATAAAGGAACAATACTATTATTATTGGGGGTTATAATAGGTGGTATATTAGGTCTTATCTTTAAAGAAAAAGTAAAAGTACTTAAACCACTTGGTGATTTATATATGAACCTAATGTTTGTTATTATTGTTCCACTTATATTTTTAACAATAACAGTATCAATTGCTAAAATAAAAGAACCAAAAAGATTAGGAAAAGTATTAATTACAATATTTTTAACATTTTTAGTTACATCTATAGTTGCAGCTCTTGTTGGTCTTGTTGTAACAAGTTCTATAAAACTTGTAGAAAATAAAGATTCTAGCAAAATAATAGATGTATTAGGTAATGAAAGCACAAAAGATAGTGAAAAAATAAGTATATTATCTAGAACAGTAGAAGCTATAAGTGTTAGTGATTTTTCATTATTATTAACAAAAGAAAATATAATAGCACTTGTAATATTTTCAATATTAATTGGTCTTGCTATATCAAAAGTTGGAAAAGATGCAGAACCTGCAATAAAAGTATTGGAGTCTTTTAATAAAATAATATTTAAATTTATTGATTTTACGTTTTATTATGCTCCAATAGGATTAGGTGCTTATTTTGCAAATCTTATTGGAACATTTGGCACAGAAATTGCTGTAGGATATGCAAAAACTTTTGTAATATATACGGTAACTGCAATAATATTCTATTTTATTATATATAGTTTATATGCATTTATTTCAGGTGGCAAAAGAGGATTTAAATTATTCTGGAAAAATATATTATCACCAACAGTAGCATCTGTATCAACATGTTCATCAGCAGCATCTATACCAGTAAATATAACAAGTGCAAAGAATATTGGTGTATCAGATGATATTGCTGAAACAATGATACCACTTGGAACAAGTTTCCATAAAGACGGTTCTGTTATTGGTAGTGTATTTAAAATTATGTTTTTAGTATATCTATTTAATGCAGATGTAAGCACAGGAAAGGTAATATTAGTTGCGCTTATTTCAACACTTTTAGTAACTGCAATTCCAGTAGGTGGTGGAACAATATCTGAAACACTTATTATTACAATGATGGGATTCCCACTTACAGCACTTCCAATTTTAACAATTGTTGCAACAATAATAGATCCTGCCGCAACTTTATTAAATGTTGTAGGTGATACATCATCTTCTATGCTTGTTTCAAGAGCAATAGATGGAAAAGATTGGATAAATAAAAAGTTTAAAAAGGAATAATCATTTATTCCTTTTAACATTATTTAAAATTAAAAATATAATATGATAAGAGGTAATACTATGTTTATAAAAGACTTCATATCATACTTTGATATAATTTTTCCACTTTTCATTTTATATTTATTTTTCTTATTGCTTGCTTATATAAAAAATAAAAATAATAAATGAACTAAAAACTAGAAATCTAGTTTTTTTCTTTTTTAACTTTTTATATTTATAAATTTATATTACAATAATACTAGGAGTAGTTATGAAAAAAATATATATTGTATTATCACAAAGTTATAGTATTCTTGCTAAAACAATAAAATTATTTACTAAAGATAAATATTCACATATTTCAATTTCATTTAATGAAGATTGTACAAATATGTATTCTATAGGTAGAAAATATAAATATTGTCCATTTGTTGGAAAATATATGAATGAAAGTATTTATAAGGGCCTTTATTCAATATCACCAAGAGCTGAAATACTTATATATGAACTATCTATATCAGATGAACAGTATGAAAATATAAAAAGATTATTAGATAAATATGGTATTCCTTGTAAAGGTTACAATTTTTTAGGACTTGTTTTGGCAATTTTTAATAAGAAAATAAATAGAAGAAAATACTATTGTTCAGAATTTATATATAAAATTCTTTCTGATGATAGTGTTAAGTTATTTGGAAAAACTAAAAAAATAGTAAAACCTATGGATTTTGAAAAAATAGAAAATTTGAAATTTGTTTATGAAGGCAAAATAATTGATTATAAATTAAAAAAAATATCAACTTTAAATTTATTTGATAAAGTGATATAATAAAAAAGAAAGGTAGGATATGTATGTTAAAGAAAGTATTTAATATTTCAATAATTTCATCATTGTTATTATTCTTATTTGGATTAGTTTTAGCAGTTAATGCAGAAGGATTTATAAAATCAATTACAGTTGCAATTGGAGTAGTTTTATTACTTATTGGTGTGTTTCCAGTAATTGATTATTTTAGGTACAGAAAAGAAGGATTAGGTGCGAGTGTAGGACTTATTTCTGGTATATTTAGTATAGTATGTGGACTTATGCTTTTAATAAATGAGGATTTACTTATGATTCTAATACCAGTATTTATTGGTGTATGGATGATTATTAATGGTATAAACAAAATTCAAGTTTCTTTTGAAATAAAAGATTTAGGAGAAAAGTCTTGGATTATAACTTTTATATATTCAATATTAATAATAGTTTTAGGAGGATACTTTATAGTTAATCCAATAAGTGGCGCAACTACTGTTACTAGTTTTATAGGAATAGTTTTATGTATATATGCAGTACTAGATATTATTGATTGCATTATTATAAAAGTTAAAGTAAAAAGTTTTAAAAAAGAATTAGATAAAATCGAAAATAACGTTGTAGATGAACAATAGGAGTTGTATATGGCAAATTCAAAATTAATAGTTGTAGAAGGCGCTCAAGGTGCTGGTAAAACAACAATAACAGATTATTTAAGAAATAGTGTAAAATATACAAATTTATATAGATTATGTGGTACATCTGATAGTTCTATATCAGGACTAAAAAAAGCAGAAGAAATGTACATTGATCTAATAGATTATATAAAAAAATTAGAAAACAAAAGTATTAATTTATTATTTGATAGGACATTTTTTACAGAAGAAAATTATTGTAGGTTAGGTTTAAAAGAATATTCATTTACAGAAGTATATAATAAATTACTTGATGAATTTAGTAAACTAGATTTTGATATATATTATATTACTTTATATTTGAGTGATGAGTCATTATATGAAAAAAGACTTCAAAGAGAAGGAAAAGTAGAACCTAAATATGCTAAATTTAATGTATCAAATAGTATAAAACAACAGAATACATATTTAGAAATGTCAAAAGAAATAAAAGAAAAATATAGTAGTATAAAAACTATTGAAATTGATAATTCTAAAAATATAGAAGAAGTAAAAAAAATATTAAAAAAATTTATTAATTTTTAGCACTCTTGCTTGACAAGTGCTAAAATAGTGATATAATTAAAGTATGCAGTAAAAAGCATGCTTTTTATATGCAATTATATAAGGAGGGGATAACTATGAACGAACAAAATCCATATGAAGAAAATTTACAAAATCCACTAGAAAAATATGGTAGAGATATTGTAAAGGCAGTAAAAGATGGTAAAATCGATCCTGTAATAGGTAGAGATGAAGAAGTAAGAAGTATTACTAGAATATTATCTAGAAAAACTAAAAATAATCCAGTTTTAATAGGTGAACCTGGTGTAGGTAAAACAGCTATTGTTGAAGGACTTGCACAAAGAATAGTTAAAGGTGATGTCCCTAACAGTTTAAAGAATAAAACAATATGGGAGCTTGACCTTGGTGCGCTTATTGCGGGTGCTAAATATAGAGGTGAATTTGAAGAAAGATTAAAAGCCGTATTAAAAGAAATAAAAGAAAGTAATGGAGAAATAATTTTATTTATAGATGAAATACATATGATAGTAGGAGCGGGTGCACTAGAAGGCGCAATGGACGCTGGTAATATGTTAAAGCCTATGCTTGCTAGAGGTGAAATATTATGTATTGGTGCAACAACACTTAATGAATATAGAAAATATATTGAAAAAGATGGAGCACTTGAAAGAAGATTTCAAAAAGTAATTGTTAAAGAACCAACAGTAATAGATACAATAACTATACTTCGTGGTTTAAAAGAAAGATTCGAAGTTCATCATGGTGTTTCAATAAAAGATAGAGCATTAGTCGCAGCAGCAACTCTTTCAAATAGATATATAACAGATAGATTTCTTCCTGATAAAGCAATTGATTTAATAGATGAAGCGTGTGCTACTATTAAAGTACAAATGGATTCAGTACCAACAGAACTTGATACTTTAACAAGAAAAATAATGAGACTTGAAATAGAAAAACAAGCACTAAAAAAAGAAAAAGATGATATAAGCAAGAAAAGAGTAGAAGAAATTAATACTGATTTATCTAAATTAAAAGAAGATGAAAAGAAATTAAGAAGTGACTGGGAAGAAGAAAAAAGTATCAATGATAAAATAAAAAATAAAAAGGAAGAAATATCAACTGCTAACTTTAAATTAGAACAAGCAGAAAATAGATATGATTTAGAAGAAGCTGCTAAATTAAGACATGGTACAATTCCTAGACTAGAAAAAGAATTAGAAGAATTAAATAAAAAAGCAAAAAATGAAATATTATCTGATACAGTAGATGAAGAAGATATTGCTAAAATAATTTCAAATTGGACTAAAATACCTATTAGTAAATTAGTTGGAGGAGAAAGAGAAAAAATAATTCATCTAGAAGAAAACATGAAGAAAAGAGTAAAAGGACAAGATGAAGCTTTAAAACTTGTTAGTGAAGCAATAATTCGTTCAAGAGCAGGTATAAAAGATCCAAATAGACCAATAGGTTCATTTATATTCTTAGGTCCAACAGGTGTAGGTAAAACAGAGGTTGCTAAAACACTTGCTTATGAATTATTTGATGATGAAAGACATATTGTCAGAATAGATATGAGTGAATATATGGAAAGTCATTCAGTATCTAGATTAGTTGGAGCGCCTCCAGGATATGTAGGATATGATGAAGGTGGACAATTAACTGAGGCTGTTAGAAGAAATCCATATAGTATAGTTTTATTTGATGAAATAGAAAAAGCTCATAAAGACGTATTTAATATATTACTTCAAATACTAGATGATGGTAGAATAACAGATTCACAAGGTAGAACAGTAGATTTTAAAAATACTATTATAATTATGACTTCTAACTTAGGTAGTGAATATATTTTGGAAAATGTAGAAAATAAAGATGAACTTGTAATGAATGAATTAAAACATACATTTAAACCAGAATTTATAAATCGTATAGATGAAATAATTATATTTAAATCACTTGATAAAAAAGTTGTATATGAAATACTTGATAAAATTATAAGTGATATAGAAAAAAGACTAGATGATAAAAAAATTACATTGAAATTAACTACTAAAGCAAAAGATTTTATTATTAATAATTCTTATGATGAAAAATATGGCGCAAGACCTATAAAAAGGTTTGTATCTAGAAATCTAGAAACATTACTTGCAAATGAAATAATTAATGATAATATTAAATTTGGTGAAGAAGTTAATATAGACGAAGAAGATAATAAATTAGTAATACGTAAATAATATAGTAAACTATGTGTAAAGATGCATTAATATGCATCTTTTTAATATTTACATATAAACGAAAAAATAATATTATAAAAGTGATATAATAGGAGAAATTTTTATGAATAAGGTTGAATATTTAGGATTACAAATTGAAAATGAATTAAAAAAGAAAGAAGATGAAATATTAAAAAAATTCGAAGAATATTTAAAAAATAATTCTGAAAAAGTAAATATAAAGATGAATAATGTTTCATTTGATGATATAGTAAATTATTCCGGAAATAATACTGAATTTTTTTCAAATTGTCCTGTATATAATATTTCTGATGATTGCTTTAGTTTATTATTGGATTGTAATGGTAAAACTACTATTTCGAATAATTTTAGAAAAAAATTACAAAAAGTCTTTATTGAAAATGTAAGTAAAAATATTGAAGAATTATCATATTCAAATAGAATTTTAGATAATATAGAATTGTCATTATTTCCAAATTTAAAAGAAGTATCAATAAAAGATGCTGGCGAAATTATTTCTAAAAATGAATTAGAAATGTTTTTAAAACGTTCAAACATTGAAGAATTTAATACGGATGGTAAATTTGACGATGATATCCTAAAAGATGGAATATTTATGGATTTTGAAGGTGATAAATATGGAGTTTACAAAGATAAAAAAATATCTTCTGGTAACTTTTTTTATAAAGAATTTATTAATAGATATAATATATATAGTCAAAATCCTTATGAAAATATAGATACTATAATAAAAGTTATAGAAGATGGTAAGAATAAATTTGAAATTGATGAAAATAAAGATATTATGGTATATGATAAAATTAAAGATATAGAAAAAAAAGAAACTTCAAATTCTATAATAGAATATAATGATTCAAAAAAAATGATTAAACTAAAAAATATTAATAAAATAGAAGATGCTCAAAGAGTTATTGATTCATTTGTTAATTCTAATTATGATATTAGTGATGTAATATTGGAATTAGAAAATAAGACTTATTCAGATATGATTAAATTAAAACATTTAGAAAAAAAATATAATTTGAAAATAGAATATAATAATTCTTATGAAAAAATAACTGCTGATGAATTTATTACTATGAGAGCAACACTTGATTATTATAAATCTTTAATAGAAGACAAAAATTTATCACCACTTGAAAAGGCAACATTTGGTTACGATATAATAAAATCATTTGTATACAACGAAGTTAAAGAGGATGAAAATAAATCGATATCAAGAAATATTCATAGTATAATTGAATCTGGAAATATAGTTTGTGTTGGGTATGCTAGCTTTTATGCAGAATTAATGAAAGAAATTGGAATAAATGGTTACGAATTTGGTACAATAGTACCAATAGATGGTGAAAATATTGGCCATGCAAGAGTTTTATTAAAAATTGATGATCCAAAATATGGGATTGATGGAACATATGCTTTTGATCCAACTTGGGATAGTGCAAGAGATTTTGTAAAAGTTATTGATAAAGATGGTAATGAAAAAATTAGAGATATGAATAATCTTGAAGGAAATGATACTGTTGTAAGAAAATATGACCGTTTATCAAGATATAAATATTTTCTAGTGCCTGGGAATGAATATGAAGAAAAATTTGTAGGCGAAAAAATGCCAAAATTAAATGAAGATGATTATTATGGAGCTGATGAAATATCAAAATCAGAAATGAAAAATGATAGTAACTTAGATTTAATAAGTTTTCCAAAGGAAAAATTTGAATATTTAGTAAGGAAAATTAAATTATGTGAAGGATATTCAAAAGAAAGTATAGATGAATTGATTGACGAAATATTAGATATAAATGGATTTAATAAAAAAGAAGTAAATGAAGATGAATTAGAAAGTACAGTAAAAAAATAATATAGTAAACTATATGTAAAGATACAGTAAAATGTATCTTTTTTTTGTTTATCTATATAATATAATGTTAAAATATATACAATAGTGGAGGTATATATGGAACAAGTAAATGCAGTATCAGAAAAAATAAAAAATGGAATTAGAAGTGATTATTTTGATGTTAGAATAAACAAGTCTAATTTAGAATTAGGTTTAGAGTGTTCATCATTAGTTTTTGATATGGCATTTGCAGACATAACTAGATCAGACAAAGAAATAACTAAATTAAAACAGCAATTTGATAACGTACTTTCAAAGTGTAAAAGTAGTGAAGATTTTAATTATCTTTATAATTTTATGAATGAAATGGCAAAAAAGGGCGGATATGCTAATGAATTTTTTAATATGGTTGGTTCAAAAATAAATAATGAAGGGAAAAATAATATAGAAAATAGTGAACCTTCTAAAGTTATTCCAAATGGAATAACAAGTCCATATTTTGACGTTGATTATAGAAGTATTATTGGTGATAATAGAGTGTTAAACTCCGCTTGTTCTGCTTTTATTTTTCAGATGGTATTTACTGATCTTATAAGAAGTAAAGAAGAAATAAGTAAATTAGAAAAACAGTTTTATGATGCAATATCTTGTTGTAAAAATGAAGAAGATTTAAAAAAGTTTTCTTTATTAACTAAAAATATATCAAAAAAGGGTGGATATGCCCTAGAATTTTATAATAGAGTAAAGAGTACCCTTGATAATATTCATATTGAAGATGTTGAAAAATACAATATTCATTCAGATGACAAATCAAATAAAGAACAAGTTATAAGTAATAAGAAGAGAAATTTAGAGGTTTATAAAGATTTTGTAAGAGACTTAAATAAAATAGACAATATGTTTTTAGAATTTCAGAATATGTTTCAAAGTGGAAAGATAGATAAAGAATTATTAGAAATTTTATTTGTTAAATATAAAAGATTAAAAGATGAATTAGCAACTTTACCTAAAGATGATATTCCTGATAATGTAGATAGTACTTTTTTAGAAAAATGTGATTCACATATAGATGAGGCAATATCATACTTTAGAAAAGTAAGTGAACTTGCTGAAAACATAAGTACAATGAAAATGTAAAGAAACTTGAAAAAAATAAAAAAATTTTATATTATTGTAATAGGAGTGTATATATGGATAGAGATAATAATTTAGAGGATATAGAAGAATTAAATTTTAATTATAATGATGGATCAAAGATTTCTTTATATGAAAATCCTATAAGGGCAGGTAGAAAAGATAAATCAACTTTCATAACAGAAGGAGATTTATCTATGAGATCAAGTAATATTATGCTTGGAAATGATAATAAAAATTTACAAGATGGAGTATATGTTAATGAAGATGAAATAAAAAATGCTTTATCAAAATATTTAAATGAATCTGGTGAAAACAAAGTAATAAAGTCTAAAAAGACTGGAAGAAAAGTATCAGTTGATGAGATACTTGAAAAAACATTTAAATGCTTGAAGGATTCATCAGTTATAAAATTAGGTGAAAAAAATAGCAAAATAAAAAATCAAGATTCTAGAACAGTATATATTAAAGGTACTGGAATAAAAAATTTTAAAAGAGCTGGAATATTAATGCTTGAAAATAAGGAATTTAAATTACCTTGTGGTGAATATATTTTAGAAGAAGAATTACAAAACACATTAAAAGAATATGTATTTTCTAATGAAAAGAAAGATGAAAAACCAAAAAGTAGTGAAGAATTTTTTAAACATTTAGAGGGTGAAGAAATTACATTAAAACCATCAGATGTAAAAGTATTAGATATAGACGAAAAAAATATTAAGAATCAAAATACTGAAGATATTTTAAATAAATTACTTAATATGAACGCTGATAGTAGTATAGAAATCAAACATAATGAAGAAAAGAAAGACGATATACCTAATTTGGATAATCTAGTAAGTAAAAAACATAAGGTAAAAAGAAAAAATAAAAAATTTTTAGGCACTGCATTATTACTTGCATCAACAGTAGCATTTTTAAGCACACTTGGTGTTACAGGTGGAAATATAAAACAAAAGAAAATAGTTACAAAAAGTATAGAATATACTGTACAAAATTATGAAGAAAAAGAAATAAAGGAAACATATAAAGAGTTATCAGATAGAGTTGCAGGTTCCTTAATAATAGGAAATGATTCATATTTTCCAGAAGGAGTAGATTACCATGAATCTAGTGATTATGACTTTGGTGGAAGGAATAATAATGATACTATAGGAAATAAACTTAGAGAAGAAGGCAATTATAATGTAGATTATTTCTCGATTTTAAAAGACGGGAAAATAGTATATGTAGAATCAAATAATGGAAAGAATCTAAACGAAACAATAAATAAAGTATCTAAAGCATTAAATTGTAATGAAGAAGAATTACAAGCTAGAATACATTTTGGCGGAGAAAAGGTAACAGGATGGACAGATTTTGATGATTATAAAGATAAAACAGGCATAAAAAGAAAAAGTCATACTGAGGATGTATATCTTGGTACAACAATAGAAATTATGGAAGATAATGGTAAAAATGCAGTTATAATTAATGATAATGAAAACAAAATAGAAGTACCATTCGAAAATATTGGAGATAAAATTGATGGTAAAAATAATAAATCATATGTAGTAACAGATATTCAAAATAAAGAATCTATAACGAAAGAAAATGAAGTAAGTAATGTTGATATAGGTTTTGGAAAAGATAGTGTTTCAATACCTCTAACTATGGCAGGAGCTTTAGCGGGTGCATCTCTTGCACTTGCACATGAAGAAGAAAAAAAGAAAAAATTGGATGAGGTTAAGAAAAAAAGTAAGTTTGCACAATTTAAAGAAAAATTATCAAAAAAAATAAGAGGTAAAAGTCTATGATAAAAGATGAAAATTTTGATGAAATGATTGAAATTTATAAAAGTATGAATTTAGAAAATAAAAGAGAAGTATTAGTTAATGAATTAAAAGAATTCTTAGTTATAATGTCTAAGTTAAATGAAATTAATGATGCTGATAATAGTATTTTATATAATAAAGCACTTTATAATGATTTAAAAAATGCAACTGAGGAAGAATATTTAACTACAGTTTATGCCTATTTTAATGCAATAAAAGAGTCATTTTCTTTAGTTGGAGATATGATTATAGAATAAGGAGAGAGTTATGAAAATAGAAAATGGTGAAATAATAGAATTAGATAATGAAAAAGAATATATATGTGTTGCAAGATTAGAAGATAATGGAGTAAATTATTTATACTTACTTAGTAATTTTAAACCAATAGAAATAATGTTTGCAAAAGAAATTATAAATGGAGAAGAAATAAATATAGAAATAATTAATAACGATGAAGAAAAAAGACACGTATTAGAATTATTTGATAATATAATTAAAAATTAAATCACAAATGTGATTTTTTTTGTTATAATCTTGTTAGAGGAATGTTATGGATAAGTTAGATTTAAAAAATATAAAATTAGGTAAAAGAATAGGTGAAGGTAAAGAATCAATTTGTTATGATTATGGTGATAAAGTCATTAAAATATTTAAAGAAAATAGAATATCACCATTTAAAAGAATAAGTGATGAAGGCCTTATGAAATTAAGTACTCTTGATTTAAAACATTTTAATAAGCCAATTGATATTATTTATGATAATGAGAAAATAATAGGTTATACAGAAAATAAACTTGAAATAGGTGATAAGAATCAAGATATAAATGAAAATGTTTTACTTGAAATAAAGGAAGATATAATTACTTTAAGTTATAGTGGTTTTAAAATAGAAGATATTTTTTATAATTATACTACTTCTAATAATTTTAAATTCTATGATTTAACAAGTTTTGTCTATATAAATAGTACTAAAAAAGAATTACATGATATGTATTATAAGAAAAATATGATGACTATAAATACTTTTTTAGTAGGATTTCTTATGTATGATGCATATAGACATGGTTCAAAATATGAAATCAAAAAAACGTATAAGGCAACTGAATTTATAAGTGAAAATTTAGGTAATGAATATTATGGTGATTACCTCAAAAATAGATATAAAAAAATGTAAAAATTTATCTATTTTAGCACTTACTATTGACAAGTGCTAATTAAAGTGCTATCATGTAATTGTCAGGTAGAGAATGACAGAAAGAAGGCGTAATGTGAAGCAGTTTAAGGCAGAATCTAAAAGATTACTTGATTTGATGATTAATTCAATTTATACAAATAAAGAAATATTTTTAAGAGAATTATTATCGAATGCAAGTGATGCAATTGACAAACTTTATTATCAGTCATTAACTGATAAAAGTATAAAAGTAAATAAAAAAGATTTATGCATTAAAATAGAAATAGACAAAGAAAATAGATTACTTAAGATTATTGATACTGGTATTGGTATGAATAAAGAAGAACTTGAAAATAACTTAGGTATGATTGCAAAGTCTGGTTCATTACAATTTAAAGAAGAAAACGAAAAGAAAAAAGATGTAAATATAATAGGACAGTTCGGTGTAGGATTTTATTCATCATTTATGGTTAGTGATGATGTAACGGTAATTAGTAAAAAGTATAATGAAGAAGATGCATATAAGTGGGAAAGCACTGGTGCTGAAGGTTATACAATTACAAAAGATGAAAAAGATACTTATGGGACAACAATTATTTTAAAAATTAAATCAGATAATGAAGAATATAATTATAGTGACTTCTTAGATACTTATACTATAGAAACACTTGTTAAAAAGTATTCTGATTATATTAGATATCCAATAAAAATGAATGTTACAAGAAGAGAACTTAAGAAAGGTTCTAAAGATGAATATGAAGATGTAACAAAAGAAGAAACATTAAATAGTATGATTCCTTTATGGAAAAAAGATAAAAATAAGATTACTGAAGAAGAATATAATAATTTCTATCAAAGTAAATTTTATGATTATGAAAATCCAATTAAAGTTATTCATACAAGTGTAGAAGGTATGATAAGTTATAAAGCAATATTATTCTTACCAGCACATGCTCCATTTGATTATTATTCAAAAGAGTATGAAAAAGGTTTAGCACTTTATTCTAATGGTGTACTTATAATGGATAAATGTTCTGATTTACTTCCTGATTATTTTGGATTTGTTAAAGGTGTTGTTGATAGTGATGATTTATCACTTAACATATCAAGAGAAATCTTACAACAAGATAGACAACTTAAATTAATCGCTAGTAATATAGAAAAGAAAATTAAAAGTGAACTTGAAAGTATGCTTAAAGATGAAAGAGATAAATATGAAAAGTTCTTTAAAGAATTTGGTATGCAACTAAAATTAGGTGTATACAATGACTATGGAATGCATAAAGATGAACTTAAAGATTTACTTTTATTCTATTCATCAAAAGATGAAAAATATATAACATTAAAAGAATATGTTTCATCTATGAAAGATGATGAAGAAAATATTTATTATGCTTGTGGTGAAACAATAGATAAAATTAATATGCTTCCACAAGTTGAAAAAGTAAAGGATAAAGGTTATAACATTCTTTACTTAACAGAATATGTTGATGAATTTGCTATTAAATCATTAATGGAATATGATGGTAAAAAATTCGTTAATGTTTCTGAAGAAAACTTAGATTTAGATACTGAAGAAGAAAAAGAAGAAATTAAAAAAATAAATGATGAAAACAAAGAAATGTTAAATTCAATGAAAGAAATTATCGGTAGTGATATTTCAGATGTTAGATTTACACATAGACTTAAAAATCATCCAGTATGTTTAGTAAGTGAAGGACCTGTTTCAATAGAAATGCAAAAGGTACTTAATGCTATGCCTACTGATCAAAGTATTAATGCAAAAATAATACTTGAAATTAATTCTTCACATAAGATAGCAGATAAATTAAAAGAATTATATAAAAGTGATAAAGAAAGATTTAACGAATATACTAAAATTCTTTATTCACAAAGTAGATTAATTGAAGGACTTTCAATAGAAAATCCAACAGAAATTAGTAATTTAATATGTGACTTATTATCAAAATAGAATAAAAAATATAGATTAGGTACATAATAAATAAGAAAGGAATGATGAATATGTTACCAAGCAGAATATTTTTTGATAGTTTATTAGATGATTATGAGGATAGTAGATTTAAAAAATCTATGAAATGTGATATTTTTGAAAAGGATGGAAACTATAATGTAGTTATGGATATTCCAGGATTTAAAAAAGAAGATATCAATATTGAATGTGATAATGGAGTAATTAAAATTTCTTGTGAAAAGAAAGAAGAAGAAAATGAAGAAGATGACAAGAAATATATAAGAAAAGAAAGAGTATATGAAAAATGTGAAAGATCATTTAACTTTGGAGATATCAAAGAAGATGAAATTGAAGCAGAATTTACAGATGGTACTTTAAAACTTGTTATTCCAAAACAAGAAAAAGTTGATACTAAAAAAAGTATTGAAATAAAATAATGGTAAACTTTAAAAGGTTTACCTTTTTTGTTATAATAAGCATAGGTGATTATAATGAATTTATATAATATTTTAATGAGTGATGATGTTATTTTAGAAATTAATAATAATTTAGAATATATTTTAAATATAATACCTGAAATTAAACCAATGATAGGGTTTGATCATAAACATCCACATCATCATCTAGATGTATTTAATCATACATTATATGTGCTTTCCTTATCTAAAAAAGATTTTTCTATTAGAATGGCACTTTTATTTCATGATATAAGTAAACCATATTGTTATGTTGAAAAGGGTGGAATAAGGCATTATCCTAATCATCCTATTTATTCAGAAAAAATAACAAGAATTGTTTTAGAAAGATTAGAATATGATAAAGATTTTATTCAAGAAGTATGTTATTTAGTAAAAAATCATGATTATCCAATAAGAGAAATGGAAGTAAAAGAAAACCCTTCTTTGCTTAAAAAAAGACTTGAAGTACAAAGATGTGATGCTCTTGCACATAATCCAGAAAAGTTAGAAAAAAGAAAGAAATATTTAGAAAAAACTAAAAAATATTTCGAAATGTGATATAATCTTATCTATGGATAGGGTGAAGTAAAAATGATTAGTATTATTATTCCAGTATACAATGTAGAAAAATTTATTAGACAATGTTTAGATAGTATACTTTCACAAAGTTATAAAAATTATGAGGTAATATTAATAGATGATAAATCAAAAGATAGTAGTCTTGATATAATTAGAGAATATGAAACAAAATATTCTAATTTTTTTGTTATAGAAAATAAAAAAAATTCAGGACCAGGTGCATCAAGAAATAAAGGTATTGATAAAGCAAAAGGCGAATACATTATGTTTATTGATTCTGATGATTATATTGAGCCAAATACTTTAGAAGATGCATTTAATGCCGCTAAAAAATATAATGCTGATGTAGTTAGATATGATTTTAGTAGAAGTATATCAAATATAGAATATGCAGATAGAAAGTTATATCCAAAGTTAAAGGAAAAAACTATAGAAGTAGATATAAATAAAGGAGACTATTTTCTTTTAGAAACTGCAGGTCCTTGTAATAAATTATTTAAAAGAAGTTTAATAGGTGATTCAAGATTCCCAATAGGAATATACTTTGAAGATTTACCATTTATTATTTCAAATATACTAAAGGCTAAAAAGATAGTTTATTTAAATGAAGTACTTTATAGATATAGATTTAATCCTAAAAGTATTATGGGAATGAATTTATTTGGAAGTGCTAAAATATTAGATATATTGTCTTCCTGTGAAAAATTAGATGAGTATACAAAAGGTTTAAAATTTGATAAAGAAAAATATGAATCATTAAAACTTATGAATAGTATTTATATATTTAATGATATTATGCTGTGGAAAAATCTAAATTTAAAAGGTAAAAAAGAACTTTTAAGTTATTTATTTAGAGTACTTGAACTTACATATGGTGATATATATAATAATGTTGCCTTCAAAGAAGTTATGAAAAGAGATAGTTTCTTTAGAAGAAGAATGAAATTTATGAAAAGATTTATATTAAAAAGAAAATATATGAATTCAAATTCAAAAGAAGAACTTATTAATAAGGCAAGAGAAATAATTAAAACAATATAGGAGGTAAAAAATGGGATTATTAATTACATTTGTTTTAGGACTTTTTATACTAATTGGAGTTTTTTTAGTTAAGATATCAAAAAATACTAAATTAATAGAAAATTTATCTATATCAGTAGCACTTGGATGTATGATTTCACTTGCTGTTTCTGATTTGTTTCCTGAAATATATGAAACATTTTCTAATAAGATTTATTTAATAATTATATTTGTAGTTATTGGTGTTCTTATATTAAAATTACTTGATATATTTATACCAGAACATGATCATGAACATGGTTTATCACATGAATGTACAGAAGAAAATTTACTTCATATTGGTATTGTATCAACTATAGCAATTGTTCTTCATAATATAATTGAAGGTATGGCTGTTTACAGTATAACAACAGAATCAGTTAAGGTAGGACTTTTAATGGCACTTGGTGTTGGACTTCATAATATTCCTATGGGAATGGTTATATATTCAACATTAAAAAAAGAAGATAAGAAAAAAAGAATATTAATGATTCTTTTGTCTACAATATCTACATTTATTGGTGGTCTTTTAATGGCTTTAATAAGTTCATTAATAAGTGATTTTGTAATAGGAATATTACTTTGTTTAACACTTGGAATGATAATTTATATAGTATTTTTTGAATTACTTCCACATGTATTACATAGTAAAAATAAAGTATTATCTATTATAGGAATTTTAATAGGTATACTGATAATAATTATTAGTTCTATGTTTGAATAAAAAAATTACTTCAATTTACGAAGTAATTTTTTATTTACCAAAATATCCATTTAAAATTTCTTTATTTTCAGTAACAGTTATAAATGCACTTGGATCTAATGTAGTTATCATCTTTTTAAAATCTTTTAATTTTCTATTATCAATTTGTGCATAAATCATATAGTTAGTATCTTCTCTATGAACACCTTTACATTCAACAACAGATGCTGCAAAGTCAGAATGTTTTAATGCAGATAAAACTTTGTTTTTAGTGTTTTTAGTTATTACTTGTACACTTACAGTTCCTTTAATAACTATCTTAGAAATACCACTTCCTAAGAAAGTACCTGCAGCATAACCACCACTATATGCAAATGCTATCCAAATACTTTGTAAATTTGTATTTAATGCTTCTCTAACAACTAAGAACCAGATAAGTACATCAATAAATCCGACTATAGTTGCTAAATTTCTTTTTCCTTTAAATAGATACATTGTTTGTAATGTAGATAAAGATACATCTACCATTCTTCCTAAAAATACTTTAATACATAAGAATAATAATTCCATATTTTACACTCCTTTTGCTATATTAATTTTACAGATAATAATTATTATTGTAAAGAAAAAGATTTAAAATTAATCTAAATCTTCAGTATATTCTGTACAACTAATGTAAACAGTATCATTATTTTTACAATTACATCCTTTTAAACATATTTCTGTATTTCCATTATCATTGTCAGTACAATCACAAGAAGTACAAGTAATTGTTTTATTTTCTCCATCTTCACATTCTGTGCATGTAACTATAATGTTATCATTTTCATCATATTTACATTCACATTTCTTACAAACAATTTTCTTTTTACTGTCGTTATTTTTACATGTCATATTTCTTATCTCCTTTTACAGTTTTATTATGGCTAACTATGTAAAAAATATACTAAATATGATAAAATTAATTTAAAGAAGGCGGTATTATGTTAAGAATAAAAGATATATGCATTGATTTAGATGGAACAGTTACATGTGGTCAAATTTTTAGATATGAAAAAGAAGCAGATAACTCATACACAATTATTTTAAGTGATAGAGTAATAAATATAAAAAAAGATAAAAACGATTTAGTTGTAACATCAAATAAAGAGGAAGATTTAGAAAATGTTATTAGGAATTATTTTGATTTAAATAGAAGTTACGATGAAATGGATAAAGAAATATTAAAAAGTGATAATACCTTGGAGAATATAGTTAAAAGTTGCGCTGGATATAAAATAATAAATCAATCAAATTTTGAATGTGCTATAAGTTATATCTTATCCGCAAATAATGGTGTTCCTCAAATTAGAAATTCACTAAATTTAATATCAGAAAAATATGGAGAAAAAATTATTTTTAATGGAAAAGAATATTACTTATTTCCAAATGAAGAAAAACTTAAAAATGTTTCGATAGAAGATTATAGAAATTTAAAAACTGGATTTAGAGATAAGTATTTATATGAATTTGTTCAAAAAGTAAATAATAAAGAATTTGATTTAAAAAAGATAAATGATATGAATTCGGTAGATGCATTAGACTATTTAATGAGTAATAAAGGAATAGGGGAAAAAGTTGCATCATGCATTTTACTTTTTTCATACTGTAGACTTGATGTGTTTCCAATAGATACATGGGTAAAAAAATTTATGAAAGAAAAATATAATATTGAGGGAGTTAATAATATTAGAAAATTTACAGAAGAAAAGTTTGGTAAATATTCAGGACTTGTTATTCAATATATGTTTCATTACAAAAGAAATAAAGAGCTTTAATTTGCTCTTTTCTTTTTTCTTATTAAAATTATTGCAATAATTAAAAGTACAAAAATAGGAATACTATATAAATAAATAAAATATTCCTTTACTACATGATACTCTATTGTAGTATTCATAAATAATCTTGGAGATATAAATAATGAAACAAATATAATGATATAATAAATTATTTTTTTTGTTTTTAATTTTTTAATATTTAAATATTTTAAATAATTTTTTATAAAATAAAGATTTATAACTGAGCCAATATATAAAGAAAATAACCACTGAGAAGATAATAAATTTTCAACATGTTCAATAAAGCCAAAATAACTAATTTTTTTCAAAAGAGAAAATTCAGGGTAATAAAATAATTTTGCATAGTCAATACCAAATATACTTATTATAAAACTTGTAATTAAAAGAAATTCTAAAAATCCAATAATGTAAAAATATATAAAACTTTTATTTAATTTCTTAGGTTCATCAATAGTATTTTTTGGGACAATTAATATGAGAGAAAAAGGAGTAATAAAATAAGCTATAATTATAAATGAACTAGATATTATTTCATTAAAACTATTTGTAAATAAAGGTTTAAAATTATTAAAATCAATATAATTAACAAGGCCAAAAACAGAGGCTAAAAACTCTACAATTGATAAAATAAAACATATTAGTGACACTTTTGAAATAGTTTTAACATCTTTGTTAACAATATAAATTACAGGTATTAAGAATAAAAACATAATTAAAAATTTGGGAGTTTGATCTAAGAATTTATTTTGTATATAAATAGATAAATTCCATAACGAAAACATAAAATATAAGGTTACCAAGGAAAATAAAATAAAATTAATTATTTTACTAAATTTACCAAATAAAATGTCAATTTTTTCAAATACATTTAAATCTTTTTTATAATTCATAACATACATAATCATATTTAAAAAAATAAAACCAATTACAAATGCAATTAAAATAGATATCCATGAATTTTGTTCACTAATACTTAGAATCCTTGTAAGTCCAACTCCTAAAAAGATTTCTTGTGATAAGAAAAAGAGTAGACTTGCAAAACCTTTGTGTCCTATTTTTTTATTCATAATTATTTTCTCCTTTTACTGAATTTCTTATTTCTCCTTTTCGTACTAAATTAACTTTTGCATTATATTTAACACTATAATCTTCATTTTTATATTTTGGATAATCTAGATATATTATTCTTTCAAGTCCTAAAAATTTTCCTTTTGTTTCTTTTTGTTTATTCAAAGATTTTTTTATATATCTCTTAATCTTTTTTTCAGTATCTTTTTCTAATTTCTTTATTACCTTTTCATCAGTTAAATCTTTTTTACAATTGTATTCTGTTATAATTGCTTCAGAATTAATATTAAAATTAATAATGTATTCATTATCTTTTTTTACAGTATTACTTTTAGTTTTATTTTTTAAAATCAAAATAGAAGCATAATTATTTTCATCATCACATTTAACTGGTATAATCATTTTTTGAATTTGGTTCCTTAAAAAATTATAACCAATTACTTCTTCATTTTTTAAATAAGTCTCAAGTTTTCCTTTATTTGTTACTGCTAAATCTTCAATTACTATTTTTGAAATAGGATTTGTAGTTGTTATATTATTTATAGTAGTACCTTTTTTTTCTTTTTTGTCAATTTTAAGTACTGGGACAACAGGATCAATACCTTTTTTTAGATATAGTGATATGAATTCATCTAGTTTAGTTGCGTATGTAAGACCACTTGTTTTATCTGCAATTTTTAAACTAAGTTTAACATATTCTGCAGGTATCGATTCTGTTGTTGTTAAAACTTTTAATACATCACTTGCTTTATCTTCTTTTACAATTGTTATAATAAATTCATTTCTAACTTCGGTTATTCTATTAAATATATCAAGTATATTATCAATACCTTCTTTTGCAACCTCTTCAGATAAAACGATTTTGCTTAAATGATTACCATATAATTTTCTAGGAGATTTTAAAGTTATATTTCTAAGTGCTTCATGTACTGTATCTCCTTCCTTTGTATATACAGTAATTTGACTATCTTCACTATCTTCACTTTCCTTTGAATTCATTATTTGAGCACTTACAATGTATTTATCATTTTTATTATCTTTATCAATTCCTATTGAACTTACTATTGCCATATCATTTATTTCTTTATAGTTATAACATCCAGAAGATATTAATAAAATAAATAAAGTTATTATAATTAATACAAATTTTTTCATAAATTATCTCCTTTCAGTATTTTTAGTTAAAACAGAATTTCTTTTATTTAGTTTAAATTTTTTAGTTAAAATAATACCATTTTTTTGTATATTAGATTTTAAAATACCATCTACAGTTACATAATCAAATCCATATGAGTCCATACTTGATATTTTTACAAGGAATAATAAAAGTGCGATAAAGAATCCATAAAGTCCTGCAAAGGCAGATAAAAGAATGAATATTAGTTTCCAAACTCTAATAGCGTTAACAAGGTCATTATCATTAAATAAGAAAGATGTTACTGATGAGACTGCAATTATTATAATCATAATAGGGGATATTAGACCTGCATCAACAGCGGCTTGTCCTAAAACTAATGCACCAACTATTGACATTGATGTACCAACTACAAAAGGTATTCTTGTATCAGATTCTTTTAATATTTCAAATATAAGAAACATAACTAGTGCTTCAACAATGCTTGGAAAAGGAACTCCTTGTCTTTGAATAGAAAAATTAATTAATAAACTAGTAGGCAGTGCTTCTTGATTAAATGTAGTAAGTGCAAGATACATCCCAGGTATTGTTACGGATATTATAAATGCAATAACCCTAATTATTCTGGTAACAGATACATTTTTTGAATTTTGATAATAATCATCAATAGTATGAATCGTATCAGAAAAAAACATTGGTATAATGATTACTTGAGGTGAATTCTCAACCATAATTGCAATTCTTCCTTCCATAAGAAGAAAACTAGTTAAATCAGGCCTTTCTGTCATTATATTCGTAGGCATAATATTATTTTTCTTACTCATTGCATCAATGATATAATTGCTGTTTGCAACATAATCTAAACTCATAGTTTTTAGTTTTTTTTCAATTTTATTAACTAAGTCTTTATTTACAATGTCATCTAAATAAAATAAAGCAACTTTTGTTTTACTACTGGTACCAATTGTGTATTCATTAACTTTTAAATTTTTAGAGCGAATTCTTTTTCTAATAAGGCCTATATTATTTTGATAGTTTTCTGTAAATGCATCTTTTGGACCTTTAATTACTTTTTCATTAGTCGCGGCAATTATACCACTATCAAGTGATTCCTTTGTTTCAAAAGAAATAAACTTATTATCTATTGAAATAATTGTAAATCCTGAATAAAGATTATCATATAATGTATTTTCGTCATTTATTTCTAATAAATTACCAGAAGGTAACTTATTTTTTATATCATCTAATGACTTTATCTTATCATCATAAATAGGTTTTAAAATAAAATCATTAATGGTATTACTTTTACATAATGTTTCAAAATATATAATGTAAACGGTAGTATCACCATTTTTTAATTCTCTTATTTTTAAATCAGGATTATACTTTTTAAAATTTTTTAAATCTTCTATATTCATAAAAAAACTCCTTTTTTAGTTAGTTTAACCAAAAATATGAAAAATATAGTATAATAATCTACAGGAGAAGTAATTATGAATATTAATGAAGAATATGATGTTGAAATATTAAGAGAGAATAACGAAGGTGATGGAGTTGCAAGTGTAAATGGATTTATTGTCTTTGTAAAAGGTGCATTAAAAAATGAAAAAGTAAAAATAAAAATAGATGAAGTAAATAAAAATTATGCTGTAGGAAGTATTATAGAAATAAAAGAAAAAAGTATTAATAGAAGAATACCAATATGCCCATATTTTTATGATTGTGGTGGATGTAATTTAATGCATATGGATTATAATTCACAACTTGAATTTAAGAAAAATAAAATAGAATCTATCTTTAAAAAAATATGTAATATAGATATTAAACTATCTAGTATTAATAGTTATAATACCCAAAATTATAGAAATAAAGTTGTATTTAAAGTAGAAAATGATAAGATTGGCTTTTATAAAAAAAGAACTAATGAAATAATAGATATAAATGAGTGTATTATTACTGATAAAAAAATAAATGAAGTTCTTTTAAAATTTAGAGGATTTATAAAAGAAAATGTTAACCATAAAATTAAAAATGTTATGATAAGAATTTGTTCTGATGAGTTAATGATAAGTATTGATAATTTAAATAATGAATATAAAGAAAAGTTTATAGAATTATTTAATTATGTAAGCAGTATTTATATTAATAATGAGTTAGTTCATGGAGTAGAAAGTTTAAATCAAAAATTAAATGGGCTAGTATTTGATGTCTCACCTAAATCATTTTTTCAAGTAAATCCTTTAACTGCTGAAAAATTATATAATAAGGCACTTAGTTTTGTAAGTGATTCAGATACAATTGTAGATCTTTATTCTGGAACGGGGACTATTACAATGTTACTTGCTAAAAAGGCTAGAAAAGTAATTGGTATTGAAGTAGTTAAAGAAGCAGTAGAAGATGCTAAAAATAATATGCTTTTAAATCATATTGATAATATAGAATTTATTTGTGATAAAGTAGAAAATAAAATAGATACATTAAAAGAAACTAATATTGATACTTTAATTATGGATCCTCCAAGAGGTGGTAGTGATAAAAAAACATTAAAGTCATTACTTGAAATAGAACCTAAAAAAATAATTTATATCTCATGTAATCCAATAACACTTGCTAGAGATATAAATGTGTTAAGAGAAAAGTATGATATAAAAGATGTAAGTGCATTTGATATGTTTCCTAATACTTATCATGTGGAAACCATTTGTGTGATGGAAAGAAAGTAAAAATTTAATAATATTATTTTATTTCTTTATTTAAAAATATTAGGAAAAATATACAAAGGAGTTTTAAAATGAAAGAAGAAAAAAATAAAATAAATAAAAAAACAAATGATGAATGTTTACACACTTGTGAATGTAGTATTGATTGGAATGAATACAGAAAAATGATTGAATACTATCCTCAAAGAAAAAATGAAATACGATTTTTACTCATAAAAAGGGGTCTATTAATTAATATTTTTCTTTCATTAATAGTAATGATGATTTCTGATAATTCAATAATTACCGCAATTTTTTTCGTTATATTTCAAATGTTAGTAATATTAATTTCTTATTTAAGTTTAAATACTTTTCTTAAAAAAGCCTATATTAAATTATTGAATAGGGGTGAAATGCCACAAGTTATTAAATACAAATTTTATAATGAGTATTTTACACAAACATCAGAAGATATAACATTAAAAATTAATTATTCTGAAATTGCAAAGAGCGTTGAAAGTGATACTAATTTTTATTTTGAATATCCAAAACATGATATGACAGTAATAATTCAGAAAAATTCTTGTGATTTAAAAACAATAAATTTTATTAGAGAAAAGTTTAATAATTTAGAAAATCATTTAGGTGATAATAGTAGTTTTAAGGGAATAAATAATAAACAAGTATCAAATAAAGTAAATAGTACGATGCAAGTATTATTTATACTTACATTAATATCTATATTAATTATTCCTTATTTAATCAAACTTTTTTTAGAAGATTATGGTGAAAATTTTATAGGTTTGGTAAAAAACTTTTATTTATTTTTGTATTTACTTCCTATTCCAATATTATCTTTTGTATTAGGAATTAAATACATCAGAAAAGATTTAAAATGCACAAAGAATATTGTAGTAGGAATAATAGCTATACTTATATTATTAGTGCTTAGTTCTTTTTCATTATTATTTCCTGGACAAGATTATAAAATTATTGATTCATATAGAGATATAAGTGATGTAAAACTTCCAAATAATGGTGATTTAAATGTTTTAAACTTTGAAAAATCTCCTGATAACGATAAGTTAAATTATACTTTTATTAATGTATATTATTCTAAAAATGAAACTAACATTTTAGAAGAAAACATAAAAAAAAGTGATAAATGGATCAAATATAAAAATTTGACACCAAAACAAAAAGTATTAATACCTTCAGTATGCGAAATTAATAGCAGTTCATATTTATTATTTTATAATAAAACTACTAACGAGTATGATAAGTTACCTGACAATTCTGGTATTTATGAAATGTATGTGATGAAATATGATACTATAACAAAAAATTTAGAAATACATAAATTTAAATATTTATATAGATAAATAATATAAATCCTGTTTTAAAAAAGTGTAAATATATTTATTTTGATATACATTTGAAAGAAATTATTTTCTTTATTTTTATATTGTTTAAAGAACAAATGTTTAGTATAATATAGGTATATTTAGGAGGTTATTTATGAATAAAACTTTAATTGGAAATGAAAATAATATTATTTTTTATGAAGATGAAAATGGAAATAAAAAAGATGAAGTTGTTTTAAATGATGAAAATGTTTGGTTAAATATAAATGAACTATGAACTTGCAAATTTATTTAATGTTGAAAGACTGGCAATTTTAAAAGATATTAACAATATATATAATGATAAATAATTAGATAAAAATTGAACTTGTTCCAAAATGGAACAAGTTCAAAAAAAGTCAATCGTAATGTAAAATGAAATATACCATAGATAGAAAATATGTCTAAAAAATGATTGTTGAAAAGTGGTGAGTTAGTTTGAAATATAATTTAATAAATGCAACTAATAAAGATACTGATTATATAAAAAAGTCTAAATTGTATAATATTTTTACATATCCAGATGATTTACCTAAAGATGAAGTAATGATGATAAATAATTATGTTGATGAACATATACCAGTTGAGATAACAGATTATAAAATTATTATGTGTAATAAAAATAAAGTAGGATGTCTATTAGTTACCAAAAAAGAAGACGGTGCTATATTAGATGAAATATATCTAGAAGAAGAATATAGAAATAAAGGAATAGGAACAGAAATAATTAAAAATATTTTAAAAAATAATTTTATTGTATATTTATGGGTATATAAGAAAAATATTAAAGCAATATCATTATATAAAAAAATGAAATTTAAAATAATAGATGAAACAGAAAATAGATATTATATGAAATATAGTAAATAATAGATTATAAAAAATTATATTATTAAAAGTATTATAATTAAAGTAAGGAGAATGATTTATGGAAGAAAAAAATAAAAATTGGAATTTAAAAAAATTAGAAAGACAAGCAATGGAAAATCAAAATTTTGATAATTTTGTTTTAAATCAATCTAAAATATTGGAATATGAGAATTTAAAAGTTTTAGATGTTGGTTGTTCAAATGGATGTAAGACAGAAATGTTATTTGGAAAGTATGAAAACATTGATAATATTACTGGTATTGATGTAGATGAAAATGCAATTAATGAAGCAAAATCAAAATTTGTTAATAATAAAAAATATTCTTTTGAATTAAAAAACATTGAGGATTTAAATAGTGAAAACAAGTATGATATAATTTGTTTATCATATGTTTTACAGCATTTAGAAAATCCTAAAAAAGTATTAAATATATTAAAAGGTAAACTTACTGATAGGGGAGTACTTTTTATAAAAGTTCCGGATGATAGTTTTAAATTCTGTTATCCTGATGAAGAAAATTTATTAGAAAGAATATTTGAACTATATGAAAATAAAATAATGAGAATGCAAGATATAACAAAATACACTGATAGATATGTAGGTAAAAAAGTATATAGTTATTTAAAAGAAATAGGATATTCAGATATACAACTTTATCATAATATTACTGATACAGTTAATAAATCATTAGATGAAAGGAAAAAATTATTTACATCTTCGATATATTTTAGAAATGCAAATGATAAGAAAAATATTAGTGATGATGTCAAAAAAGAAATGTCAGAACTTTTAGATAAGTTACTTTTAAAATTTGAAGATGAAAAATTTTACTATACAATGTCAGTACTTTATTATATTGCTAGAAAATAGTAGACTAAATGTTAATTATATAGAAAATATATAGTAGAGGAATTGTTATGAAACTTAAAAAATATAATCAAATTATCGTACCAATATTAGTTTGTATTATTTCAATAATAATTGGTATTTTTTCAAAAAATACTTTTGTAGGAATGATTGTATTAATAACAGGTATATTAAATTCTTATTATAGTAGTGTTGGAAATAAGATTAATTTTCCTATAGGAGTTATAAACAATTTAGCATTATCATATGTAGCATTTAAAAATAATAATTATGGTTTAGTTATATTTAATCTATTATTTTTTATGCCAATAAATATAAAAGGGTATTTTGAATGGAATAAAAATTCAAATAAAGACGTTGTTGAAAATAGAGGTTTAGGATTAAAAAAAGGAGTAATTACAATAATTTTATCGATAGTTACTGGTCTTTTAGTCGCATATCTATTACAATTAATTCCTGGAGAAAGATTAACATATTTGGATTCATTTACTAATGTTATTAGTTTTATTGCAGGAATTTTACTTATGTTAAGATATAATGAATCATGGATACTATATTTGGTTAATAATGTTTTAGATTTAACATTATGGATTATCAATTTTAGTAGTGGTGGTTTTGATTCTTTAATGGTATTACTAATGTCAGTAATGTATTTAGTAATAAACATATATGCATTATTTAAATGGAGGGATAAAAATGAAAGATTATAAAAAATATATATTTGATATTGATTACACAATATTAATCCCAGATTGGTCTAAAGAAGATGATTATTTTAAAGAACACATTTTAGAAAATGAGCAAGAAGAATTTTTTAAGAATAAACAAAGCATTTTAAATAAGTATGAACAAGAATTTCCAAGATATAATACTAAAACTTTAAGTGATTATTTTAAAAGTTATGGTTTTACAGTAAGTGAAGATACGATTAATGGTTGGATGATTTACAATGGTGAAACTATTAAAGATGAAGTAGTTGATGGTGTGGTTGATTTGTTTAAATATTTAAAAGAAAATAACAAAGAAATAGTAATACTTACTAGTTGGTTTAGTGGAACACAAATTCCAAGATTAAAAAGAGCAGGATTATTTAATTATATAGATAAAATAGTGGTTGGAGAAGATGCTATGAAACCAGGATTAGAATCATTTGAACTTGCTATAGATGATACAAATAAAAAAGATTGTATAATGATAGGTGATAGTATTAGAAGTGATAAAGTAGGTGCTGATAATGCTTTAATAGATAGTTATATAGTAGATAAAGAACATACAATTAGAAATTTGTATAATATGATAATAGGTGAGAAATATGAAAATAAAAAATAATTATAATGAATGTTTAACAAACCTTGCATGTTCTATAGCAAAATATTTTGGTGCATCATATAAACACAATACTATTGGTTATATTGATAAATTGTTAGAAGAAAAAAGTCCTAAAAATGTTGTAACAATTTTACTTGATGGTATGGGGATATCTATTTTAGATAAACATTTACTAAACGATTCATTTTTTATAAAACATAAAATAAAAGATATAACAAGTGTTTTTCCAGCAACTACTGTTGCCGCAACAACAAGTATGAGAACAGGATTAAATCCTTGTGAAACTGGTATGCTTGGTTGGACAATGTATTTTGATGATATTGATGAAACGATAGTTACATTTGCAGGAACTAAAAAAGGTGATGAAACTTGGACAGTACTAGATGATGCAATAGAATATGAAAATAAATATTTAAAGCACAAAGAAGTAACAGATAGAATTAATGAAGAAACTAATTATAAAGGATATAAAGTTACTCCATTTGATGAAGATGCATATCAAGGTATAGATGAAATGTTTGAAAAGATAGAAAAATTATGCAATCAAGATACAAAACAATATATTTATGCATATAATGATGAACCAGATCATACAATGCATGATTTGGGTACAGATAATGGAAAAATAAAAGACTTAATTATTGAAAGAGAAAATAAAATATACGAATTATCAAAAAAATTAAATGATACAATTATTTTTGTAGTGGCAGATCATGGACATTTAAATGAAGAAGACATATTTTTAAAAGATTATCCTGATATTTTAAAATGTTTAAAAAGGGTTCCATCTATCGAACCTAGAGCAACTGCATTTTTTATAAAAGATGGTAAAAAAGAAGAATTTGAAAATTTGTTTAATAAATATTTTGGTGAATATTTTAATTTATATACAAAAGAAGAAGTAATAGATTCGAAACTATTTGGTGATGGCGAAGAAAATCCAAAATTTAGAAGTGAATTAGGTGATTATTTAGCTATTTCTCATACAAAGAAAGCATTTATTTCTGATGGTGATTATCCATTATATTCACAGCATGCAGGATATACAGATGATGAAATATATATACCATTAATAGTTATAGATACTAATGAAGTAAATGAATAGAATTATTGATTAATTGAGTACACTTTATTAAAGGTGTACTTTTTTTATTAGTAAACTATATATGTAAAATAAGACTATTTTTTATGCTATAATTATAATGAGGTGGAAAAAATGAATACACAAATGATTTCTTCAATTTGTATAGCTCTAGTAGGAATTTTATTAATTATTTTGTCAATATTATTTTTTATAAAAGAAAAAAACTTAAGAAAAATTGTACAAGTATGGTAAAAGGAAATGTTATAAAGTATAAATATCTTGGTTCAAATAATGCTAGGTCTATATCACCAGTTGTTGAGTACACTGTAGATGGTAAAAAATATAATGCATATAGACACTATAAAAAGATTGTATCAAAAAATAAATATGTATTAAATAATGATGAAAGTGATAACTTTTATATACTAGATGATACATTTTATATAAATACTATAGGAGTTTATCATAATTATAGATTACTTGCAGAAGAAAAATGGCCAATAGGAACAGAACTACCAGTATTTTATAATTCTAAAAATCCAAAACAAGGATTTGTAGAAAAAGTAGTTACAATAAATAAAACAGTAGGTATAGTACTTTTATGTACTGGAGTGGGATTAATAATTTTATCATTAGTTTTCTACATATTACTTAGTTTATAAAAATAAGTAGATAATTCTATTTATTTTTATGTTACAATTTTCTTATATAAAGGAGTGGTTGTTTTGTCAAGAGTTTATTATGAAGATATATATAATTTAGGATTATTATATGCTTATATAGATAGTAATGGTATGCAGAAAATGGTATCATTGAATGATTTAAAAAAGTATTATAATATTGTAGAAAAGAATTTAGATGAAATGGATAGCGATGTAAATATAAATTTAATTTATGCAAGCATTTGGTATGATAATGATGAACCAATTTATTTTATAAGTAGAAATAAAGAAGATGAAGTTTATTACATCTTAAAACCGGACTTTGATTTAGAAAGATCAATAGGAAAATATATGTCATGTTTACCAGCAGATGTATTAAAAGCATCATTAATGGAAAATGCTTTAGAATGTATTGAACCTGTAAAAAAACAAGAAGTAGAGAATAATAATAAAAAAGAAAAATCTTTATGTTTAAATTCAAATAATATTACAATTTAGAATAAAAAATGTATTTGATGTGTTATAATCACTATAGAAATAGATAATAATGAAAATGGGTGAATAATATGTTTAAAGAAAAAGTTGCTGTTGTAACAGGTGGTGCAAGTGGAATAGGACTTGCAACTACAAAAAAATTATTAAGTGAAGGTGCAAATGTAGTAATTCTTGATTTAAAAATGGATGAAGAAATTATTAATGGTCTTGGAGGTAATGCAATTTATTTAAAATGTGATGTTTCAAATGAAGAAAATGTTAAAAATTGTATAGAAGAAATAATTAAAAAGTTTAATCATATAGATTACTTAGTTGCTAATGCTGGTATTGGTGGAAGTGCTAGTAAACCACATGAAGTAAGTATGGATGAATGGAATAAAGTTATTTCAGTAAATCAAACAGGTATATTTTTATTAAATAAATATGTAATTAATGAAATGCTTAAAAATGGTAAAGGTGCAGTTGTTAATACATCATCAATGTATGGTCTTGTAGGATCAACAACTAGTTTTGCATATTCAGCTAGTAAAGGTGCAATCAATCAAATGACTAGATCTTTAGCTTTAACTTATGCCAGAGATAATATTAGAGTTAATGCTATCGCGCCAGGATATGTAGACACTCCAATATTAAGTATGGTTCCAGATAATATAAAAGAAGCAATGGGAAATGAGCTTCCTATTGGAAGACTTGGAAAAGATACAGAAATAGCAAATTTAATATGTTATTTATTAAGTGATGATGCATCATTTATAACAGGTGCAATTATTCCTATAGATGGTGGATTTACTGCAAAATAAAGTACTAATTTTTATTAGTATTTTTCTTTTGTAGTGATATAATTATTATGGTGAAAAGATTATGGAAAAAATAGAAAAATTAAAAGAAATAATAAATAATTCAAATAATATAGTTGCTTTTACTGGGGCTGGAGTTTCAACTCTTAGTGGTATAAAAGATTTTAGAGGTAAAAATGGTTTATATAAGGAAAAATTTGAACATAGTGCAGAGTATTATTTAAGTTCAAGATGCTTTTTTTTAGAACCAGATACTTTTTATAAATTTTATAAATCAAATATGAATGTTTTAGATAAGGGGCCAAATATTGTTCATAAATATTTAACAAAGTTAGAAAAAGATGGAAAACTAAAAGCAGTTGTTACTCAAAATATTGACGGATTAGATAAGAAGTCAGGCACAAAAAATGTACTTGAAATACATGGTACTATATATAAAAATTACTGTGCAAAATGTGGTAAAGAATATAGTGCAGAATATGTTTTTAATAGTAAAGGTGTTCCTTATTGTGATTGCAAAGGCATAATAAAACCATATGTTGTTTTATATGGTGAAATGTTAAATGATGACTTTGAAAAGGCCATATATTATATAAATAATGCAGATACTTTAATTGTATTAGGCTCTTCATTAACAGTAGAACCAGCCGCAAGTTTAGTTAGAAATTTTAGTGGAAATAATTTAATTATAATTAATGAAAATGATACGCCATTAGATGAATATGCTATTTTAGTAATACATGAAAATTTAGAAAATGTTATTTCAAAATTAAATATGTAAACTATGTGTATTAAATTTCAAAAATGTAATATTAAGTAATATTAAACAAATGACAAAAAAATAATTATATATTAAAATTGTATTAGAAAGTTAAGTGGTAAAAATGAAAATAATAAAGAAAATTTTGTTTATAATATTACTTTTTTTAGTATCATTTTGTATATATTTTACAGTTAGTGGATATAAAATGTATAAGGATGCAATAGATAAAACACCATTGAGTGAAAAAGTAGAAGAAATTCAAAATAAAGAAAATTATACAAAAATAACTGATATGCCAAAAATATATCTTGATGCAGTTATTTCAATTGAAGACCATAAATTTTATAAACATCATGGAGTAAGTGTTACATCAATAGTTCGTGCGTTTTTACATGATATAGAGGCTAAAGAGTTTTTAGAAGGTGGAAGTACAATAACAGAACAATTATCAAAAAATATGTATTTTACTCAAGAAAAAGATTTAAAAAGAAAAGTTGCAGAGGTATTTGTAACTCTTGATTTAGAAAAAAATTATACAAAAAATGAGATACTTGAATTATATTTAAATACATCTTATTTTGGTAATGGTTATTATACAGTAAGTGAGGCAAGTAAAGGATATTTTAATAAAGATGCTAAAGATATGACTGATAGCGAAGCAACACTTTTAGCGGGTATTCCAAATGCTCCATCAGTATATAATCCAAAAGAAAATTTAAAACTCGCAAAAGAAAGACAAAAACAAATATTAGATAAAATGGTTCAATATAAAAAAATAACTAAGGAAAAAGAAGATGAAATCTTAAGTAAAGAATAAGTAAATGCAGAATAACAAACTGCTTTTATTTTGCATAAATATATGTTAGAATAATTTATATAATAGGAGTAGTTATGATGTATAAAGATTATTTAGAAAAGAATCATTCATTTGATAAAAAAACAATGCTTGGCATCTTTTGTATGATCATAGTAATAGGTGGTGTATTTGGTTTTTTATATGAATATTTCTTTTATTTTTTTAATGGTGGTATGAAAGAATTTTATTATAGAGGAGGAAATTTTCTTCCTTGGATAAATATATATGCGACAGGTTCAGTTATGATATATATTCTTACATATAAATATAGAAAAAATCCATTAAAGGTATTTTTAATAAGTGTTATTTCAACCGGATTATTAGAGTATTTTTCAGGCCTTGGAATTTATATTATAGGTGATGGACTTAGATATTGGGATTATAATACAGAAATATTAAATTTTGGAAATATTAATGGATTTATATGTCTTAGAAGTGTAATGTTTTTTGCATTATCTGCTTTACTTTTAATGTACGTTATTGTACCATTTTGTTTTCATGTAGCAAGTAAATCAAATAAAAAGGTATTTTTAATTGTTACAATAACAATATGTTCTATCTTTTTAGCAGATGAATTTTATAATCTGATATTAGCTAAACTTTTTAATCTTCCAAATGCAATAAAAATATACAAAAGTATCGGGATTCATTATATGTAAAAATGAAAAGAAATGTAGTATTTTGTCTTTTAAAATCGTTATGTAAATGATATAATGTGATAGTGGAGGTAATAAAAATGAAGAAAGTATTTTTGGCAATATTAATTTCAGTATTGTGTTTTATTCCTTTTAGTGTTAATGCAGAAGAAAAAGAATACAAAACTCTTAATTTAGATGAAGCACTAAAAGAAGAAAAAATTGATCATGATTTTTCTAATTATAAAGAAACAGATGATCAAGCAATTATATATTTATTTAGAGGAAAGGGTTGTGCTTACTGTAAGAAATTTTTAACATATTTAAATAGTATTGTTGATGATTATGGTAAATATTTTAAAGTTGTATCATATGAAGTTTGGTATGATAATGATAATGCAGAATTAATGGATAAAGTAGGTAATTTATTAGGTCAAAAGGCTGAAGGAGTACCTTATATAGTAATTGGTGATAAGGTTTTCGCAGGATATGCAGAAAGTTATAATGATGAAATAAAAGAAGCAATAAAAAAACAATATGATTCAAAAAATGAATATGATGTTATGCAAAAATTAGCAGAAAGTTCTGATAATTCAGAAGAGGTTGCAACAAAATCATCAGATACAACATCACTTATAATTATTGTAAATCTATTATTTATTGCGGTTGCTACTGTTATAATTGTTTTATTCAATAATAAAAATAAATTAGAAATTATGGATAAATTAGAAGAAATGGATTCTGTTAAGAAAACAAAAAAAGGGGCAAAAAATGAAGCGTAAATTATTTTTTGCTTTCTTTATTTCTTTAGTATTAATAGTTACAGGTTGTTCATTTAATCAAAGTGATTCAAAGAAATTTAAAAATGAATATGAATCATTAAATGGTACAAAAGTAGAAGGTAAATCTGTAAGAAACATAAATATAGATAAGAATAATCCATTTATTTATTCTAGCGCAGAAGAAGTAGCAAAGAAAATAGAAAATAAAGAAACATTCGCAGTATATTTTGGATTTAAAGAATGTCCATGGTGTAGAAGTGTAATAGAATCATTAATAGAAGTATCAAGTGATTTAGGATTAGAAGAAATATATTATGTAGATGTAAAAGATATTCGTGATACAATGAAAGTTAATGATGATGGTAAAGTAGAAACAGATAAAAAAGGAACTAGTGGATATTATAAATTATTAAAATTACTAGATAATGTTTTAGATGATTATACACTTACAAATAAAGATAATGAAGGAGTAAGTGCGAATGAAAAAAGAATATATGCACCAACAGTTATTTCTATTGTAGATGGAAAAGTAGAAGATATGACAACTGGTATAAGCGATGTACAAACAGATGCATATATGAAATTAACAGATGAAATGAAAAAAGAAACATATAATAAATTTAAGTGTGTTTTAGAGTGTGTTACAGAAAATAAAAACTCTTGTTCTATTGATAAAAAATGTTAAAAGGAAGATTTTAGTCTTCCTTTTTTAATATATCTAAAGTATGCGCAGCAGATCCTATCATTTCATATCTTTCACAAGTACTTAAATGATATTTAATAAATTCATTAAATGTATTTTCATCCATTTTATTTAATACATCTCTAATATAATTTGCACATCCATCAGGAGTTATAATTTTAACTCTTTTTAAATTTACTATTTTATTATAATTATTTATCTCTTCAATTCTAACAGGTGAATATAGATTATCAACCCAAGATACAATTTTATAATTATTATCAATTTCATTATTATTAATAGAGTTCATTATGTTATTTTCTTTAAAACCATATCTAATAATACAATAATCATTCATAAAATATTGAACTAAAATATAACCGTTCTTTTTAGTAACTCTTTTTGCTTCAGATAATGCTTTTATTTTTTCTTCATCAGTCATTAAATGATACATTGGACCAAAAAGTAATACAATGTCAAATGATTCATCTTTAAATTTAGAAAGATCAGTCGCATTTCCTTGAATAACTTTGACTTTATCACTATTTTTTTCAATTACTTTTAAATTATGTTTAACAAGTTCAAGGGCAGTAACATCATATCCATCATTTGCTAAATTTATAGAATATTTACCAGTACCTGCGCCAACATCAAGAATTTTAGGATTATTAAATTCTTTTAAATATTCCTTAATATATTTCATAGATGTAATAAATTCAACTTGTCCATGTCTTGTATTTAATCTTTTATCTTCATTAAATTTATTATAGTATTTAATTAAATTTTCTTCGTTCATAAATATATCACCAATAAAATAATACATTATTTTCCTTATTTTTTCTAGTGTATGGTATAATTATTTTATAAGTAGGAGGAAAATATATGTTTTGTAATAAATGTGGAAGTGAAATAAAAGAAGATAATAAATTTTGTACAAATTGTGGTAATAAAGTTATAAAAGATGAAAATGATTGTTATATATTATTTGAACGAATGAAACAATTTTATGGTTGTTTAGTTCCAATTAATATTTATTTAGATGGCAATAGGGTTGGAAGTGTTAAAAGTAATAAATCAATAAAAATAGATACAACATATGGGAATCATAAACTTTCATTTAATTTATGGAGTGGTAATGGAATGTATGATATTAATATTGCAAAAGGAGAAAATGTAAAAGTAACTTTTAAATTATCAATGGGACTTGTTACATCTGAACCTGAAATTATTTCTATTGAGAAAATAAAGTAAAAAAATAATTATAGGAGTATAGTTATGGAAAAAGAAAAATTTAATTATAAATCAAAAATAAATTATGATGATTTTGTTCAATATGCAAAATTAAATAAAAATATTAAATATGGAAATTTTGTAAAGTTTGAGTTGATTTTATTTGTGTTATTAGTTTTTCAAGTATTATTAAATCATAATTATTCAACATCTTATATTTCATTATTAATTTTTTTGTTGCTTACATTAATATTATATATAGTAAATAAAATTACATTAAATGGATATATAATAAAATTATATAATTTGTTATATATAAATGAAGAGGAGTATGAAATAAGTTTTTATAAAAAATACTTAATAAGAAAAAGTAAAATTTCTAATAACGATATAGAATATTCTAAAATTAACAAAATAATTGAAACAAACAAAAATTTTTATATAATTTATAAAACATTATATATGTGTTTAAAAAAAGATGGATTGTCCAGAGATGAACAAGATTTTATAAGAAAAATTGATATAAAAAAATATAAACATAAAAATGATAATAAAAATATAAATTCAGATAAAGTAAATATTATATTTAAAATAATGTTTGTAGTTAATATATTTCTTTTACTATCTTTAATCTATTATATTACAGGTAGTTATTCTGAAAAATTTTGTTATCCAGTATTAATTGAATTATTTATTTTTATAATATTTTTAGTAATTCAAGTTATTGCAAATAAAAAGGGTTATAAGTTAAATAAAAATATTGTTGTTAGTATAGTAGGTATATTTTTGTCATTAGTTTGCATTATTTTAGATTTATCTCCTAAAGATATTCCTATTGATTATAATAATATATATAAGTATGAAAAAATATCTTTAATAAAATTACCTGATAAAGGTAGATTTTATAAAGGTGTTAATTATCATGAAAACAGTTTAAGTAATTATAAATATTTTAAATATTTTAAATCAATTTACTATAATGAATATGCAACTGAAATAGAAAATGAAATAAAGAAAAGTGATAAATGGTTAAGTACTGATAATATTTCTTCAAAATTAAATATTAAAAATTTAAATTATAATTCTGGATATTATTTAATATATAATAAATCACTTAATAAATATACTAACAAAATAGATAAAGAAAATGATTATGAATATTGTATAATGACTTATAATAAAGACACTAAATATTTAATAATATTAGAATTTAAGTATTAGGATGAGATACAAAAATTATCTTATCCTTTTTTAGTGTCATGTTAATATTCATTTTCATATTATGTATTATGAGGTGAGTTAAAATTTGAATTGGTTTAATAGTTTAAGCCCAGTAATTCAAACATTATTAGCAACAATATTCACTTGGGGAGTAACTGCTTTGGGAGCACTTGTTGTTTGCTTTTTTAAAGAGATGAATAAAAAAGTACTAGATACTATTTTGGGATTTAGTGCAGGAGTTATGATTGCATCATCTTTCTGGTCACTTTTATCTCCAGCATTAGATTTGTCATTAGAACTAGGATTTAAAGAATGGGTGCTTCCATCAATTGGTTTTATAATAGGAGGCTTATTTGTACTTTTTTCTGATAGCTTTTTAGACAAAGTATTAAGCATAAGAAAGAAAAAAGAAAATAATGAATCATTAAAAAGAAGTATATTATTTGTTTCTGCAATTACAATTCATAATATACCAGAAGGAATGGCAATAGGTGTAGCATTTGGAAGTATTGCAAGTTCTAGTGCTAGTATGAACACCGTAGGAGCATTAATGCTTGCACTTGGAATAGGTATACAAAATTTTCCAGAAGGTGCTGCCGTATCACTTCCGCTTAGAAGAGAGGGGTATTCTAGGTTTAGAAGTTTTATGATTGGTCAGGCATCAGCAATAGTAGAACCAATTGCTGCTATTATTGGAGTAATACTTGCAATGAGTATAAAAAGTATACTACCAATTCTTTTATCTTTTGCATCAGGAGCAATGATTGTAGTAGTCGCAAGAGAACTACTTCCTGAAAGTGTAAAAGAAAATAAAAATTTATCAACAATAGGCTTAATAGGTGGATTTGTATTAATGATGATATTAGATGTTGCTTTGGGTTAAAGATAGAATAATCTATCTTTTTTTCTTTATTTTTCCTATTTTTCACCATATTTTACACATAATTAAATTTTATAATGTAGTCATGAAATGAAGAAAAGATATGAAAAGTGAAAATGTAACAAATACAACAGCTACTATAAATTTAACTAATAATAAAATTACAAATAATGATTCAAAAGGTAATTTTTTAAGAGTTCGAAAAGATTCATGGGGAAACTCTGGATCTAATTGAGGGGATGTAACTCTTAACATGACTAATCAAGAAGCAGATGGAGATATTGTTATTAATAGTATTTCTATTCTTACTATGAATTTAAAAGAAAAATCATTATTTACTGGTAAAATTAATTCAGAAAATAGTGCTAAAAGTATAAAACTTGTACTTGATAAAAAAAGTAAAATTAAATTAACTGGTGATAGTTAGGTATCTAGTTTAGAAGATGAAGATAGTAGTTATGATAATATAGATTTTAATGGATATAAATTATATGTAAATGGAACTGCTATAAATTAATATAAAAAATTTAATTACATATAATTTAATAGGGTGATTTTATTGAATTATATACTTAATTTTACAAAGATGCAAGGTCTTGGAAATGACTATGTTTATATAGATGCAACTAAAGAAAATATAGAAAATCCTGGTATTCTTGCAAAATATATAAGTGATAGACACTTTGGTGTAGGATCAGATGGACTAATATTAATTTGTCCTAGTGATAAAGCAGATTTTAGAATGAGAATGTTTAATTCAGATGGTAGTGAAGCAGAAATGTGTGGAAATGGAATTAGATGTGTTGGTAAATTTGTTTATGACAAAAAATTAACAGATAAAACTTTGGTTACTATAGAAACAAAGGCTGGAATAAAAGTCTTAAAATTAAATGTAAAGGATAAAGAGGTTGATACTGTAAGAGTTGATATGGGAACTCCTATACTAGAATGTGAAAAGATACCAGTTATAACAGATGAAAAAATTGCACAAAATTTAAAATTAAATGCCTTAGATAAAAGCTTTGATTTTACATGTGTATCTATGGGAAATCCTCATGCAGTAACAATTGTAGATAATGTATCAGATTTTGATGTAAAAAAATATGGTAGTATTTTAGAAATTAATGAAGTTTTTCCAAATAAAACTAATGTTGAATTTGTAGAAATAAAAGATCCTGAAAATATAAAAATGAGAGTTTGGGAAAGAGGTACAGGCGAAACATTAGCGTGTGGTACAGGTGCTTGTGCAAGTGCAGTTGCATGTAATTTAAATGGATTAACTAAAAATAATGTTAATGTTGAACTTTTAGGAGGAAATTTAAATATCGAACTTGGTGGAGATAATCATGTATATATGACAGGACCTGCGGTAACAGTTTTTGAAGGTGAGTTAAATAATCCAAAAGTATTAAAATTAACAAGGTGATAAGTAGGCATATCTTATATTGATATGCTTTTTTTTATGGAAAAATATTAAAAGATTATGTATAATTAATTTAGAGGATTGGTAATTATGAATAGGTGTTCTTGGGTTAATACGAATAATGAGCTTTATATAAAGTATCATGATGAAGAATGGGGAAGAAAAAGTTTTAATGATAATTATTTATTTGAAATGTTATTACTTGAATCATTTCAGGCAGGTCTTTCTTGGGAATGTATACTAAATAAAAGAGAAAATTTTAGAGCAGCCTTTGATAACTTTAATATTGATAAAATAATAAATTATGATGAAGAAAAAATAAACATGTTATTAAATAATAAAGGAATAATTAGAAATAAATTAAAAATAATAGCAGCTATTAACAATGCAAAAATATTTAAGAAAATACAAAAAGAATATGGATCATTTAGTAATTATATTTGGTCATTTACTAGTAATAAGGTTATATATGAAATAGGTAAAACAAAATCAGAGTTATCAGATAATATATCAAAAGATTTAAATAAAAGAGGTATGAAATTCGTTGGAACAATAGTAATATATTCGTATTTTCAAGCAATAGGAATAATTAATTCACATGATAAAGATTGCTTTTTATATATGGAGGAAAAATGAAAAAAGTTATGAAGAAGTTATACTAGAAATAAAAAAACTTGGGAAACATTTTTAGAATCATTAGTTATAATAATAATTGCTTTTGTTTTTGTATGCTATTTCTTTATTGTTAAAAATAATAAAGAAATAAGTGAATTAAGAGAATTTTTATATGCTATTATTCCATATTTAATAATATATATGGTTACATTTATTAAACTATATATAAATAAAATTAAAAAAAGATAACCCTGATATTAATTTAAATGATATAAATGAACAATTTTATGTTTCAAATTATGAATCTTATAATAGACTAAAGATTGAATTAAAACATAATTTGATAGAATCTCTTGTTGCAATTATTATTTTGTCAACAATATTAAGTTTAATATATTTTTGTGTTAATAAAAACCAAAAAGATTTTGAAAAAAATATAATAGTGATAAATGGTATACAGAATGGGCAATGTTAGAGCATTATGATAATCCAACAGATGAAAATCAAGAATACAGTATTGGATACTTTTATTATACAGGTAAATATGGTAAAAAATATGAATATATAGGGAAAATAGGTTCTTTAGATAGAGAAACATTTAGAAATAAAAAAGAATATAAAAAATTAATTTATGTTTTAGAAACAGATAATTCTAAATTAATGAAATATGAGAATTATAGTACTAAATATGAACTTATTAATAGTTTTGTAAGTCCTATAGTTTTAGGTGCAATTATAATATTTTTATTAAGAATTTTTTACAAGAAGATATATAAAGTAGATTAATTCTACTTTTTTATTTACACAATTTATAACGTATGTTATATTGTAATTAGAATCATAGTGTATGATATAAAAAAGGAGAGAAATAATATGAAAAATTTAAAAAGTATAATATGGGGACTTGTTTTGATTACTCTTGGAATAATAATAGGATTAAATGCATTTGAAATAATTAATGTAGATATATTTTTTGATGGATGGTGGACATTATTTATAATTGTTCCTTGTTTTATTGGTATTATTACAGAAGAAAATAAACTTGAAAATATAATTGGATTAATAATTGGAATAGGATTATTATTATGGAGAAGAGATGTTATAGAAATTGGTATGTTATGGAAACTTATTGTTCCAATAATATTAATATTAGTTGGAATATCATGCATATTTAAAGGAAAAATAGATAAAAAAATAGAATCTGAAATACAAAAAATAAATAAAACAAATGATAATAATTATTGTACTGTTTTTTCTGGTCAAGAAGTTAATTTATCAGATGAAAAATTTGATGGAGCAAACTTAACAAGTGTATTTGGAGGTATTGATTTAGATTTAAGAAATGCAAAAATAAATAGTGATACTGTAATAGATGTAAAATGTGTATTTGGTGGAGCAGATATTTTAGTTCCAGATAATGTAAAAGTAAAAATATCATCTTCATCATTCTTTGGTGGAGTAGATAATAAAAAGAAAAATATAGATGATCAAAATAAAAAGTATACACTATATATAAAAGCAACTTGTGTATTTGGTGGAGTAGATATTAAATAGGAGAAAAATAATGGAAAATGTAATAGAAGTTAAAAACTTAACAAAAGAATATAAAAATTTAAAAGCCATAGATAATTTATCCTTTGAAGTAAAAAAGGGTGAAATTCTTGGACTTTTAGGACCAAATGGTAGTGGTAAAACAACTACAATAAATAGTGTATTATCACTTATAAAAGCAAATGGACAAATAAAAATATTTGGTAAAGAAATGAGTCCAGACGCTTATGATATAAAAAGAAAAATAGGTGTAGTATTTCAAAAAATTGCAGTATTTAGTGAATTAACTGTATATGAAAACATAGATTATTTTTGTTCACTTTATATAACAGATAAAAATAAAAGAAAAGAATATGTAAATGATGCGATAAAACTAGTAGGGTTAGAAAATTATAAAAAGTTTTATCCAAAACAGTTATCAGGTGGACTTCTTAGAAGACTTAATATAGCATGTGGCATATCACATAAACCAGAACTTATATTCTTAGATGAACCAACAGTTGCGGTTGATCCACAAAGTAGAAATAATATATTAGAAGGTATTAAAAAATTAAGAGATGATGGCGCAAGCATAGTTTATACAACACATTATATGGAAGAAGTAGAAATATTATGTGATAGAATTATTATTCTAGACAAAGGTAAAATACTTGCTGAAGGAACAAGTGATGAACTTAAAAAACGTGCAAATATAGAAGAAAAAATAACAGTAGAAATAGATGAAATAAATAATAAAATAATAGAAGAAATTAAAAAATTTAAAACTGTTCATAATATATCACTAAATGAAAAAGTACTAGTAATTACATATAAAAAAGGCAAAAATAATTTAGGAGAATTAATAGATTTCTTAAAAGAAAATAATGTAAAATATAATAAAATATTCTCAGAAAGACCATCACTTAATGATGTATTCTTATTTCTTACAGGTAAGGAACTTAGAGACTAATGTTTATAAATAATTTTAAATATTCATTTAAAGTATTAATAAGAAATAAAGGATTAATCTTTTGGACATTTGCCTTTCCAATATTACTTGGATTATTCTTTTATTTTGCATTTTCAGATATAGAAAATAAAGAAAATTTTAAACAAATAGATATTGCAGTTATAGAAAATAAAGAGTTCCAAAATGATGAATTCTATAAAGAAGCAATAAAAGAGTTAAGTGATAAAAATAATAGTTCAAGAATATTTAACACAAAATATGTAAGTAAAAAAGAAGCAGAAGAAAAATTAAAGAATAAAAAAATATCTGGTTATTTAGAATTTACAAATGATAATGTTAATATTACTGTTAATTCATCTGGAGTAAATGAAACAATAATAAAGTATGTGGTTTCAGAACTTAAAAGTGATAGAAAAATAATGAATGATTTAGTAAGAAGAGAAGTAATAAAATCACAAAATAATAGTTATGATAAAATTATTAATTATGAAGAAATATATAACAATGTTATAAAAATATTAAATGAAGATAATGTAAAATTAAATAATATTTCAAATAAAAATTTAAGTTATACAATGATTGAATACTACACTTTAATTGCGATGGCATGTTTATATGGAAGTATGCTTTCAATGTATATTACTAATTTTAAACTAGCAAATATGAATAGTGTTGGAAAAAGAACATCACTATCACCAACAAGCAAAACAAAGTTATTATTAAGTAGTTTACTTTCTAGTTATTTAGTTCAGTTAATAGGATTAACACTTTTATTTATATTTACAATATTTGTAATAAAGGTAGATTATGGAAATAATTTGCCACTTGTAATAGCGCTTTCATTAGTAGGATCATTATCTGGACTTACACTTGGAGTATTTGTTGCATCAAAATTTAAAGTAAGTGAAGGAAGTAAGATAGGTATTTTAATATCAGTTATAATGCTTGGATCATTCTTATCTGGAATGATGGGAATAACAATGAAATATGTAATTGATAAAAATATTCCTATAATTAATAAGCTAAATCCAGTAAATATGATAACTGATGGACTTTATTCATTATATTATTACAATACTTTAGATAGATATTATTTTAATATTATTAGTTTAGTAATATTTTCTATTATTATGATGATACTTTCTATAAACTCTTTAAGGAGGCAAAAATATGACAGTATTTAAAACATTTTTTAGAATAGTAAATAAACTAAAACCCACAATCATTTTATATACCGCTTTATTAATTATATTTGGCGCAGTTAATATGAAAACAAGTGATAATAATATTAATTTTGTAAATAGTAAACCAGATATATTAATAATAAATCAAGATGTTAATAAAGGTCTTACTAAGAATCTAATTGATTATATGAAGAAAAACTCTAATATAGTGAAAGTAGAAAATAATGAAGAAAAAATAAATGATGCGCTTTTTTATAGAGAAGTAAGCTATGTAATATATATTCAAAAAGATTATAGAAAAAATGTACTTTTAGGAAAAAATCCAAAATTAGATATAAAGAAGACAGATGAATATGATGCACATTTATCTGAAATGATGTTAAAAAGATATATAAAACTTCAAAATATATATAATAAAGAAGCAGGTAGTGAAGATGAACTTATTACTCTTATAAATGATAATATAAATGATGATGTAAATATTAAAATAACTTCAAAAGTAGATACATCAAAAACATATAATATTGCTTACTATTTTAATTTTGCTAGTTATAGTATTTTAGCAATTATAATATATATTGTATGCTTAGTACTATGTTCATTTAAAGAAGAAAGTATTAGTAAAAGAATTAATATTAGTAGTATAAATTATAAGAGTCATAATAATAAAATATTACTCGCAAGTATTGTTTTTTCAAGTATAGTTTGGCTTTTGTTTGTTATTATTGGTGTTACTATAGTTGGTGATATAATGTTTTCTATAAGAGGATTAATATCAATTATTAATTCATTTATATTTACATTTTGCGCACTTACTTTATCAATTTTAATAAGTTCTATAACTAATAATAAAAATGCAATATCTGGTATAGTAAATGTAATTGCTCTTGGTTCTGCATTCCTTTGTGGTGCATTTGTACCAGCAGAATATTTACCAAGTTCAGTACTTAATTTTGCACATATTTTACCAGCATATTACTATATAAATTCTAATGATTTATTAAAAAATATTGATGTTATTAATATAAGTAGTATGCATCCTATAATAATAAATATGGTAATAATTATTATATTCTCTATATTATTTATTATTTTAAATAACATAGTAACTAGAAAAAAGAGAAAATCAAATTAGAATGGGTACTAGAAATAGTACCTTTTTTGTTGTATAATATCTTCTAGAAAAGAGGAATTTTTATGATAACAATAAAAAGCGATAGAGAAATTGAATTAATGAGAGAAGCAGGTTATATGGTTTCAAAAACACATAAATACTTAAAACCATTTATTAAGGAAGGTATTACAACAAAAGAACTTGATAGACTTGCAGAAGAATATATAAGAAGTATGGGCGGAGTTCCTACTTGTAAAGGTTTTGAAGGATTTCCAGCAACTCTTTGTACAAGTATAAATGATGAAGTTGTTCATGGTATACCAAGTAATAGAAAACTTAAAAAAGGTGATATTATAACTATTGATATGGTTATAGGTTATAAAGGATACCAAGGAGATGCTGCTTGGACTTATAAAGTTGGAGATATATCAAAAGAAAAAGAATATTTAATGGAACATACTGAAAAAGCATTATATGAAGGAATAAAAATGGTAAAACCAGGAGCAAGAGTAGGAGATATATCTGCAGCAGTTGAAAAATATGCTAGAAGTCATAATCTTGGTATAGTAAAAGAATTATGTGGTCATGGTATTGGAACAGATATGCATGAAGATCCTAATGTTCCAAATTATGGTGCAGCAGGAACAGGACCAATATTAAAAGCAGGTATGGTAATATGTATAGAACCAATGCTTAATCTTGGTACAGATGATATTTATGAAGAAGACGACGGATGGACAATTAGAACAGAAGATGGAAAAAGTGCAGCACACTATGAACATACTGTATTAATCACAAAAGATGGTTATGAAATATTAACTCCAAGATTAGATTAATAACAAAAAATAATTATTGACATATAATAAAGTAAATGATATCATTTATTCACAAGTTAAAAATTAATCAAGTTGTTATTTATTAACAACCGGGCCTTTTGGGCAGCATATAAGTATACACTTAATTTGCGGGACATAATATAAGTTTCACAAATTAGGTGTATTTTTATTTAAAAATAGGAGGATATATGAAAAATAATGAAAAAATAGCAATCAAGGTTTCTGTAATAAGTATTATTTTGAATTGTTTATTAACACTTATAAAATTTATTTCAGGTGTTATATCAAAGTCATCTGCGATGATATCAGATTCAGTACATTCACTTTCTGATGTACTTAGTACTTTTGTTGTCATAATAGGAGTAAAAATAGCAAATAAAAAAGCAGATAGTGATCACCCTTATGGTCATGAAAGAATAGAATGTGTATCTGCAATTATACTTTCTGGTATGCTTTTTATAATAGGAGCATTAATAGGAATAAATGGAATAAAAAATGTAACTAATAGTAGTAATCTTGTTATGCCAGGAGTTTTAGCCCTTATCGCATCTATTATTTCAATAATATCAAAAGAAGCAATGTACCAATATACAATAAGAGTATCAAAAAAAATTAATTCGGCAGCATTAAAGGCAGATGCATGGCATCATAGATCAGATGCATTATCATCAATTGGTAGTTTTATTGGAATATTAGGTTCTAGACTTGGATTTAAAATATTTGATCCACTAGCGAGCGTGATAATATCATTATGCATTATTAAAGTTTCAATAGATATATTTAAAGATGCAATAGATAAAATGGTAGATAAATCTTGTGATAAAGAAGTTATTGATAAAGTAATAAGTGTAATTGAAAAAAATGAAAGTGTTAAAAATATAGATGATATTAAAACAAGACAATTTGGCAATAAAGCATATGTTGATGTTGAAATATCAGTAGATGAAAATTTATTATTAAAAGATGCGCATAAGGTTGCTGAAGAAATTCATAATAGTGTTGAAAATGAAATAAATATCGTAAAACATTGTATGGTTCATGTTAATCCATATGAAGTAAAGTAAAAAATGTGATATAATGAGTTAAGAGGTATTTTATGATTGATGAATTATTTAAAGACTATTACAAATATTCAGATTTTTATGATATTTTCAATAAGTATAGAAATTATGAAAGAGAAATGCGCTTTTTATTTAGAATGATTAAAGATAAAAAAAGAGTATTAGATTTAGGTTGTGGTACAGGAACACACTTAAATATTTTAGAAAATGTAGGTTATATAGTTGATGGCCTTGATTTAAGTGAAAATATGGTTGAACTTGCAAAAACAAAGGTAAAAAAAGCAAGAATTTTTAAAGCTAATATACTTGATTATAAGATAGATGAAAAATATGATGCGATTATATCAATGCATTCAGTTTTTAATCATTTAAAAAGTTATGATGAATTTGAAAAGGCACTTCAAAATTCACTTGATCATTTAGAAAAAGATGGAATAATGGTAATAGATTTAGATAATAGAAGATCAAATGATGATGTTTATGATAAAGTAGATGGAAATAAAAGATATATGGAATGCTTTTATAGTCCAAAATATAGTATGCAAATAAGAACTATTAATTTTACAATTGGACTTAAAACATTTACATTTGAACATGAGTTTTTTATCTATAAAAAGAAAAAATTAGAAGAGATACTAGACAAATATGATGTTAGTTATGCACTTCTTACTAATTTCTTTAGGCAAAAAGCAAATGATGAATCAAAAAGAATACATGTGGTTATAAGGAAGAATGGATAATGGAAAAATATATAGTAAAAGAAAATGAAATATTAATAGAATTTTTAAAGAAAATGTTTAGTAATTTATCAAAAAATAGTGTAAAAAGTTTATTACATAATGAAAAAGTATTTGTAAATGGTAATATGACTACTAAATATAATTATGAATTAAATATTGGAGATGTAGTCGAAATAAGAGAGAAAGTTGCTAAAAACATAGATATAATATATGAAGATAAAGATATTATTGTAATAAATAAACCATCTGGTTTACTTACAGTCGCAACAGAAAAAGAAAAAAATAAAACTGCATATCATTTAGTTATGGAATATTTAAAAAAGAAAAATAAGAATAATAGAATTTTTATAATTCATAGACTTGATAAAGATACATCAGGAATAATTATGTTTGCTAAAAACGAAAGAGCTAAACATTTATATCAAGATAATTGGAATGATATAGTAAAGAAAAGATGTTATTATGCAGTTATTGATGGAAAAATGGAAAACAAAGAAGGAACGATTAAAAGTTATTTAAAAGAAAATGGTAATATGGTATATTCTGTAAAAGATAGAAGTGGTAAACTTGCTATTACAGAATACAAAGTTTTAAAAGAAAGAGAAAATATTTCTCTTTTAGATATTAATTTAAAAACAGGTAGAAAAAATCAAATAAGAGTACATATGAAAGAAAATAAAACACCAATACTTGGTGATTTAAAGTATGGTGAAAAAAGTAAATTAATTAATAGACTTGCACTTCATGCATATAAGTTAGAACTTATAAATCCAGTTACGAAAAAATTACTTACTTTTGAAATAAATATGCCAAATGAATTTAAAATGCTGTTTAAATAGAAATGCACCATAGTATGTATTTCTTTTTTTAAAGCAAAATAATAATGGTGATAAATATGAATATTTTAATAACAGGTTCAGCATCTGGACTTGGATATAATGCTGGAATTAATCTTGCAAGAGAAGGTTATCATGTTTTTTTAACAACTGAAAATGATAAACAATTAGAAGTATTAAATGATAAAGTTAAAAATATGGATAATATAGATACTTTCAAATTAGACATTACAAATAAAAATGATTTAAAAAAATTAGAGAAAAAAGATATTGATATATTAATAAGTAATGCTGCAGTTGGATATGGAGGTAGTATTATTGATATAGATACAGAAAAATTTAGACATAGTTATGAAGTAAATGTTCTATCAAATTTTGAACTTATAAAAAAAGTTATCAGCAAAATGATAGAAAAAGGTAATGGTAAAATAATAATTATGTCTTCTATGATATCAAATATATCAATTCCATTTTTTGGAATATATGCGGGAACTAAAGCAAGTATTACAATGACAGGTAAATGCTTAAGAAAAGAAATAAAAGCAATAAATAAAAATATAAAAGTATGTATTATAGAACCAGGGCTTTATAAAACAGGGTTTAATAGATTTATGATAGAAAATAAATATAACGAAGAGACTATTTTTAAAGATTTTTATGATTCAATAAGAAACTTAGAAAATGAAATATTAGATTTTTCTGCTAAAAAGAAGTATGATTCTATTACAAAACAAATTATAAAAGCAGTAAAAGAAGAGAATCCAAAAGAAATATATAGAGCTCCAATGTTTCAAAATTTATTAATAAAATTATATATTAAATTCTTGAAAAAATAATTATTAACAATTATAATATAAGTGCACTTTTACTTAATGTGCTAGAAAGAGATTAATATGTATCAAAGTTTAAGAACAAATGAGTTACCTGATGATTATGTTGTTTTTGATATAGAAACAAGTGGTCTTAATCCTAAGAAAGACAAAATAATTGAAATAGGAGCGATAAAATATAAAGATAATAAGAAAATAGATGAATTTAGTTATTTAATAGATCCAGAAATAAAATTAAATCAAATAATAACAGATGTTACTGGTATTACAGATGATGACTTAAAAGGAAAAGATAAAATAGATGTAGTACTTCCTAAATTTTTAGATTTTATTGAAGATTATACAATTATTGGTCATAATGTAAAATTTGATTATGATTTTATTGAGGCAAATATTACAAAACTACATTTAAAACATTTAAAAAATAGAATAGTTGATACTTTACTTCTTTCTAGAATAACAATTTATGATAGTAAAAATCATAGATTAAAAACATTAAAAGAATATTTAGGATTAAATTATAATTCACATAGAGCACTAGATGACTCTTTAACTTGTAATGATTTATATCAATATTGTAAAAATAAGAAAAAAAGAAATTGACAAACACAATTTATACATTTATACTATATGCTTAAGTTTGGTGGTATTTATGGGAGAATTAGTATTAAAAAAAGAACTATTTAAAATACTTCAAGAATATAAAGTATTAATTAATGAGTGTGAAAGTAATAATTATGATGAAAAAGTAAAAGAAATAAATAAAGAATTAGATGATTTATTATCAGATTATGATATTTTTTCAAAGGAATATCTTGGCTTGTTAAGAAGATATAAAATATTGAATATTCTTACAATTGGAATCTATGGTAAATTAAATTTATATGAATATAATTTAAGAATAGCATTATTAGAAGGTACACTACTTATTCTTAAAATGTCTCATGATAATTTATTAGAAGAATACGAAAATTTGAAAAAATTGCAATATGAAAATCAAAATAATATTAATTGTTATAAAAGAAATCGCGATGAAATTAGCTTATTTTTAGAGATGTAGGTGTTTTATGAATAAAAATGATTATATAAAAATTTTGAGAGAATTTCAAAATGATTTTAAAAATGAAGTTAATGAGGATGTTATTTTTTTTAAAGAATGTAATTATGAAGAAAGACTAGAAGATATTAGTGAACAAAAAAATGAATATATGTGTAAAGCTATAACATACTATATGCTTTTGTATATTCTTTTGCAAAAAGATTATAAATTAATAAGTGTTTTACTTGGAATATTTGGAACAATAAATTTGGCGAAGCTTATTTTAGTTGGTTATTATGGTAATGAATTTAAAGAAAACTGTTTAATAATAGAAAAAGAGGATTTATATTTCAAAAAAGAAATAAAAAAAATAGATAATGCAATAGAATTTTTTCAAAGTACAAGTGAAGAAGAAGTACAAAAGTATTTAAGTTATAAAATGGGTGATAGTAAAAAAATTAACTAGTTATATCTAGTTTTTTTCGTTACTATAAGGTATAATACATATAGATTTGGAAGTGATTAAAAGTGAATTTAGCAAATTCTTGGAAAGATTATAAAATATTAGATATGTCAGGTGGAATGAAACTTGAGTCTTGGAATGGAATAATATTATCAAGACCAGATCCACAAATAATATGGGATGAAAAAACAAACCCAAAATTATGGAATAAAGCAAATGCTATTTATCATAGAAGTAAAACCGGTGGTGGATACTGGGAATACAAAAATAATATTTCTGATAGATGGACAGTTAGTTACAAAGATTTAACATTCAATATTAAATTAATGGGATTTAAACATACAGGTTTATTTCCAGAACAGGCTGTAAATTGGGATTATATGATTGATAAAATAAAGAAGAGTAATAGACATATAAATGTACTTAATTTATTTGCGTATACAGGTGGTGCGACAGTTGCTTGTGCTTATGCAGGAGCGGACGTTGTACATGTTGATTCATCAAAAGGTATGACCGCATGGGCAAAAGAAAATATAATAAGTTCAAATCTTCAAGATAAAAATGTAAGATTTATTGTAGATGATGTAATTAAATTTGTTCAAAGAGAAATAAGAAGAGGTCATAAATATGATGCGATTATTATGGATCCACCATCATTTGGTAGAGGAGCAAATAAAGAAGTTTGGAATATAGAAGAAAGTTTATTTAAATTAATTAAACTATGTGAAGATGTATTAAGTGATGATCCATTATTTTTCTTAATTAATTCATATACAACAGGAATGAGTCCAAAAGTACTTGAAAATATATTAAGTCTTACAATAAATAAAAAACATGAAGGTAAAATAAGTAGTGGTGAAGTTGGTCTTCCTATGGAAAATAGTGATTTAGTTTTACCATGTGGTATTTATGGAAGATGGGAAAAAGATGAGTAATTTGAAAATTTTATATGAAGATAATCATATTATAGTAGTTATTAAACCATATAATGTTCCAGTTCAAGCAGATTCATCAAATGATCTTGATATGCTTACTATAATAAAAAATTATATAAAGGAAAAATATAATAAACCAGGAAATGTTTATTTAGGTCTTGTTCATAGACTTGATAGACCAGTAGGTGGAGTTATGGTATTTGCAAAAACAAGTAAAGCAGCATCAAGACTAAGTGAAGAAGTTAGAACTAATAAAATACATAAAACATATCTAACAGTAGTTCATGGCATTTTAGATAAAAAATGTGATAAACTTATAAATAAAATGTCAAAAAATGAAAAAACACATAACTCATATATAGATGAAAAAAATGGAAAAGAAGCTATATTAGAATATAAAGTAATAAAAGAAGAAGATAACTTATCTCTATTAAAAATAAATTTAATAACAGGTAGACATCATCAAATAAGACTTCAATTAAGCAATATTAATCATCCAATATATGGTGATCAAAGATATGGTTTTCAAGATAAAAAACAAATAATGCTTTATGCATATAAATTAGAATTTATTCATCCAGTTACAAAAGAAGTAATGACTTTTAAAAACTTACCAAACTGGAATATAGTAAAAAGTGAGGAGGATATTTTATGAGAAACTTATATATAGATTTTGATGGAGTAATATTAGATACTTTACCTCCTGTTTATAAACTTGCTAAACAACTTAATTTAGACTATAAAACTCAAACAAAAGAAATGAGTAAATTATTTTCTAAAATAGATTGGGAAGAATTAATAGATGATTCTGTTGCTTTAAATGATAGTGTAAATGCCATAAGAAAATTAAGTGAATCAGGCAAATTTAATATATCAATTTTAACACATGTAAATTCACTTAAAGAAGCAAAGGCTAAAATTAAATTTTTAGATGGTATTACTAATGATTTAACAATAATACCTGTTCCATCTGGAGTTTCAAAAACAAAAATGACTCAAACAAAAGGTGCAATACTAGTTGATGATTATTCAGGTAATTTAATAGATTGGGAAGCATCAGGAGGAATAGGAATAAAATTTACAAAAGAAAAAGAAAGCAATTGTAAATTTAAAAATATAACATCTTTAGAAGAAATACTAGACATATTTGATTAGGGGGAAATTTTTATGTTAGTAGAAAAAATAGTAGTTGGTGAACTTAAAGAAAATTGCTACTTACTAATAATTAAAGATAAATGCATAATAGTTGATCCAGGTGCTGAAGCAGCAAAAATAGAAAATAAAATAGATGATTTAAATCTTAAAGTATGTGCTATTCTTATTACTCATGCACACTACGATCATATTGGCGCACTAGACTCTTTAGAAAAAAAATATAATGTTAAAATTTATTATCATAATATAAATAATGAAATAAATAAACAAAATCTAATTAACGTAGAAGAAAAGAAATACGAGATAGAAGACTTTAAATTTGAAGTAATATATACTCCAGGACATAGAAATGATTTAGTAACGTATTATTTTTATGAAGAAAATATAATGTTTACAGGAGACTTTTTATTTAAAGGTGTAATAGGAAGAACTGATCTTGAGTATTCAAGTTTTAATGATATGAGAAAATCACTAATAAAGATATATAAATATAGTGATGATATTATTATTTATCCTGGACATGGTGAAAGTAGTAATATGAAAAATGAAAAAAATAACAATTATTATTTGGGGGTTTATAATGAAAAGTAGTATTAATGATGTAAAAAGGGGAAAGCATTTTAATTCAATACTTAAATTAATTGAAATGGGAAATACTGAACTTGCAAAAAAAGAATTAAGAAAAGTATTAAACTATTATTATTATAATGAAGCAGCACTATCTGTATATGTAAAATTATTATTTATGGATGGAGAATTTGATAAAGTAAAAGAACTTTCAGAAGAGTATTTAGATAATAGAGAAATTGCATATTATTATGCCCTTGTACTTAAATATAGTGGTGATATAGAAAAATCTAAAGAACTATTTATGTATTCTTATAATGAAGGTAAGATAAGAGCGCTTATACAATATATTGTAATTTTAATTAAAGAAGAAAATTATGAAGAGGCATATAAGCAATTTATAAAAATACCAGAAAAATATGCTTTGGAAAACGAACTTGAAGTTAATATTTTGAGAAGATATATTTATAAGAATATTTATCCAGAATTAAATGATGTAATGAAAAGTGAGAATTTAAGATATTTTTCATCGCAAATAGTTGAATATGATGATAGCATATTAGAAAATAAAATAGAAAGAAATCAAATTCTTGGTAGAAGTAAGTTCAATGGCGAAATTGATATAAAAAATATAATTAGTTATGTAAAAGAAAAAATAGAAAATACTGAGCCAAGTTATTATGATTTATTTGATAGATATATTATAGTGTATCCAAAGATTGGTACTGTTGATAAAAAGAATACGGATTATTTAATGGTAATTACAAATTTAAATACTAAAGAAATTGTTAATATATATCCATGTTCAGGTGTGTATATTAATAATGTAGAAAAGTCTGATGTAATGACTAAAAAATATATAATAGAGTAAAAATTTATTCTATTTTTTTTATTTCTTCATATATTTAAGTGTAATACTAAGGAGGCAAAAAATATGGAAACAATCAAAGTTTCGTCAAAATCAAATCCAAATTCAGTTGCAGGAGCACTTGCAAATGTATTTAGGGAAAAGTCGTCAGTAGAAATGCAAGCAATAGGAGCAGGTGCTCTAAATCAAGCAATTAAAGCAATTGCAATAGCAAGAGGCTTTGTCGCACCATCCGGTAAAAATTTAGTATGTATACCAGCATTTACAGATATCTTAATTGATTCTGAAGAAAGAACAGCTATTAAATTAATCGTAGAAGCAAGATAACTTGCTTTTTTGTTTACAATAAATTAAACTTATGGTATTATTTTACTAGAGAATAGGAGTGATATATATGATAAAAAAAGATGAACTTATTACTATGAATGATGGAGAATATTTTATTTTAGAAACTTTGATATATGACGGTGTTGAGTATGGTTTTGCGAATAAAATAGATGAAAATGATGAGCCATTAAATATATATAAATTAGTATATAATGAAAATGGTATTAATAAAGTGTTAGAAGATGAAAAAATAATAAATATCTTATTACCACTATTTGAAGAATTGATAACAAAAGAAATAACAGAAGGTGAGTATTAATATGAATATTGATGAATTAATTGCAGAAATAAGTAGTGAAGATTTTGAATTTTCATTAGATTCTATGACAGAACAAGAATTATCAGATTTATATCAAAGATTATTAGCTGCTGATGATGAATTACAAGTTCGTTTAACTAATTTGCAAGAATCTGAACCTAAACCATCACAGGAAGAATTCGAAGAAGTTGTAGAAAATAAAAGAAAAATTAAGGATGCAAATCAAAAAGTTAGTGAAAAGTGGGCACAATTATCTAATTCAGTGCCTGTTAATGATCAAACTTCTGAGCAAACACCACAAAATATAGAAGAAGACATTAATGAAAAAATTGAATCTGAAGAGTCAATAGAGGATTTAGAGAGACAATTAAATGAGAACAGAAAGAGATTGGAAATGTTTAATTCTATAGCTAATAGAAATGGAACAAATAATTTTAAGTCAAATAGAACAACGAGAGAAATATATGAAAAAAGAATACAAGATTTAGAAGAACAAATAGAAAATTTAAAAAATCAGGAAGAAAAAAATGATTTTGAATCAGCAATAGAGGAAAATGAAGAACGAAATACTTTAGATGCAAATAATGAACCTATTACTTTAAATGAAATCGAAGATTCTATGAGTACAAAAGAAAAAATTGATAGTATAGAAAAGCAAATGGATACATTATTTCATCAAATAACACAAACAAAAGATGATATAACTAGAAAAAAACTTAGTGATAAATATTTTGATTTATCAAATCAACTAGGGGATTTAAAACAGCAATTAAAAGAAGAGCAGATTCTTAATAATGAAGAAGTCAAAGACTCTATGAGTACAAAAGAAAAAATTGATAGTATAGAAAAACAAATAATAGAATTAGAAGAAAAACTAAAAGAAAATGCAAAAGTATTAGAAGATGCATTTAAAAAAGGTGATAAAGTAGCGGAAAAAAGAGCAAGAGTAGAACGAAAAGATTTATTTGATAAATTAATGAATTTAAAAAAACAACAACCAAATGAAAAAATCGTTAATAATTCAAATGGTAGTTCTGAAAATAATTCAGAAAAAAATAATCCTGAAAAAAACGATGAAAAGACAGACGAAGAAAAGAAAGAAGAAAGAAGAAAGAAGATTAAAAATGCAGCATTCTTTGCACTAGGTGGCGTTATTGGGATTAAATTATCATTCGTACTTCAACCTGGTACTGCAGGCATGGTAATATCTGTTGGTAGACTTGTTTATTCTGCTGTAAAAAAGGTTTCAAAGAGTTTAAAAATATACACTGAAAAACATAAAGATGATGAACTTAATCCAATTGTAAAAAAAGTTGGAGAATTAAATGATAAAGCTATTGAAGGTATTGAAAAAGGTAAGAAACAAATAAATGAATTATTAACGAGTATCCCTGTCATAAATTCCTTTGTGCATAATGTAAATAATTTGTTGAAAAAACCAGAAACACAAATATTCTTAGATGGTATGGCAGCAGGTTATACTATTGGTAAGCTTTCACAATTAGCATGTAAAATGCTTGAACCATCAGCTATTGAAAAAAATATTCCAGATAATACTGAAGTTGAAAATAATTCAGAAGTTGGTAAAACACAACCAGAATTTATGGATAAAGTTCCTGATGTTGATACGCAACCAGATATATCAACATCAGATCCAGTACCAGAACCTACATTTGATCCAACAAAACCGGTTGATTTAAGTTCACTTGGTGAAGGTTATGTAAGTAGTTATTCATCAGATCCAGTATCTTTAATAACTAGTGCAGGTAAAAATGCTATGTTTGATAAAATTAATGTTGTAGATGGAAAAACATGGGTTCATTTTACGCAAGGAAATGGTGCAGGATATGCATGGTTCCCAGCAGAAGATGTAATGGATGCACTTAATATATCTGATATATCTGAATTAACAGGTAAAGTATCGGGAGGAATACACTTATGATAAATAATATATATGAACTAGAAAATGGTAGGCAATATGTAGTTATTGCTGAAGAAAATATAGATAATAAAAAATATGTCTTAGTTATGGAATGCAATTATGAAAAAGATGAAATTAATGATGAAGATTTATTATTAAAACTTGTTACAACAAAAGATGATGGAATTATATTTGAAAATGTAGATAGCTCAATAGTAAATCAAGTATTACCAGTACTTTTATCAAAATATCAAAGATAGATTGAAAGATTTCTTTCAATCTTTTTTCTAATTTATGTAAAGTTTTTGTTTTGCAGTATTATTATTTTTTTATTGGTGTTACAATAATAAGGGTGAAGAAAAATGAATAGAAGTAGAGAACTTAGTATGATAGATTATTCCATTCTTACAACAATGGGAAAGGGCGGAGATTATGCCTGTTATGAAAATGTGGTTGGGGCTCTAGAGGACTTTGTATTTAAAAATAGTGCAATGGGTTTTACTAGAAAAGATGATGCCAGAAATTATATAAGTAGTTTAAATAAAGATGAAATTAGAAGAGAACTTATAAAAAATATAATAAAAAAACATTATTGCACTATATATAATGGTTATGCAACAATTTTAAAAACTAATAAAAAGTTTGATGATAATTTAAATATATCTGAATCAGAATTATTAATTTTTGATGCTGTTAATGAAATGCAGATGGAATCAATTGATAATATATTAGATAGACTACCAAAATTAACAGAACTTATGATTGAATCATTTGTAGATTCAAGATATTTTGATAGAAGTTATATGGTAAATAATTTGGATAGTAATGAAGTTTCAAATGAAGAATGTCAAAACTTATTATTTAAAGTTGATGCTTATTATTCAAGAAAACAAGAAATAATAAATAAAGAAAATTGTGGAAAATCAATGTCATAGATGATATTGATTTTTTATTGACAAATTTTAAAAAAAATATATAATACTGATAAATAAATATTGGTGGTGATAGTAGTGTTTGCAGAATTTTTAAAACAAAATGAATTTTATCAAAAATATATGCAACTATTTACATTTAGATTTACAGTTGGAAATTTAGAGATGGAAGACTCTAAAACTGAAATAACTGATTCGAATAGAGCAATTGAGATGTATAATAATATGAATGCTTTTATGAAACTTATAGAAAGAAATCCAGATAAATTAACTCCATTTGATGTAATAGAGACAGCAGATTTAGTTAATAAGGATATTGAATTTTTTCAAAAAGGATATAGAAAAACACAAGTAGATGTTAAAAAAGCAAAATATTTTTTTCCTGTACCAGCAAGAGAAGTACCATCAAAGATGTATGCACTTTTTAATGCGTATAATAATATTTGGTGTGATTTACCTGTTTATGAAAAAGAAGCAAGATTTAATATAGAACTTGTTAGACTTCAACCATTCGAAGATGGTAATAAAAGGACATCAAGAATAATAATGAATTATAATTTATGTAAGCAAAATAAAGCACCAGTTGTTATTAGTGGTAAAGATAATGATGAATATTTTAGATGTATAGATGAATATGATGTAGAATCTTTAACAAAGTTAATAAAAGAAAAAAGTGAAAATGAACTTGAAGTAATGATTAACTTATTTAGAAGCATATGTGGTGATGAGATAGTAAGTGAATGTGATGAAAAGGATGTTAAGATATCTACTCTTATGTTTAATAGAGATTGTGAAAAATGTAAAAAATTAGAATATAAAAAGAGCGAGAATTAATTTTCTCGCTTTATTTCTATTAAATATGGTGCATTAATATTATCAGTATTATGATATTCATTGTAATTAATGTTATTATCTTCTAGATATTTTTTTATATATGTTCCTTCTTTTTTACCTTCTTCATGAGGATAAATAACTATAAGTATAATTCCTTTATTATTAAGCATTTCAAAAGAATTTTTAATAGCATTAACAGTACTTATATGATTTGTCATAATATTTTTATCACCATTAGGTAAATATCCTAGATTAAAAAGTATTAAACTTATTTTACCTTTATAATTTTTTAAAGTTACATTTATATTTTCATGACTTTCATTAAATAGTCTATAGTTTTCTTTCTTATTATCTTTTAATAATTTATCTGTATTATTAATCGCAGCACTCTGCACATCAAATCCAAAAACAAATCCTTTATTTAAAGCATTACATAAATATAAAGTATCATTTCCATTACCAGTTGTCATATCTACTGTAATATCATTTTCTTTTAAATTTTTATCTATAATTTGTCTTACTTTATTTAATATACTTTTATTAAATCCTTGATATGTATCTCTTCTTTTTAATTCTTTATCAATATCATTAAGAACACAAAATTTTTTAGTAAGCCAAGTAGGTTCAATAAGTTCATCTTTATCAGGATCACCTGTAATTCTATTAATAACTATTTTTTCATCTAAATATTCTAGCTGGTCACATACAATATCTACATATTCTTCTTTAGTAAGAACGTGGAAGTTTTCTTTTAAGTATAATTTAAAAAGGTTAGTGTCTTTTAATATATGAAGCATATGAATTTTTATACCAAGAATTTTTTTGTTTGATAAATATTTAGCAGTTTCAATCATCATTTCTTTTGTTTCATAAGGTAAACCATTAATAATATGGACAACAACATTTATATTTCTGTCATTTAATTTTTTTAAGCAATTTTCAAATTCTTCTAAAGTGCTTCCTCTATTAATTAATTTAGCTGTTTTATCATGTATAGTTTGTAGACCAAGTTCTATAACTAGATCAGTTCTTTTATTAAGCTCTTCCAAGTAATCTAGTACTTCATCACTAATAGAATCAGGACGAGTTGCGATATTTAAGCCTATAACATTATCTTGTTTTAATATTAGTTCATATTTTTCTTTTAATTCAGAAAGAGGAGCATACGTATTTGTATTTGCTTGAAAATATCCAATATATTTTGCTTTTGGCCATTTTTTATGTAACACTTCTTTAACTTCTTTAAACTGAGTTAATAAATCAGTATCATCTTCATAATATTCTCCAGATCCATGTGCACAGTATATGCATCCACCGTAACCTTTAGTGCCATCAATATTAGGACATGAAAAATGAGCATTTAAACTTACTTTAAATACTTTACATCCATATTTTTTTTGATAATAATAATTTAATGTATGATATCTTTTATTATCAAGTGTATATTTAAACATAATTATCGCCTCTTTTTTATTGTATCATAAAAATGTACTTGAAAAAACAAAATAAATATATTATAATCATTAGTAATGAGTGATGAAGAAAAGTAGTAGTAAATATTTTACTTTAAAAGAGAGTTAGTGATTGGTGGAAACTAATAAGTAAAAATTTATGAACTTGTTTTGGAGCTTAAACGTATTTCCCTGCGTTAAAGGAATTAAAGAGCATAGTAAGTCTATGAAGTAAGGTGGTACCGCGATATTGTCGTCCTTACATTTCATAGATTTTTTTTGTTTTAGAGGTGAAGTATGAAAGAATTTATAATTTTGTTTGTATTATTTTTTATAATAATTTATCTGTTTTACTATTTTTTATATAGAAGAAAGAAATTTGTATATGATAAGAAAACTTTATCACCAGATATTAAAATATTAGAAGGTTATTATAAAGTAAATACTGAAAAAATAGGATATCAAAAGGTACTTAGAATAATGAATTTAGTTAATTCATTAATGCTTACTATTATGATTATGATAGTATATAAATTAAATAATTATATATATAAGTTTTTAATATTACTTGTATTAATAGTACCTTTTATATGGGTAACATATTATTTTTTAGCAAAATATTTAAAACATTTAGAAAGGAAGAGTGAAGGAAATGTATAATTTTAAAGAAATAGAAAAAAAGTGGCAAAATAAGTGGGAGAGTGAAGAAACTTTTAAAGTAACAGAAGATAAAAGTAAGAAAAAGTTTTATATGCTTGTTGAATTCCCATATCCATCAGGAGCAGGTTTACATGTTGGACACGCAAGATGTTTTACAGCAAGTGATGTACAAGCAAGATTTAAAAGAAGCAAAGGATTAAATGTATTATTTCCATTTGGATTTGATTCATTTGGTAATCCAGCAGAACAATATGCGATAAAAAATCATGAACATCCATCTATAATGACACATAAATGTATTAATGTATTTAGAAGTCAAGCAAAAAGCCTTGGACTTTCTGTAGATTGGTCAAGAGAAATAAGTACTTGTGAACCAGAATATTATAAGTGGACACAGTGGCAATTTATAAAATTTTTTAATGCAGGACTTGCATATAAAGATGAAAAAGAAATAAATTGGTGTCCTAAATGTAAAATGGGTCTATCTAATGAAGATTCACAAGGTGGAAAATGTGTTAGATGTGATACACCTGTTGAGAAAAAATTAAAAAATCAATGGATGCTAAAAATGAAAGATTATTCAGAAAAATTAATTGATGGACTTAAAGACACAGAAATACTAGATAAAGTAAAAACAGCTCAAATTAACTGGATAGGTAAATCAGTAGGTGCACATGTTGATTTTAATATAAAAGAAATAGATGAAAAAATAACAGTATTTACAACAAGATGTGATACATTATTTGGAGCAACATTTATGGTAATTTCACCAGAACATCCAATACTTTCAAAATATGAAGATAAAATAAATAATATTTCAGAAGTAAAAGAATATCAAAAAGAAGCAAGAAGTAAATCAGATATAGAAAGAACTGATATGACTAAAGAAAAAACTGGTGTAAAAATTGATGGATTAACAGCAGTTAACCCAATTAATAATAAAGAAATACCAATATATATTAGTGATTATGTTCTTATGGGTTATGGAACAGGCGCAATTATGGCAGTTCCAGCACATGATACTAGAGATTATGAATTTGCTAAAAAATTTGGTATTGAAATTATACCGGTATTATCAGGTGGAGATATAGAAAAAGAAGCATTTACAGGTGATGGAGTACATATTAATTCTGGATTCCTTGATGGTCTTAATAAAGAAGAAGCATTAAATAAAATGTATGAATATTTAGAAGAAAATAAAATAGGTTCTAAATTTACAAATTATAAACTTCAAGACTGGATATTTAGTAGACAAAGATTCTGGGGTGAACCAATTCCTATGGTACACTGTGAAAAATGCGGATGGGTACCAGTAGATGAAAAAGATTTACCAGTAGTTTTACCAAATGTTGAAAGTTATGAACCAACAAAAGATGGTGAAAGTCCATTATCACTTCTTGATGATTTTGTAAATACTACTTGTCCAAAATGTGGTGGATATGCTAAAAGAGAAACGGATACAATGCCAAACTGGGCAGGATCATGTTGGTATTTCTTAAGATATATGGATGCGCATAATGATAAAGAATTTGTTTCAATGGATAAAATGAAATATTGGGGACAAGTTGATTTATATGATGGAGGTATGGAACACGCAACAAGACATTTACTTTATGCAAGATTCTGGAATATATTCCTTCATGAACAAGGACTAGTTCCTTATAGTGAACCATTTTACAAAAGAATTGCTCACGGTATGATACTTGCGAGTGATGGAAGTAAAATGAGTAAAAGTAAAGGTAATGTTGTAAATCCAACTGAAATGGTTGAAAAGTATGGTGCAGATGCATTAAGACTTTATGAAATGTTTATAGGTGATTATTCAAAAGATGCTGCTTGGAACGAAGATTCACTTAATGGATGTGCTAAATTCCTAGATAGAGTATATAATTTAGGTGAAACAATAATAGATGAAGATATTATTTCTAAAGAAAATGAAAAAATTATAAATAAAGGTATTAAAAAGGTTTCAGAAGATATTGAAAACTTAAAATATAATACCGCAGTTAGTACACTTATGACTATGTTAAATGAATTTAATGCAAATAAAAAGATTACTAAAAAAGAATATAGAATTTTCTTACAATTACTAAATCCATTTGCGCCTCATATAACAGAAGAATTAAATGAAAAATATAATTTAGGTGAAGAATTATCTAAATCATTATTAGAGGATTACGATGAGAGTAAAATTATTGATGAAACATTTACAATGGTTGTACAAGTAAATGGTAAAGTAAGAGGTAAAATAGAAGTAAATGCTAATACTAGTGATGACGAAATGAAAGAACTTGCTAAATCAATAGAAAATGTAAAAAATTATATTGATGGTAAAGAAATAGTAAAAGAAGTAATTGTCCCTAAAAAACTAGTAAGCATTGTAGTTAAATAAAAAAATTAACAAAAAAACTTACACAAAAAAATTTTTTGTGCTATAATTACTCACGGCTGAGCAGTTAAAACGTAAGTCCAAGCTTTTGGATTTACGTTATTTTTTGCTCAAAAAAAGGAAGGAGTTTTTATGAAAAAAGAGTTAGATTTAGGAAAAGAAAAGATAGGAAAATTACTTTTAGCATTTTCAGTACCTTGTATTATAAGTATGATTATAAATTCAGTTTATAATATAGTTGATCAAATATTTATAGGTAAGGGTGTTGGAATAATAGGAAATGCCGCAACAAATGTTATATTTCCTATTGTAATAATATGTAATGCATTAGCGGGTTTAGTAGGTAATGGTGCTGCTGCAAATCTTAGTTTAAGACTAGGAGAAGGTAAAAAAGATGAGGCTAAAAAAAGTATTGGTTCATCTATAACATTACTTTTTATAATATCAATATTAGTAGTAATTATATTTGAGTTATTACTTCCAAACTTAGTATATGCTTTTGGATGCACTAAAAATGTTTATTCATCTGCAATGACATATGGAAGAATAATTGTATTTGGTTCATTTTTTATGATTGTTTATTCAGGATTATCTCAAATAATTAGAGCAGATGGTTCACCAAAATATTCAATGATTTGTTTACTTGTAGGAGCAATTTTAAATATTATATTAGATCCAATATTTATATTTACATTTAATATGGGAGTTGCCGGAGGTGCTATAGCAACCATAATAGGACAAATAGTATCATTTGTAATAGCACTCTTCTATATTCCAAAAATAAAAAGTGTAAAATTATCTAAAGAAGATTTTAAAATAGGGAAATGCACATTAAAAACATTATCACTTGGGTTATCCTCATTTATAACTCAAATGACAGTACTTGCGCTTTTTGTAGTTATGAATAATATAATGAATAAGTATGCATTAACTAGTAAATTTGGAGAAGATATTCCACTTTCTGTATATGGTGTAATATCTAAAATAAATAGTTTATATGTATCACTTATATTAGGACTTGCAATAGGTGCACAACCAATAATAGGATTTAACTATGGTGCTGGTAACTATAAAAGAGTAAAAGAAACATTAAGAAAAGTAATGATTACTGGATTTATTATAGGCATAATATTCAATTTATGTATCTATATTTTTCCAGAAAAGATAGTATCAATATTTATAAATAAATCATCAGATGATTATAAATTGTTTATGGAGTTTGCAATTGATTTTTGTAGAATATTCTTATTAGTATGCGCACTTAATTCATTTGAAATGTGTTCATCAATAACTATTCAATCATTAGGTAATGTAAAGAAAGCAACAATGGTTTCTTTTACAAGACAAATAATATTATTTATTCCACTTGCGATTATATTATGTCAATTTTATGGACTTTATGGTGCATTATATGCAGGTCCAATCGCAGATACAATATGTTTTATATTTGTAATATTTGTATTTACTTCAGAATATAAGAAAATTACAAAATTAGAAAATATTAAAGCAAAAAATGAAATAATATATAATAATAAAAATTTAAAACCGGTTCTAAACAAAAGGGTAGTAGTCGCAATATCAAGAGAATATGGTAGTGGCGGAAGATATGTTGGTGAAATAATTTCTAAAAAATTAGGTATCAAATTTTATGATAAAGCATTTATTAGTGAAGTAAATAAAGAAACAGGTTTATCAGAAGAATTTATTAAAGAAAATGAACAAAAGCATAGAGTACTTGGAAGTTTTGAATATAACAATGATGACAAATTATTTATTGCAGAAGAAAAAGTAATAAAAAATATATCAAAAGAGTCATGTGTAATTGTTGGTAGATGTGCATCATATGTATTAAAAGATAATAAAGATACAGTTAAAATATTCTTATATAGTAGTGAAGAAGATAAAATTAAAAGGGCAATAAAATACTATAATATTCCTAAAAATAAAGCTAAAAAGGAAATAGAAAAAATAAATAAAATGAGAGATAAACATTATAGTTATTATACAGGTTCCTCATTATATAATCCATCTAATTATGATTTAATGATTAATGTTGATTCATTAGGTGTAGAAGGTACTGCAGACTATATAATAGAGTACATCATGCAAAAAAAATAAAAAAATAATAAAATCATGTTGACAAAAACAAATAGTAATGATATCATTGTTATTGTCAATTGATAAGTGCTCGATTAGCTCAGTTGGTAGAGCAAACGGCTGTTAACCGTTGGGTCGTAGGTTCGAGTCCTACATCGAGCGCCATTTGATAATTAAAACAATCTTTATAGATTGTTTTTTCTTTTATATTATTATATAATGTTACTGGAAGTAATATAGTGGAGGGTTTATGGTAGTAACTGAAAATAAAGAAAAAATGAGTATATTAGGATTATTATTTAGTGATTATGATTTTACAAGTTTATTTAAAATGAAAAGTAAATCAGTAAATAAAGAAGAATATATAAAGTTTTTAATGGAAACATTTAAAAAAATAGATAATGAGTATTCATTAATAGATGATGAAGAAAAAAAGATTATTGCTAAAAATAAAATTAATGATATAGTATCAAGATTAGATTTAAATAGCGATGAAATTAATTTAAATAATTATTCTTGGTATGAACAAGAGAATACAAAAAAATTAGCACTTAAAAGATAAAATAATTAGTTTATTTTATTTTTTTTACAAAAAATTAGGTGATTTTCTAATTCAAACGGAGAATATATATAATAGTAGAAATTATTGTTAATTTATAGTATAATTGAGTAAACAAGGAGGTTTTATGAAAAATAAAGAAAATAACTTAATTATATCTGATTCTATTTTAGATGATGTAAAAAATATAGTTAAAAAAGCAAAAGATAAAAAGATTATAAGACCGTGTACAGATGCTTTTAAAAATAATCCTGTAGAATTAGAAAAGCATAAAGGAAAGGCTAATTATTTTTGTAAATAATATGAAAATAAAAAAGAACAACTATGAAATTGGTGATATTGTTTTTGTTTCAGAGTATAAGTATAAAGATGGTTCTAGTGGAAATGGTCATTTATTTGTAATAATAGATAAAGAAATGAACGAATTAGTTTCTATAGAATATTTTGGATTAATAATATCATCTAGAGTTTATAAACAAAAAAATCTATCTAAATATCAATATAATGAATTATTAAAGAAAAGTAAATTAAATGGGTTATTATGTGATAGTATAGTAAAGTGTGATGTATTGTATAATATACCTAGAGAAAATATTTTATTCAAGATTGGTTCAATTGATATAGATGATTATATTAAGTTTATAAATGTTTATAAAAATATCATGGAAAAATCAATATAATTTCTGTAAATACATATACTATATATGATTGACAATGATTTTTACTTATGATAATATATATTTGCAAACAAAAAAACGTTGATGAAGAAAAGTAATATTAAGATACTTTAAAAGAGAGTCCTAGATGGTGAGAATGGATACTGATATTAATATGAAATAAAATTTTTAGGAGATGGAATAATGGCAAAATTATACATAGGTACAGTAAAAGTTTGTATGAAAAATAGATTTTTTGATTATCTTAAAGATGGAGATATTTCAATTGTTTCACTTTTTCAGATAGGATCTATGATAGAAGGGGTTGAAATAAATAATATTTCTGATGCTTTTGAAAACCAAATCCTTATAGGACTTGAAAATGATAATTATTATTGGATAAAAGAAAAGCAAATATTAGGAATAAAACCTACAGAAGAAAATAATATATTTGTGGATAAAGAAAGTCTTAATTTAAATTTAGAAGATAGTACTAATACAAAAAAACTTATAAAAACGTTTAAAAGAAGACAATTGTTTTAGATAAAATATTAATTTATTTTATCTTTTATTATAAATTTAGAGGATTTTATCATATTAATAGAGAATATATATAATAGTAAAAATTATTGTTAGTTTATAGTATATTTAAGTAATGAGGATAAAATAACTTAATAATATCTAATTTTATTTTAGATGCTGGAAAAAGAATATAAAAAATGATAGAAATTAATGTAAATACATATACTATATATGATTGACAATGATTTTTACTTATGATAATATATATTTGCAAACAAAAAAACGTTGATGAAGAAAAGTAATATTAAGATACTTTAAAAGAGAGTCCTAGATGGTGAGAATGGATACTGATATTAATATGAAAGAACACTTCGGAGTTCTTTTTCTGAAATAATAGTAGGAAAAAGCGCGAGAAAAAAGATGCGTTATTCTTTAATGAGTGATCATAGAAATATGATAAACTGGGTGGTACCACGGATATAACAGTTATTCGTCCCTTTAATTTTTAGGGATGATAACTGTTTTTTTATTTTATAGGAGGAGAATGAAAATGAAAGTAAATAAGTATAGAACTAACACTTGTGGCGAACTTACAATTAGTGACTTAGGTAAAAATGTAGTTTTATCTGGTTTTGTACAAACAATAAGAGACCATGGTGGAGTAATGTTCTTAGATTTAAGAGATCATGCTGGAATTACACAAGTTGTAGTACATGATGAAAGTATGTTAGAAGGAGTAAGCAAAGAAACTGTTATAAAAGTAACTGGTGAAGTAATAAGAAGAGATGAAGAAACAATTAATACAAAGCTATTAACAGGTGAAATAGAAATAAAATGTGAAAGCTTAGAAGTATTATCTCCAAAAGCACATACATTACCATTTGAAATAGATGGAATGCAAGAAGTAAATGAAGAAGTTAGACTTAAATATCGTTATCTTGATATGAGAAGTAAAAAAATATCAAATAATATTAAACTTAGAAGTGATGTACTTCATTATTTAAGAAATAAAATGTATGATTTAGGTTTTACAGAAGTACAAACACCAATACTTACTGTATCATCACCAGAAGGGGCAAGAGACTTTGTAGTACCATCTAGAAAGTTTAAAGGTAAATTTTATGCGTTACCACAAGCACCACAAATATATAAAGAATTATTAATGGTTGGTGGAGTAGATAAATATTTCCAAGTAGCACCTTGTTTTAGAGATGAAGATAGTAGAAAAGATAGAACACTAGAATTTTATCAATTAGATATGGAAATGAGTTATGTAACAGAAGATGACGTTTTAGAAGTTGGTGAAGAAATATTCTATGATGTATTTTCTAAATTTTCTAATAAAGAAGTATCACCTCGTCCATTTAGAAGAATAGCTTATAAAGAAGCAATGGATTCATATGGATCAGACAAACCAGATCTTAGAAATCCACTTATAATAAAAGATGCTAGTAAAGTATTAGAACATACTAGTTTTGGACCATTTAAAGGAAGTATTATTAAGGTAATAGTAGTAGATGATATAGGAACAAAACCAAATAGTTGGTTTAATGAAATAGTTGATTATGCTAGTAGTATAGGAATGCCTGGTATTGGATATATCACACTTATGAGTGATGGAAGCCTAAAAGGACCTATTGATAAATTCTTAAGTGAAGAAGAAAGAGAAAACTTAATAAAAGAATTTAATATGAAAGAAAACAGCGTAATGTTCTTTATTGCAAATAAGAGACTTAATGTAGCAAGAAAATTTGCTGGACTTATTCGTGATGAACTAGGAAGAAAATTAGAATTAATTGATCCTAATAAATTAGAATTATGCATTGTTAATGATTTCCCTATGTTTGAATATGATGACAAAACTAAAAAATATGAATTCTGTCATAATCCATTCTCACTTCCACATAATGGTATAAAAGAATATGAGAAAGAAAATATTGATGATATACTTGCTTACCAATATGACTTTGTATGTAATGGTAATGAAATGGCATCAGGAGCAATTAGAAATACTGATTTAGATTCATTAGTAAAAGGATTTGAAGTAGTAGGATATACAAAAGAAGATGTTGAAAAGAGATTTAATAGTTTATTTACAGCATTTAAATATGGTGTACCACCTCATGGAGGTATGGCTCCTGGAATAGATAGAATATTAATGCTTATAAATGATGAACCAAACTTAAGAGAAGTTCAAGCATTCCCAGCAAGTGCATCAGGTGCAGATAATATGATGGGTTCACCAAGCGTACTTGATGATGAACAATTAGAGGAATTAGGAATAAAAATTGATATAGAGGACTAATATGAAAAAAGAAAAGCATTTAGAAATAAATGAGAATAATTATAAGGGGTATGTTGAGTTATATAAAAAAAATTGGATGACAGTCGATGAAATTAAGAAAATGTTTAAAAAAATATTAATAGGTGGCGGAATTTGCCTTGTTATTTCAGTTATTACTATATTGGCTACAAGTAGTAAGGAGATTACTACATTAATACTTTGCTCTGAGATTGTTGCATATTCTGTATATTTTTTTGGATTTTATAAAAAAGATAATGAAAAAATAAAATTGCAAATAAAAGAGAAATACCCATACATAGATTTGTCTTTAGATATGAATGAAGTTGAAAAAGCATTAAAAGAAGCAAAAGTATTAGTTTATGAAGAAAATCATGTATTATTAGATGTTAAATCATATGAGCAAAGATTAAAAATTGAAAAAGGAATAAGAGAAAGTTTAGAAAAACAAGATAATAAAGAAAATAAAAAACTTGATGAACTTATAAAAGATAGTGAACAAAAAGTTAAAGAAAATACTGATAGTATGGAAGAATATAAAGCTAATATAAAACAAGAAAAAATTAGATTAGAAACCTTAAAAAGAATAAAACAAGAAAGAGAAAATCAAGCTTTTTCTGAAGAAAAAAATAATATTGAAATACCAAGTCAAGAAAAGGGATTAGTGTTAAGAAAACAAAAGGAGGATTAGCATGAGTACAAAATTTACAAAAGAAATGGTAGATGACTATGCAGATAAATTACTAATTGGTTTAACAGAAGAAGAAAACCAAATGGTATTAGATGAATTTGAGATAATAGATGAAACAATAAATACAATAAATGAAATAGAAGGTATTGAAAATGTAGAACCAATGACACATACTTTAGATGATTTCATTTATGAACTTAGAGAAGATGTAGCTGAAGAATCAGTACCAATAGATGACTTACTATCAAATTGTGATATGCATAATGGTAGAGAAGTAGAAGTTCCAAAGGTGGTGGAATAAAATGAAATATATGAATAAGAGTATTGAAGAATTACATGAACTTTTAAAAGAAGGTAAAGTAACAGAAAGAGAATTAATAGATGAATCACTAGAATTATCTAAAAAAGTAGAAGAAGAAAATAATGCATTTGTAACAATATTAGATAATATTGAAGAAAAAGAAGTAACTGATAATTTATTAAGTGGTATTCCATATGGTCTTAAAGATAACTACTCTACAAAAGGAATATTATCAACTGGATCATCTAATACACTTAAAGATTATGTACCATTTTTTAATGCAACTGCTGTAGAAAAGTTAAATAATGCAGGAGCTGTACTTATAAATAAAACAGCCATGGATGAATTTGGTATGGGTGGAACAGGAACAACATGTCATACTGGTGTAGTAACTAATCCATGGGATAAAACAAGAATGTGTGCAGGATCTTCATCCGGATCTGCAGCAGCAGTAGCCGCAGGTGTCTATCCATATGCAACAGGATCAGATACAGGAGACTCAATAAGAAAACCAGCAGCTTACTGTGGTATAGTAGGATATAAACCAACATATGGAATGATTAGTAGATATGGATTATTCCCATTCGCATCATCTTTAGATCATCTTGGAGTACTTACAAGATGTGTAAAGGATGCAGCAATAGTAGTAGATGAAATGAAAGGTATAGATAAAAATGATATGACTAGTTGGGATTCAAGTGATATACATTTAAGAAAATCTATAACTGGTAACGTAAAGGGTAAAAAATTATGTTATGTGAAAGAAATATGTGATATAAATAATTATCCAAATGCAACAGAAGAATTAAAAGAACATTTAAGTAATTTCATGAAGACAATTGAAAAAGCAAAAGAACTAGGTTTTGAAGTAGATGAAGTATCAGTAGATAAAACATTATTAAGTGCTGTACCAGCAGTATATGTTGTTATATCATGTGCTGAAGCAACAAGTAATATGTCTAACTTAACAGGTATAATATTTGGACCTAGAGCAGAAGGTAAAAACTGGATAGAAATGGTAAAAAATTATCGTACACAAGGTTTTTCACCACTTATAAAAAGAAGATTTGTAATTGGTTCATATGTACTTCAATCACAAAATCAAGAAAGATATTTTAGAAATGCACAAAGAGTAAGAAGACTTGTTGTAGATGAATGGAAGAAATTATTTAAAGATTATGATGCTGTAATTCTTCCAGTTGGATCAGGTCCAGCAAAACATTTAGATGGTTCAAAAGATATCTTAACTAAAGATACAGAAATATTAGAAGAACACCTTCAAATAGGCAATTTTGGTGGATTCCCATCTATAACAATACCAAATGGATTTGTAAGTAATATGCCAGTAGGTGTAAATATTACAGGTAATTGTTATGATGACGCTAATGTTTTAAATATTGCATATGCTTTAGAAAGCGCAATGCCTTATAAAGGACAAATCGCAGGAGGTGAAAAAAATGAGTAAGTATTTAGCAAAAATAGGTTTAGAGATGCACTGTGAAATAAGTGAAACAAATTCAAAAGTATTTTCAAGTGCAAAAAATGATTACTCACAAATACCAAATTCTAATATAAGACCAGTAGATATGGCTTTTCCTGGAATTCTTCCAGTTGTAAATAAAGAAGCTGTAAGAATGGCTTTAATGACAAGTATGGTACTTAATTGTTCACAACCTGAATATATGTATTTTGAAAGAAAAAATTACTATTATCCAGATTTACCAAAAGGATTTCAATTAACACAAGAAACAAAACCAATTCCAGTAGGTATTTATGGACATGTAGAATATGAATGTAATGGTGAAGAAAAAAGTGTTAGAGTAAATAATTTACACTTAGAAGAAGATGCTGCATCTTCAGAACACTTATTTGATACAACTACAATAGATTATAATAGAGCAGGTGTACCACTTCTTGAACTTGTAACAGAACCAGATTTTCATTCATCAGATGAAGCAGTTGCTTTTCTAGAACATATGAGAAGTGTTTATCAATACTTAGATATATCTGAAGCAGATAGTAAAAAAGGACAACTTAGATGCGATGTAAACGTATCTATTATGGATCCTAATAAAGATGAAAATGATCCTAATAATTGGGGAACAAAAGTAGAAATTAAAAATGTTAACTCTTTTGGTGGAGTAAGAGATGCAATTAATTATGAAATCAAAAGACAAAGTCATTTAAAAGATAATGGAGAATATGATAAAGTTGTTCAAGAAACAAGAAGATGGGACGAAGAATCAGGTACAACAATTTCAATGAGAAGTAAAGTTGATGCTGTTGATTATAAGTATTTTGTTGAACCAAATATTCCAAAATTTAAATTAAGCAAAGAATGGCTTGATGAAATAAGAAAAAGTATTCCAATGCTTGCTTATGACAGAAAGAAAAAATATATGAATGAATATGGTCTTAGTGAATATGATTCAAATATATTAGTTAAAGAAAGACCAATTAGTGATTATTTTGAAAAAGCAGTAGAAATTGGTTGTGATGTAAAACAAGCAGCAAACTGGATAAATGGTATGATACTTTCATATTTAAATACAAACGAAATATCAATTAAAGATTTTTCTATGACAGAAGAAGATTTAAAAGAATTAATTGATTTAATAGAATCAAAAACAATATCTAGTAAACAAGGTAAAGATGTATTCTATAAATGTTTAGAAGATAAAAAATCACCTAAACAAGTAGTTAAGGATGAAGGTATGATGCAAATAACAGATTCATCAGAAATTGAAAGTGTTATTGATGAAGTTATTAATGAAAATTTAAATCAAGCAAAAACTTATGATCCAGAAAATCCTAAAATATTAGACTTCTTTGTAGGACAAGTAATGAAGAAAACTAGAGGTAAAGCAAATCCAGCTATGAGCAGAGAAATGCTTGCTAAAAAATTAGAAGAATTAGTAAAATAAAACTATAAAGTTCAAAAACTTTATAGTTTTTTTATAGTTAAAAAGTACTTTTTTTGTTAATCATAAATGTTCAATTAATTAATATAATGTAAAAAGGAGGTAAAAATGTATAATAATTGTAATGATGATTTCGAAAAAATAAAGAAAAAAATAGATGAAGAAAATAAAAAATGTAAAAAATGTTATATACAAGGACCAACAGGACCAAAAGGTGATCAAGGTCTTCAAGGCGAAAGAGGAATTCAGGGGCCTTCAACTATAAAAATTGGTATTATAGAAACAGTAGAAAATAAAGAACAAGCTAAAGTAGAAAATGTAGGAACAGATGAAGATGTTATTTTGAATTTTAAAATACCTAGAGGAGAACAAGGTATAGAAGGGAAAATTGGATTACAAGGACCAACTGGACCGCAAGGAGAAAAAGGAGATATTGGACCACAAGGAATAAAAGGAGAAAAAGGGGATCAAGGTCCAGCAACTATTCAAATTGGTAATGTTGAAACTATTGAACCAAATGAAGAAGCAGAAGTTGTAAACAGTGGTACACCAATAGATGTAGTTTTAGATTTTAAATTGCCAAGAGGAGAACAAGGAGAAACTGGACCAAGAGGACTCCCTGGCGAAATAGGTAGAACAGAACATATTGCAATAGATGAAACAGAAACTATTGAACCAGGCGAACCAGCAGAAGTTATGGATACTTTTGAAAATTGGGTCCATCATTTAGCATTTTTTATTCCAAAAGGAGAAAAAGGAGAACAAGGAGAAACTGGACCAAGAGGACCACAAGGTCCTGCAGGTCCACCTGGAACAGAATTTACATCTTCTTATGGAATGCGATATTTAATGACAGAAACACAAATAACTTTACCACAAGCAACAGATACAGTGATTCCTTTACCAGAAAAAGGAGTAGCGTTATTTACTGAATATCCTGATAATAATTCAATTAAAATAAAAGAAAACGGAGTTTATCTTGTTTCTTATACATTATGCGGTGGAACAAATGAAGAGTGTTCATTAACTATGTCCGTAAAGGCAAATGATTTACTTTTACCTGCCACTAATACAACTAGCGAATTTCAAGCACAAATAGTTAATTGTATAAATAGTTCAACAATTGTATCACTTAATAAAGATGATCTTATTACATTAAATGTAAAATCATCTATGAATGTCAATATATCATTTAATGGAAGTACAAATGCAATGTTAAGTGTTATAAAAATACATTAAGAGTAGAAAATTCTACTCTTTTTGTTATGAATTAATTATGCTAAGTTTTATTTAGTGAATAACTTATAGTAAAGGAAAGTGATAATATGCAAATAATAAATGATAATACTGTTGTAGTAAATAATAATGATGAATTGAAACAAGTATTAAGTGAAGAAAATAACTATAATTATGTATATTTAGGTAATGATATTACAGTAACAAGTGGATTTGTTATAAATAATAAAAAAAGCAAAGTTATTATTGATGGGACTTATAACAATGTTAAATATACTTATACAAATAATTTGAGTTTAGAATCAGAAGTTATAAAGGTAAGTACTACTAATAAAAAAATTATATTAAAAAATATGAATATAGTATCTTCACATGGTTATGGAGTAATATATGTTCCATCTCATCCAAATTATTCTAGTGTGGTAGTAGAATATAATAATATAAATTTTAATGGAATAGAACTTTCATGTAATTATTATGGAACAACTAAAATTATTGATTCTATTATAAATGTAGAAGATACTAATAGTGTATCAGCACAAAAAGTATGTGATTCTAATAGAATTTTAATAGGAGGAAATACAACAATTTCAAGTAGTTCAAATAAAAATACTGTTTTCTTTTTTAATGATGTTATACCATCTTATATTAAGATTATTCCTAATAGTAATGTTAATATAACAACTGATAAAGAACTTATGAATGGAACTAATAGATTAGATTTAATAGTAGGTCATGGAGCAGAATTCCTTTTAACTACTGGTAATGGATTTGCAATAACAACAACGCATGGTGCTAGAAATGTTTTAATAGAAGAAATGGCAAAATTTACATTTATAGAAAAAAGTCATCAAAGAGTTCCAATGTGGAATGTATTTGGTAATTTTACGGTTAAAGAAGGCGCAAGCTTATCAGTAATAAATACGTATATGAGCACTCCAACTGATAATTATAATATTTATTTTAAAGGTACAAATCAAAAATTTATCTTAGATAATCCAAAATATATAAATATATATACAAAAAATGCAAATGTTATATATACAAATAATCCTGTTGATTTTATATTTAAATTTAGCAGAATAAATATGTGGATATATGCTCTTGATTATCTTGATGCTTGCACAATTGATGATACACCTGCTTTTTATTGGTATAAAGAGAATAATCCAGCACAAATTACAGGTATATTTAATAAAGATAGTACAACGGTAACATCACATAATTTTACAGAAAGTGAATTAGGTTCATTATCAGATATAAATAGTTTTAAATTTCAAAATATAAAGATATTAACTATAGGACTTATAAAAACAAATATTCATCCAATTAATGATTCTATAAATGCTATATCTGGTCATACTATACCATATTCGGATGTTAAGATAGAATATAGTAATAAAGTTTTAACAGCCAAAGCAGATGAAAATGGCTTGTTTGAAGCAAGTATTGATGCGGTTATACCTGATAATACAAATGTTAAAATAACATCTTGTTTAAATAGTTGCTATAACGAAAGAAAAGTTATAGTACCATTTATGGGAGAATTAACTCTTTTAAAAGTAACAGAAAATATTCCATTTAATATGATACCATCTTCTCTGAATCCAATTATTTTACCTAAAAAAAATAAAACAGTAATAACTGTTGTTGATAGTAGAGTTAATAGTTCTAATTGGAAATTATATTTATATTTTACAAATCCAATGATAGAAAAAGAAGGAAAAATATTAATAGATTCACTATTTTTTAAAAAATTTGATAATAAAGAAATATTATTAAAAACAAATAAAGAGATGATATTTGAATCAAATGATAATGGTGGAAATGTAAGTGTAAGTAATGTTACCTTTTCAATTGATAAAGGATTATTTTTAAAACCAAGTAATAATTTACTTGAGGATGAAGATTACTCGACTTTAATAATATGGAGTATAGAAGAGTAATGCCTTTACAAAAAATAAAATTAGTTCATAAAATATATTGTAATGAGGTGAGTTATGAAAAATGATTATATTTATATTAAATTATGTGGTAATGAGAGTATAAAGTCAAATAATATAAAAGTTAAGTTAAAGAATAAATGTAATAAGATTGTTTTTGAGGGAATGACTGATAATTTCGGAAAAATAAAGATACCAATATGTGATAATGAGGTTTATAGATTAATAATATATTCTAATTTAGTAATAATAATAGTACCTTTAATAGCAAAAGGTAATAAAACTTATTGTATAAATGTTGGTAATAATAAAAGAAAAGAACATCTTATTACAGTTTTATTAAAGGATAAAAATTATCCTAATATGAAAATAGAAGGAGGAAAGATAATATTATGGCAAGACATACAATCCCAATAACAAATGGTAAAGGAAGTATTGAACTTGTTACAGGAACATATAAGGCAACTGCTGTTGTAGAAGGTTATGATGTTTCAACTTTAAATCCAACAAGTGTTGATATTATAGATAGTACTGATACATATGCATTTACTATAAGTGCTAAAGGAACTTTAACACTTCATGTTACAGATACTGGAAATCCTGATACTGGTGTACAAATTGTTGGTGCAAAATTTGTTAGAACTGATAATGTAGGAAATGTAATAGGATCAGAAATAGTAACTAATCAAGATGGTAATGCTGTATTTAATAATGTCCCATTTTCTGCATCAGGAAATATTACAATATATTATAAGCAAATATCTGGTGATGGAGGACATACATTTGATACTGTAGTTAAATCAACTATTATGACAACAGAATCACAAGTTGTTGAAATAGAAAATCCAAGTGCACCTGAGAGAAACTTTACATTAATGGATGCTAGTTTCCCAAATATACCAATTATGGATGGTCAAATAATACTTGAAGATAATTAATAAGAAAGCATTTTTATAAGAAACTGCTTTCTTTTATGTTATAATAACTATAAATGAATGTAGATGTGGAGGCTTTAATTATGAAAAAAATAATTTTAATTATTTTATTTTGTATTTTATTATTAGAATTAACAGGATGCAGTTATTATGATACCGAATTAATAGATAATGAAAAATCAAAAATTAATCAAAATGTAAATGGTAATATAGAATTAGACAAATAATAGAAAAACTTGTCAAGACCGTTGATAAAGTATAATTTGTTAATAGTCTTTTTTGAAAAAGGTTATGATTAAATTATCAAACTATTGAATAAATAGTAATTGTAAATGGAGGAATGATCATGAAGAAAATAATTTTAACTATTTTATTATGTGGAATTGTGGTTTTATGTTTAACAGGATGTGAAACAAAAACAAATGTAAGTATTGAAGAGTTAAATAATATTAATAATAAAATAATTGATTATTTTCAAAAAAATAGTACAGAAAAATATAATAATTATAGTTATAATTATGTAGATGAAAAAAATAAGGTTGTTATTGTGGGATTAATTGATAATAGTAAAAAAGAACAAAAATGGTTTAAGAAAAATATAGTAAACTCAAAATATATAAAGTTTGAACAAGGTGAAAAATCTAAAAACACAAGAATTAATGTATCTAGTATAATAGATTCAATAGTTAATAATGGACCTCATACATCATCAAATCCGTTTGATTATATTAAAACAAGTCAAAAAGAATATAATGAACTATTAAATCATCCAAAAGAAACATTTGAATATGCAATTAAAAATTTAATCGAAACAAATGCTAATAATGGACTAAAAAGTTATATTGAGGCATTACTATGTAAAGAGATAAATAAAAATTTTAAATATGATTTTGAATCTGCAAATGATTATTTAAAACATTATAAAGAATTTTTACAACAAAGTCATTCAGATTTTAATAATTATGATAAATATGCTATTTCCTTATTGAAATAAGAATTGTTTAATAGATAAATAGTAATTTGTTGAAATGGAGAAATTATGAAAAAGAAAATATTAATTATTGTGACAAATTTTTTAATAGTATTAATAATTGTTGTTTTATATGCGTTATATCGTTTTAATTATATTCCACATAAAAAATATACTAATGAAGATTTTAATATTAAGACTTATATAAGTAAAACTGATAAAGATAATGATGGTATAGATGATCAAACTGATATATTAAATAATGTAAGGAATTATATAAAAACAAATCCTAAATATAAAAGTAAATATTATGCTACAGGTTATCCAAATGATGAATATGGTGTATGTACCGATGTTGTTTCATTTGGATTAAAAGGCGCAGGTTATGATTTAATGAATTTAGTAAATGAACATATAAAATCAAATAGAAATTTATATGATATTGATGTTATAGATAAAAATATTGATTTTAGAAGAGTACAAAATTTAAAAGTATATTTAGACAATAATGCGATTGTTTTAACAAATGATATTAATAAAATAAAAGAATGGCAAGGTGGAGATATCGTTGTTTTTAAAAATCATATTGGCATAGTATCTGATAAGAGAAATAAAAAGGGTATTTCTTTTATAATTCATCATGCTAATCCTTATCAAAGATATTATGAAGAAGATATATTAGAATATCGTAATGATATTATAGGTCATTATAGAATAAGTTAAATTAAATTTTATTAAATAATGTGTTAAAGATAATAAAAAAAACTATAATAGCTATAGTTTTTATTCTTTTACAATAGGATTAAAATTATTAATCGCATCAATTAATTTAGGATGTCTTATTACAAAATGTACTACAGGGTTAGCATTTTTAGATATTAAAACAAAATTTTTCTCTAAAATAGTAACAGTTATATTTTTAAACGTTTTATTATCCATATAAACTACTTTATAGTTTTTATTTTTAAATTTTTTTAATTCTTTTAAATGCTCCAAATATTCATCATAATTGTATTTTATTTTTTTATCTGTAAATAAATTTTCAAGACTAAGATAAATCTCATTATTAATAAAATCCTCTTCTTTTTCTATATAAATATTATCAGTAATAATATTATCATTTAATAATTCTAAGTTAATCCTTTCTTCATTTTTTTTATATTCTATTATTTCTTTTATTTCATCATTACTAAGTTTATTTCTTTTAAGTATTTTTTTTAATAATGAATTACTCATAGTGAAAAGTGGTAAACTAGATAAATATCTTTTTCTGTCAGAATGAGTTTTATAATCATTATTTAAAAATATATTATAAGAATTTTTATTATCAATAGTATATATATCCATAAGTGAATTAGCTTTTTTTAAAAGTAGATTTGATTTTTCCTTATAATAACTTATTTCTTTATTATTTGTTGTTAAATAGTATTTTCCTTTATTATGGAATCCTTTTATACATTCTCCTTCTAATGCACAAGTACCAGATACATAATTTAAATGATTATAAATATTATTTTTAACATCTTTTAAATAATAAGGAGATACTTGCCCAGTCATATAGATAGGAATCCAACTTTCAAGTCCAAGCATCATTTCATTAAATGGTCTATCTAAATTATGAATAATGTTTAAATGTAATCCTTTTTTTAAACTCATCGCAATCATAAACATCCATTTTTTTCCAAAATTAATGTCTTCTGCCATATCTTCCATAGGCATATCACTACACATGAATATATCATTATTTTCTTTAGAAAAAATTGTATTTTTAAAGAAATCAATTTCTCCTTTTTTCATTCCTTCAATACCATAATAGTGTTTACTTTTTGTTTTATAAAATGGAATAGTTGGAACTTTTAATTTATCAAACTTAATAGCTTTAATAAAGTCATTTAAATTAAAATCATCAAGATTATTTAAAAAGTCATTAATGTAGTTTTTAGAGTTTTTACTATTATTTGTAAGAAATTTATATAATTCATCAAATACTTCTTTTTCTTCACAATTTAAAATAATACATAATTTTTTTTTACTATCATTATCTGTATATTTATATCCAATATATTCACATACTTTTTTACTAAAAGCAATAGGATCAGATGGTCTTGCTTTTCCATATCTAATTCTAGAAATATGTGATGAATCAAATGCAATAAATTTAGATATATCATTAATATTTATTTTTAGAATATTTATTAATTCATTAAAATTTTTACTAAATGAATCATAATCAAAGTTATTTTCTTTTGTGATAGATTTATTTAACTTTTCTTCAATTTCTTTTTTATCAATTTTAATATTCTTATTATTTGCTAACTCATAAATCGCGTTTATTAATTTATTAATTTGTTCACTATTTTCCTTTGGAGTTCTTTCACCACTTCTATATCTGCTTATAACAGATTCTGATATGTTAGAAACATTTGATAATTCTTTAGAACTACAATTAATTTTCTCTAAGTATTCATTTAATATATCTTTAAAGCTCATATTTTCACCTCTATAATAATTATACTATATAAATAATCTTAAGTAAAAACTTGTCAGAAAAATCATTGATAAGTTTGGCAAGTTACTATTTAATATATATGATTTTGATATAATGAAAATATAAAGGGAGATAAGTAAGTATGAAAGATAGGAAAAATATTATAATAATTGTGATGTCAATAGTAATTATTTTATTACTTGGCATATTTGTTATTCCAAAGATATTTAAAGGTGGGGATAATATAATTAAAAATGTAACAAATAGAGATAAAGTTAAAATAAGAAAAAATGAAGTTAGTAAAATAGTGTTAGAAGATTATACAACAAATGAATTTTCTATTAAAAAACCTAAAGGATGGAAAGTTGATACAATAGGAGATTATATTCATTATACAATTAAAGTATATGATCCAAATAATGATGCTTATCAGTTTTTCTTTAATATGAAAACAGAAGGGTATAATAAATCAGAAGATGCTAAAAAATGGCAACAAAAGTATTATCCTAATAATCCATTTGCTAAAACTAGTGTAATAGCTACTAAAGATACAGAAGGATTTTACAAAATTTTTAATGATTTAGGTACTCTAAATAATACTGCTGCATTTACATTTCCAACATTAAATGATTTTACTGTAAGTGAAAACTTAGGTAAAGGAAGTTTAGGTGGAGATATGCTTAGAGCAACCTTTAAAGATGCAAATGGAAAAGAATGCGAAGGAATTTTTACAGCTTATGTATATGATGTAGGTTCCTATTATGTATATGAAAATATAATGTCAGGTAAACAAATAGATATACAATACTTAAATGTATATGATGCAATTTTTATTACCGCTCCTAAAGATGAATTTATTGATTGGGAGGAAACACTAAATACTATTTGTTCTTCACTTTCATTTACTGATACATTTATAAATGGATTTAATAACGAACAAGATACTGTAATGAAGAACTTTCAGCAAATTAGAGCAATAGGTAATCAAATAAGTGATGGAATAATGGATTCATGGAATAAAAGAAATAAATCTTATGATATTATGAGTCAAAAACAAAGTGATGCAACTTTAGGATACGAAAGAGTTTACGATACTGAAACTAATGAAATATATAAAGCATATAATGGATTTACCGATGAATATGATGGTGAAAGATATAAATCAATAACGGATGATATGTATACGCAAAAAACAAGTGGTTACATTGAAAAATAGGTGTAATATGAAAAATAAAAAAATAATTTATGGAATTATAGTAATTGTTATATTAATAGTTATTATAATTGTTATAGTTGCTATCGCAAGTAATAAACCAATGCCAATAGATCGTATTCCACAAGAAGATTCGCTAGTTGTAAAAACAATACAAGATGAATTGAAACAAAAAAATCCAAATAAAGAATATTTAAAATTAAAAGGTGGAGAAATTTTAACATGAGATAATATTAGTACATATATAATACTATCTATTATATCAGTGTTAGGTATTGCTGCTACTGTTGTGATTAATAATAAAAAGAAAAGAGAAAACTAGGAGGTAAAAATATGAAGAAAAACAAAATATTAATTACTGTTGTGTTGATGTTTTTATTTACAATGTGTATTGCACCAATATCAACATTTGCAGAAGATCTAGATTTGAGTAAAGCAAATATAGATATTGAGGGTGTAAAATTTAATTATAATCCAGGTGATAAGCCAGAAGCAAAAGCTTATAAATGTGATCCATGGGATGAATTATATGATATAGATTATGAATATTGGGAAGAGATGGAAACTAAGTCAGATGGGGAGTTTGTTCCTGTAAAATTTTGGTACTCTGATGAAACTAAAAATAATGCACTAGCACAAGATAAAAAAATAACTACCTTTGAAGAAGGAAAAACTTATATGTATAGTATTTTTCTTAAGGCAAAAGATGGAAATAAATTTGAAACTGATAGTTCAGTAAGGGTAAATAGCACAAATATAAGTAATGCAAACGTAATGAATTCTGGGACAATACTTTTTGTAACTGCTGTGAAGACAATAAAACCTACAAAACCAGTTCAATTAAAACGTATTGATGTCATAGAGTTAAATAATGCAACAATTAGTTTTAATGCAAACGATAAACCTATATTTACAGGAAAAACACCTGATGAATCCCCATATATATATCAGTTTGAATGTTGGCAAGCTAAAGATGGTGCAGGTATAACATCTGCTGAATTCTTTAATAAAGGTTATGAAAATCATATCACTACTTTTGAAAATGGAAAAGAATATCAATATATTTTATATTTTAAATCTAAAGAAGGATATACTTTTACAAGAGATACTAAATTAAAAATAAATGGTAAATATTATAATTATAGAGTATCTGATTGGGAAGTAGAAACAAATGTTGATGAATTTCAAACAACATGGAGAATGTACCCAGATTTAACAATGATACCTACATTTTCAGAACAACCTACTCAAGATACTGTAAAAGAAATAAAAAGTACTGGTGCAATAAATGGTAGTATTACATTCGAAAAAGAGGTAAGCAAAAACTATACTTTAGATATTAAAAATATTGAAATAAGTAAAAATCTATCAGGTAAAAATGTTAAGTATTTAGTAGATATAAATATCTTAGAAAATGGTCAAATAGTTAAAATTAATAATACTAAAATGAAAGTAAGAATTGCTTTACCAAAAGACTTGAAAGAATACAAAAAATATGAAGTAGTTTATATTTTAAATGATGAGATAAAAGAAACTATACCAGAAATAGTAGAAGATGGATATATAGTTTTTGAAGCATCACACTTAAGTGAGTATGGAGTAGTTGCAACAGAAAAAATTCTAAACAATACTGTTAATCCTAAAACAGGTGACAATATTATCATATATGTTATAATGTTTATAATGAGTATAATATCAATAATTACATTATCATTAATTAATAGAAAAAAATGCTTAAAGACTAGCTGCTAAAGCTGGTTTTTATGTATGAAAGGATTTGAAATGAAAAAAAAGAGAATATTAAATATTGCTATATATCTTATTTTATTTTTAATTTTAATATGTTCTGGTTTTAAATTGTACTTTTGGTATAAAGACAAAAAGAATAATGATGAGACTACAGAACAATTAAAGAATAACGTAAAATTAGAAAAGATAAAAAAGGATAATTCAAATAACGAAAAATATATAGTAGATTTTAAAAAATTAAAATCAGAAAATAGTGATGTTGTTGCTTATATAAAAGTAAATAATACGAATATTGAATATCCAATAGTGAAAACTTCTAATAATAATTTTTATTTAAATCATAGTTTTGATAAAAGTAAAAACTCTAGAGGATGGATATTTGCAGATTATAAAAATAAATTTGATAATACAGATAAAAACATAGTTATTTATGGACATAATATGAGAGATGAATCTATGTTTGGAAGTTTAAAAAATATTTTAAATGAAGAATGGTATAATAATGCAGAAAATAAGAATATAACTTTTTTAACTGAAAAAGGAAATTATATTTATAAAGTTTTTTCAATATACAAAATAGAAAGTGAAGATTATTATATTAAAACTAATTTTAAAAATGATGAAGATTATGAAAAATTTTTAAATACTATAAAAAATAGAAGTATAAAAAACTTTGATATAAACTTAAATATTAATGATAAAATAATTACATTATCAACATGTGCAAATAATAATAAATATAGAATAGTTTTACATGCTAAAAAATTATAATATATTACAAAAATTATATGATAAAAAACTTTATTTAGTATTCTTTTTTTTATGATAATATGTTATCATTAATGATAGGTGGTATGAGTGGAAAAAGGGGAAAAGAAAAATATTATTGTTGTCAAAAGTTTAATAATACTTCTTTTTTTAATTTTACTTTTTCTAATATATTTGAGCGTAAGAAATATTTATAATAATGCAACATTTTATTTAAATGGTGAAAAAATAATGAACTTAGATTTAAATGCAAATTATGAAGAACCGGGTTTTGTTGCTGTTTTAAATGGTAAAAATATTAAGAATAAAGTTAAGGTAAAATCTGATGTAGATACAAGTAAATTTGGTGAATATAATGTAAAATATACTTTAGAATATAAATATTTGTTTATAAAAAAAGAACTAATTAGAACAGTTTCAGTAAAAGATTTGGTCAGCCCAGAATTAAATGTTAATTCAGATGATCATATATATTTATATTTAAATGAAAATTTTGAAATGCCAACATTTAATGCAAGTGATAATATTGATGGTGATATTACTAGTAAAGTAAAAGTACATTCTAATATAGATATTAAAAAGGTTGGTAACTATAATATTACATATTCTGTTACTGATTCTAGTAATAATGAAACTAAAAAAAATATAGAAGTAACTGTTGATAAAAAGAATAATTTATCTTATATAAAAGTAAGTATTGCAGAACAAAAATTATATTATTATGAAAGAAATAAATTAATATTAGAAACTAATATAGTTACAGGGATGAGGGGAGTAAGTCCAACACCAACAGGTGACTATAAAGTACTTAGTAAGGCAAGAAATGTTAATTTAACTGGTGATGATTATACAAGTTTTGTAAGTTATTGGATTGCATTTAAAGGTAATTCATATGGACTTCATGATGCATCATGGAGAAGTAGATTTGGTGGAAATATTTATACATATAATGGTAGTCATGGATGCGTTAATATGCCAAGAAGTGAAGTATCTAAGCTTTATAATATGGTTGAAATCGGTACTCCAGTATATGTTCATTAATTTGATTAGATTTCTATTTGAAATCTCTTTTTTTTATGTTATAATTGATTTATGCGAGAGTGGCGGAATAGGTAGACGCGAAGGTCTCAAACACCTTTGGCCTTTGGCCGTGTGGGTTCGATTCCCATTTCTCGCACCATATTGATGATAAATTACTAACTAGAAAATAGTTAGTTTTTTTTCTAATCAAAATGAATTTATGAGTGATAATTGGATTTAAAAAAATATGATATGTTGGCTTGTTTGTGTTAAGTATTATAATTAATAATATTAAATTGATTAAATACATCAATATTACGTATGTAAAACTTAATATTTTAAATAAGAGAAAGAAAATGATTACTTAATACTAGAAGAATATGAGTATGTTTTTATAAATGTCTATAATGAGAAAATAAAACTAAAGCATTTAGAAAAATATCTAAAAGATAACTAATATCTATTGATTTTGAAATTATTTGTGATATCATAGAAAATTAATAAATGATACATAGTAACAATATTTTATTAAAGGAGAAAAATATGTCAAAAAAATTAGTAAAAACTGAAATAGATGTTATTGATAATAAAATAGGAATAATGAGAATTGGAAATGTGGATTATATATCACTTACTGATTTAGCAAGATATGCAGATGCAGAAGAACCAAGACTTCCAATTAGAGATTGGATGAGAAATAAAGAAGTTATTTCTTATTTAGGATTATGGGAAAGTATGAATAATAAAAATTTTAAAGGGGGCGAATTCGCTACCTTTAAAAATGAAGCGGGCAGTAATAAATTTAAAATGTCCCCACAAAAATGGATTAAAGAAACTAATGCAATTGGGATTGTCTCTAAATCAGGAAGATATGATGGTGGAACATTTGCACATCCTGATATTGCATTTGAATTTGCTAGTTGGTTAAGTCCAGAGTTCAAATTATATTTAATAAAAGAATTTGAAAGACTAAAAAGTAATGAAATGTACCAACAAAAAATCGAATGGCATGCTAATAGATTATTATCTAAATTAAATTATGTAGTACATACTGATGCAGTTAAAAATTATATAGTTCCTACATTAACAGAAGAACAAAAAAGATTTGTATACGCTGAAGAAGCAGATGTATTAAATGTTGCATTATTTGGAATGACTGCTAAAGAATGGAGAGAAAAAAATCCAGAACTTGCTAAAAAAGGAAATATGAGAGATTACACTGATTTATTACATTTAGTAATATTAAATAATTTAGAAAATACAAATGCGGAGTTTATAAAATTAGGTATTTCACAAAGTGAAAGATTAATTAATTTGAATAATTCTGCTAGAAATCAGATGGAAATATTAAAAAATAATAATAACATTAAAGAATTAGAATTATTACAAGAAAGAGTAAATGAAAACAATAAAGTATTGATTGAAAATAAATAATGATATTAATGATGTAAGTTTTTTATTATATAATCAAAATATATAAGAGATTCAGGATTCAATAGCGAATACTTTAATTCGATTTACACAATAAGGTGAAGAATATGAAAAGTATATTTTTGGGTTATATATCGACTATTATGTGCAAAATGTTTTAATTTGATGTATAATAAAAACAGGAGGTTTTGATATGCTTGAAGTAATTAAATTTAAATCAATATTAAAAAAGAATAAAAATGTATTTAAAGATATTATAAATGATATGACTATAAAATCTTTAAAAGGTAATAATATAATTTTTATTGATTCTAAAGGAAACGAAATAATATCAGAAATTAATGATAGTAATATAATATTTAGATTTGATGATAAAAAGAATGTAATTGTTAACTTACCTCAAGATGATAAAAATGAATGTGTTAAGGTTGTTGAGGTAGTAAAAGAGGAAAGAGATAATGGTTGTGTTATTGAAGTAATAGAAAAAAATTATGATTTCACAATAGAATCAGATGATGAAAAAGTTTTGGTTGATCTAATTTCTAATAGGTATGTTTTTGATAAAAATATTTCAATTTATGATATTAATAATTTTGAACAATTATGCAATATGAAAACTACCTTTGAAAGTCATTTCAAAACACTATTAAAACCAGTTGATTCTCTTAGATGGTACACTGATTCACCTTATTCAACTTATACTAAAATAAATGGTGAAGATATTTCTTATATTTATGATATTGTTGCTGGAACTGATAAAATATATAGGATATATGATTTATATAATGGAATAATAAATGAAAGAAATAGTTATGATATTTTTTTAATAAATTTAGGATTATTAAGGAAATCATCACTTGGATATAAAGAAACTAGTGGAATAACTGCTAAAGAAAACGAAATATGTGGGAAGTGTAAAAAAAGATTATCATCCCAAGAAATTACATTTATTTATAATTTAATAAATAAAAAAATTGGATATAAAAAGCAATTTGATATTTATGATATTAATTCAATTATAGAAGCAATTACATATAAAAAGACTGTACCCGAAAGAGCAAAAGATTCTTTAGAAAGAGAACTTGGAATACCATATGAGGAATTTAATAGATTAGACTGTGATGAACAACATAAAATTCTTCAAATACATAGAAAAAATTTAAAACCAATTAAAAAAGATGAAGTTCATATGATGATTGGAAGTGGTGAACATTCAACTTTTGTTAAGGTAAAAAAGGGTGAAAGAGTAATGCTTAGTGATGGAACATTTGTTGAGGCAGGTTTAACACCAGAAGAATCAAAAAGAAGATTAGATGATAAAATTGATGAAATGCTATATAGCAAACCAGTCACTTTAGTTAAAAAAATCAGTAGAAGATTAAAAAGATAATATAATTTATTTTTATAGTACGTTATAATATAAGAAATTCAGGAGGTTTATGGTATGAAAATAGAGATAGAAAAATTTTTAGATGAAACATTAAAAGATTTTTTTCCACAAGAAGGAAAATGGAAAATCAGTTGTTTTTCTAAGTCAAAAATGTTAGAAGAAATTAACTTACCATGTCATTTAAGAGATGATAAATGGTTAGCAGGTTTAATAACAAAAAAATATAATTTATATTCTTTGGGAGAAGATACCATTCTAGAATATATTGTTAATTCTAGTAATTTTAATAAGTTAAGATATGAATATGAGCAAAAAATAGTTAGCTGGCAAATAGATTGGATGCGTAATGGTGGAGAAAATTGGGTTATTGATCAAAGTTTAGGTGGAGAATTATTTCTATTTAGTACTAAATGTGACTATGCATTTAGAAAGGGTGTAGTAGATACTTTATTAGCAATTGGAATGGATAAAGATGCAATTGAAGAAGGCATTGAAAAAAATGCTAACAAGTGGCGAGAAAAACATATGAAAATTTCTTTTTATAATTTATATTCTGTATTACCGGCTTACTCTTTATCACCTTCTAGTGGTGAGAAAAAAATATTAGAGAAACCTAGTCAAGAACATTATGAAAAGTGGCTAAAATTAAGATTATATGAATATTATATGGAACATAAAGATTCTGTAGATAAATATGGTGAAGTATTACCTGAAATGAAAATGACAGAATCAGAAGTTATGGAATTAAAAAAATGGTTAGAAACAGCACATGAAGAAAGAATGAAAAAAATTGATGAATTTGAAAATGAAAGTTATTCTTATAATATTTCGAAAATTAAAGAAACTGATTTTCATACAAATGATGTCTTCTCTGCTAGAATGTTAGAAGGTATTATACGTTTACAAAAAAAGAATAATAAACCACCAAAATTGGATTTTAAAACATGGTTATATCTATATATTACAAAAGTGGTAAAAGTTGAGCATATACCTGTAGTAGAAGTTGAAGAGAAAAATCATATGTATGTTAAAGATAGCAAAGAAAATGAGGTATATATTTTTAAGGACTATGATGAATATAAAAAGTTCTTCTTAATGTATTTAGATGATATTGAAGATAATGTAATAAATTTAGCAATTTATACTAGAGGAAATAAAGGTCAAGTAGTTGCATTAAAAGGATTATGTGAACATATTATCGTTAAAAAGAAAGTTAATGATTTTTATAATTCAATTACACAAGAACAAATTGATGAGATTCATTCTAAGGGAAAATTAACTCCATTAGAAGTAGTACAATTATGGGAATCTCATGATTTATGTATTGAAGGTAGTAAAACGATTTCATCAAAGAATAGATGTATGTATTTTAATCAAAATTGTCATGAATGTTTAATGGAAACAGCATCTCATAAATTAGAACATGATAATATTGATTTTGAAGTTGCAAATTCAATGGCTAGTGAGCCAGCATCTGTTTTAAAGAAAACAAGAAAGTAGATAACAAAATACTTTCTTTTTGTTTTATTAATGCATATAATAAATTTAATTAAAAATATTATAGGAGAAAAATATGTCTGGCTTAATATTATAATTGACATAAAATATAATCCAAATATTATAAGTGAAGAAGAAATGAGAAAAAAAGAATTAAAACTAAATATATAATTTTTTAGAATAGTAAATAAAAAAAAGTGTATAAATTTGTTAATAATTGGGTAAGTTATATAAAAAATATCAAAAAACTATTGTTAAAATTAAATAATTTTGATATAATCATATTGCTTATTTGAAATGGCGATGTAGCTCAGTTGGCTAGAGCATTCGGTTCATACCCGAAGGGTCGAGGGTTCGAATCCCCCCGTCGCTACCATTTGCGAACTTGTTCGAATTATTCGAACTTTTCATAAATTGAACCAATCAGAAATGATTGGTTTTTTGTTTAAAAAATATTCTAAAGAAAAGATGATATTATGATACGTAATATTAAAAAAGAAATTATTATATAATAATTATTTATGCAGTTAGATAATGATACTTAAAAAAAGTAAGAATGATATACATATAATTAATTCATATTTAATTGATGAAACAGAATATTTGCTAAAAGTATTAAAGGAATAATAAAATAAAAAAGTTTCTTAAACAAAATTAAGAAACTTTTATTTTAGTATAAACGGACAATGCAACTTATAAAAGTTGTATTTCCAGTACTCATATGATTCTTGATTATTGAGTAACTAAAAATTGTAATATATAATATATAATATATTTAAAGTAAATCTATTTATATTTTTATATTATTTCAGTTAATAGATAATTATGTATAATATTACTATTTTGTTTTAACTTTAGCAGAATTAATTGTTTCTAAACTTTTAGCAATTTGTGGTTCTAATTCTCTTATTTCATCAAGTGAATAATACTCTTTACTAGTATTCCCTTCAACATAATCACATGTATCAGCAAGACAAACTTGATAATTGTTTTCTATTATATAATTATAATATTCTTTATTATATGTTGTATCTATACCATTTGAATAAACAAGCATATTTTCACTTGGTAAATCGTATAACTCAACATGACTTCCTAGACCGCCTAAAAAATCTTTACTATAATATATGTATTCGCTTACTTCATATGTTTCCTTATTAAAAAGTAAATATACATTTGAACTATTATATGATTTTACAGCTTCACCATTTTGAATTACATATTTATAATAATCATCTACGTTTGAATATTCAGAAGAAATAGAAACGATTTTAGGAACACCATTTTCATCTTTATTGCTTGAACATCCAGTCGTTCCAAGTATTACACCCGCTAATCCTAATGTTAATAATCTTTTTTTTATTTCTATTAATTTGTTTTTGTTCATATATTATTTTCCCCCCATAACTAAAGTCAAGATATATTATAGCAAAAAAAATTTAAAAGTCAATTATTTTATAAATTTATAGATTAATCTTTATTAATTAAAAAATAAGTTATCATTATTTTAGTGATTAGTTGAGATTTCGGATATACTATTTGTTAGTATTAATATTGTAAATGAACTTGGAATTGTTATAATTTCAAGTTTTTTTATTTTTTAGACTAAAAAACAACCCTAATAAAATTATATAAAAACAAGGGTTGTTTTCTTAATCAATAAGATAAAATACAGAATAAATTAAAATAGAAAGGAGTGAAATTATGATTGAAAAAATAAAAAAATTTAAATTTAAAGATAAAGTTTATAACGTAATAAAGTGGATTTTATTTACAGGAGTAGCGCCTACTATTACATTAATAATTGGACTTGGAAAATTATATAACTTTGATCCAACATTAATTGTTGGTACAATATCATTATTTGCGTCATTTTTAGGTGCAATAACAGGTTTATCTAATTATAATTATAATAAAGATATAGAAGAAACAATTGAAAGCTAAATAAAAGTTTTATAAGTCTTAAAATTAGTGTATAATAAATATATAGGAGAAAAATATGAAAAAGAAAATATTAATACCAATAATTATTTTAGTAAGTATTTTACTTATATTTGGAGGAATAAAATTATATTCTTATTTAAGAATTAAATATGCGAAAGTTGAGGTAGATTTAGTTCCTGATTTAACTTTAGAATTTAATGATAAGAAAAAGGTTTCAGATTATATAGAAAGTATAAATGGAAAAATAGTTAATGATTATACTATTGATTCAAGTAAACTTGGAAAGAAAACAATAGATTTTAAATTTATAAATGATGATAATATAAAACTTGATTATAGTTTTGATGTAAATGTTGTAGATACTGTTCCTCCTGTTGTTTGGCTAAGTAATACATATACTTTAAAAAAGGGAAGTGAAGATACATTACTTGATGATATACTTTGTGGTGACAATTATGATAATAGTCCAAAATGTGAAATAATTGGAGATTATGATTTGAATACTGAAGGAAATTATACTCTTAAATTTAAAGCAACAGATAGTAGTAATAATATTACTGAAAAAGATTTTACTTTAAAAGTATATGAACCAGTTCAAACAAAAAGTGATAATAGTACTAAAACAAAAGAAGAAATAAAATATGTTAATTTTAGTGATGTTGTTAATAAATATAAAGATAATAATACAAAAATTGGTATTGATATTTCATTATGGCAAGGAGATATAGATTTTAAAAAATTAAAAGAAGCAGGAGTAGAGTTTGTTATTATAAGAGTAGGTTACATGAAAGGTACTAATGGAGAAAGAGTACTTGATAGTAAATTTAAACAAAATATTAAAAATGCTAATAAAAATAAAATTCCTGTAGGAGTTTATTATTTCTCATATGCATCTAGTAAAAAAGAAGCTATTAAAGATGCAAAATGGGTATTAAAACAAATAAAAAAATATGATGTTACTCTTCCAGTAGCATTCGATTGGGAAGATTTTAGAGATTATAATTCATATAAATTAAGTTTTTATAATTTAACTTCTATGGCGGATGGATTTATAGAAGAAGTAGAAAAAAATGGATATAAAGGAATGCTTTATGGAAGTAAAAATTATTTGGAACAAATATGGTTACCTAATAATCATAATATTTGGCTTGCACATTATACAGATAAAACAAGTTATGAAGGTAATTATAAATTCTGGCAATTAACGGAAATAGGTAAAGTAGATGGAATTGATGGTACTGTTGATATAGATATACAATATAAATAAAATCAGAGTAGTTGTTACTCTGATTTCTTTCTTTTCTTTTTCTCTTTTTTCTTCTTTTTAGCAATTTCAGTATAAAATTCTTTCCACATTTTATAAACATGTTCTTTACTATAAAACTCTGATATTTCTTTAACATTTTCTACTTGTTTTTGATATTCTTTTTTGTCTTTACTTAGTAATTTAATTATTTCACTAAATTCATCATTATTGCTACCTTTTAAATATTTCTTAAATAAAATATCTTCATATAATTCTAAATCTCTTAAAAGTATTGGTGTATCAGTACTTATTGCTTCTAATATTGTCATTGGAAATAATTCATTATAAGATGGAACAAATAATAAATCTGATGCGTTAAATAAATCATTCATTTCATTTCTTGGTACTATTCCTAAAAATCTAACATTCTTAGGTGGATTTTCCATTATTTTCTTTAAATCATGATGTCCATCAGTTATACCACCAAAAGAAAATCCTCCAGCCCATATAAAATCAATTTTAGGTAATTTTTTAGCAACCTCAACAAAATCAATAACACCTTTTCTATTTTGAATTTGTCCAGCACCAAGTACAACAAACTTATTTTCTTTTATACCTAATTTTTTTCTAATATCTTTAATTTCTTTATCAGTTTTTTTGTAAAACATTTCTTTAGATACAAAATTAGGTATGTAAGTAATTTTATCTTCTTTTATACCAGCCTTAGCAATATCTTTTTTAAAAATAGGGTTTACTACAACTAAGTAATCAGCACTTTTATAAAAACTTATTACATACTTCTTAAAAATTTTAAATATAGGTTTTGGTAATTTTATAGAACCATCTAATGTATCAGGTAAAAAATGTACATATGCGACTGTTGGATTTTTACTAAATTTTAATTTTAAGTAATTTCTAGGTTCAACTGTATGAGCATGTATTACATCATATTTTGTTCCTTTATTTAAAAATATTTCAAAATCATTTTTACCATCTTCATTAAGAAGTTTCATTAATTCTAAATAAGCAGATCCAACTCCTTGACCATCAACTGAATCTGCCATAGAAAGCATATTTATTTTAATCTTATTGTTATTATTATCCATATTTTTTACTCCTTGTATATTAGATTATATCACAAGTAATATAAAAAAAGTATACAAAAAAATTTCTTTCATATTATATACTATAAAGGTAATTGTTAAAAAATTGACAAAAACCAATATTTATAATAAAATTATATTGTGCAAATGGTGCAGTATCCTAGTTGATATATTTGTTATGAAGACGAGCCTAAAAATTCGTTAAAGAGCACATCTGTGAAACTTTTTGTGTTTGCTTTGGTCGCCCAGACTGGGGTGGATGCTGAAAGGATAGTTTTATGGGAAACTTATAACGGCATATAAGCAGAACCCATATTACGTGGAGACTTAATCTTGTGCTTTAGCCTTGACTTTAGTACGAATTAAGATTAAACCTATTTTGAGGCGAAAGCTTTGAGTAGCGTAGCTTGCCTTGAGTGAATATCTTGGGATTATAGAAAATGTAAAATAATAGTGGCCATATTAATTTATATGTTATTGCTATATGAAATTGTATTTGCAAAAAAGACTAGTAACGAATCAATATCACAGTGAGGAAAACTCCTAGGCTGTTTGCCTGCATAAGATTGCAGTGCGTACTAAGTGGTAATCAAGTCATATATTTGGAAACAATATATACATTTATTAAAGGGGAACCGCCTTTTGGTAACGAAAGGTTAAATTGTGGGAAATCCTACTTGACCTATGACGCAAAGTTTATTATGCTGGTACCAGGCATTTTTTTTAACTTTTAAAATATGTGAGGAAATATGAAAAAAAATAAAAAGAAGAAAAAAAGTAGAACAAAATGGATACTAACTGTTATGATAACATCTTTTATATTATCATTAATATTTTCAAGTTTATCAGAATCAGTTATACCTAATATAAATATTGTTTTTGGAATTCTTATTATAATTATTTTTATAGGTATAGGAATAATATTTGATATGATTGGAGTTGCTATAACAGCGGCTAATGAGACACCATTTCATTCTATGGCATCAAAGAAAGTAAAAGGAAGTAAGCATTCTGTAATGCTTTTAAAAAATTCAGATAAACTTGCTTCAATATGTAATGATGTTATAGGAGATGTATGTGGTGTTGTAAGTGGTAGTGCTGGTATGCTTGTCGCAAGTAATATGGCTTCATCATTTAATATTAATTCATCTATAACAGTATTGTTTGTAACTGCGTTAATCGCATCAATTACAATAGGTGGAAAAGCAATAGGTAAAAGTGCTGCTATTAAAAATTCTGAAGCAATAACTTTCAAAGTAGGAAAAATTTTAAATTTATTTAATAAAAAAATGCATAAAAAGAAAAAATAGTGGAATATTATAAATGTCATATGAAATATATGACATAAGTTTGAAAAGAGCCTAAGATTTATTTGGGCTCTTTTGTTATATAAAGTTTAAAAAATAATGAATAAAAATATCAAAAATTGTTCATTATAGTAATGACATGATAGTTAAATATGTTAAAAAAGAATATAATGCGGGATGCTTATGTTCTTTTTTTTACTTTTTACTGTCATACCACAAAAAGTTTTCTCGGCATAAAATCTCAAAAAATTATATCCTTGGATTATGTTTATCATATATTTTATATTCTTTATTTATTTTTTCAAAAGTTTCGTCAAGATTATCTTTGTCCCAATCACTTTGTGGTTTAGGCAATGTATTTTTAATTTTAGTATTATTCATTTTTTCAAAATAATCTTCAAGTGATTCATTTTCTTCTAATGTATGTTGTAGTTCTTTTAGAATAAATATTTCACCATAAACTTGTACATAAAGATTTCCATCATATGCTTCTATTATTGTACATTCAGTTTTATTTCTATAACAAACAATTTTATTATCTTTATTATAAGGTAAGTAAGTTTTACCTTTATAACTTATTGAATTTCCACTATTAAACTTTCTTATAGATAAAACTGACAAAATATAATTAAGATTATTAATATCTTGTTTTGATATTTTTTCAAATACTGAATTTTTATTTGTAATTTCAGTTGCGAATAATTCGTTAAATTCAGGAATAAAGGTATTTATAAGATAGTCATTAGCTTCTTCAATAGTTGTTATATTTTTATAATGTAATTCATGTGCCAATCTATCTTGAAATGTTTGATTGTATTTTTCAACTCTTGGCTTTTTTTGAGATTTAGATGTAACTTTTAAATCAATACCTAAGGTATAACATGCATGTTTGAACTGTGTAAAATAAGCCTTTTCATCGGTTTTCATTTTTTTAGAAATATATTAAAATATGGTTCTTCCATCGGTTGTAAAATTCATGGGTAAACCATATTTTGTAAAAATTTGAAATACTACATGATAGTATCCATTTAATGTTTCTTGATAATCTAAATATGCACCAGTACAAGAATTAGTTGAAGTATCAATTGATAAATGTAGGTGAGATTTGATATCACCAAAGAATATATATTGACTTGCATCTAGTTCAATATTTTCATCAGCATATAAAGGTTTTGGTAATCATGGAGTAGCATCTTCTAAAGCAATTTGATAAGAAACAATTTTATTGATTTCTTTTTCAGTTTTATTATTGTTTTCTTTCTTTTTGAGTAATGATAATTTTTTATATTTCTTTCTTGTATTTTTCTTTGCTTTAGGAGATACAATACCATTTTTAATAGTTAGTTCATTGTATATTTTAGTGTAAGAAACTTTAATGTTTTTTTCTTTTTCAAGCATATATTTATAATGACTAAAATTAAATCCTTGAAATTCAGTCTGATAATATAGTACAATATTATCAGATAAAGATTGATCTATGGTTATTTTAGGTTTCCGTCCTCGATTTCCATGAACAAATCCTTCTTTGTCTTTTTCAGTTAATAACTTTTTAAGCCGATACATATGTTGTTCGGAATAACCTAATTTTAATTGAGCAGATTTAAAAGTTATTAATCCATCATTCCATTTTTTTATAATTTCATATTTTTTCTTTTCTTTCATATTTAACCTTTCCATTTTTAATATCACCATATTGATTATAACATAGTTATATATAGAGACTAACATAATCAAAAGTTAACTTATACTAACATTATCATGAATTAACAACAAAATAGCAAAAAAATATTTTTAATTAGTTAGTTAAATAGGTAAATGCAAATTTCATATAGTTATTGAAAAAACAAGGTAA
>ERZ1673738.258-NODE-258-length-104111-cov-25.134466_pt1 | contig 104111 bp, 104 predicted proteins | sample MGYA00580198_ERZ1673738 | MGnify/ENA primary metagenome ERZ1673738 (study PRJEB41218, sample SAMN15661784) | gut metagenome | host: Homo sapiens | place: Canada: London | collected 2015-08-20/2019-03-30 | study: EMG produced TPA metagenomics assembly of... | reverse complement strand
TTGAAAACAAAAACCTCCTTGAAAAAAAACAAGGAGGTGGAGCTCAAAAACTGCATCATTACAGTCACGCTTCTTCGTCTGCTAAAGCAGCTTATTCCACGCACTCCACCACAAGGTGGATAATGATGAGATGTTTTTGAGACACCGCAGTCCGTCTCTGAACTGCAAGACTGAGTTTACTTTATCTGGGAAGAATTGCAATCAAAAAAATAGCGGCAGGACAAACTGATGACCGCACCAAACATATTTGGCGCGGTCAGAAAGTTTTACCCGTGTTTAGGTATCGGAAAGCTTATTTGCGTCGATGAAAAAAACGGCGCGCAATGCGGATATTTATCCGCCAAAGTTACCTGAACTGGCGTTCTGCGGCATTTTGCTTGATAAGTTTCATTGCGTCGTTGTATTTGTTGCGGTCGGCGTTGTCCTTGAGTTTGGTCTCGACTTTTGCGTCACTGCCTTCGCCGTTGCGTTCAACCGTACGGGAGGACTTGACGACGCCGCGTGCTTCCATAATTTTTTTACGGGCTTCGTTCTTGTCAAGCTTGGCAACGCTTTCGTGAACCTTGTCGACTTTGGCTTTGTCTTCATCCGAAAGCTTTTTGTATTCTTCGCTGTCTTTATCAAGGCGGGCTTTGTCCATCAAATCGGTGTATTGGGGCGTGCCGCTTTTTTCTTCAGCTTCTTTCAGTTTCTGATATTCCTGCGATTCCTTGAATCTTCCGTATTCCTCGTCGCTCATTGCGGCCGCTTTTTTGGCCAGAGACAGGCCGCGCAGCTCGCGAACCCGGTCAACCGTAAGTTTCTTTGCTTTTTCTTCGGCCGACTTCTCTTTCATCCTCGCCAGCTTTTCTATCATCTCCGGTTCGGCGTCTTTGAGCTTGCTCAGTTTCGGTACATTGTGAATTTGGCCGCCGTTTTCCAGTTGAGCCACCATCAGGCGAGCCGCGTATTTGTCTTCGGCAATTCCCAAGTTGATTTCCGGCATATCTTTGGTCAGCGATTTAAAGTCTTCCACGCTGGGAATGTGTCCGTCTTTGCCGTTGACAATCATATAATCCGGGGTGGTATGCTTAATCGTAAGGTCCGTCAGGCCCTCTTTCTTTTTCTCCTCGCTGGGAGAGAGGTTATAGGCAAAAGAATGGTCGTCGGTTGGGATGATTTCGTAGCTGGAACCGTTGCTTTCGCAATATTTTTTTACCTTTTCTTCTTGTGCGGTATGCCAGTCGGAGTCCTTGGAATGAGGAGCGTCTTTTTCTTCCTCCGCGGTTATGACCGGATTGTCTTCTTCCTGTTTGGTCCGCGCATCTTCTTCTGCGGCTTTGGTCTCTTCCTCAGCCTTTTTACGTGCTTCTTCCTCGGCTTGGGCCTCCTGAGCGGCTTTACGGGCTTCTTCTGCTGATTTGGCTTCCTCTTCGGCAGCCGCCTCAGCCGCTTTTTTGGCCTCTTCTTCGGCAGCGGCCTTTGCTGCGTCTTCTTCCTCTTTGGCGCGTGCAGCGGCCTCGTTTTCTTCGTTTTGTTGCTTTTTCTCTTCGTCGGAAAGCTCGTTTCCTTCTTCTTTTTTGTTTTTGGATTCGTCAAACTCTTTTTTGATGTCTTCAAACTTGGACGGCTCAGCCAGATACTGCTCCAGCGAGATGCCGTTTTGAGTCAGGTACAGTTTAAAATCGTCGTCAAGAGTGATTTCTGTTTTTTCCGGCACCGGTTCGCCGCCGTCGCCGACTTCCGTCGTTCCGGCGGGTTGTTGGGTGTCCTGTCCTTCATTTTCGTTCAGGTTAATTTCGTCTTGCGAAGCAAATTGTCCGATGGTCGGAGTTTCGGCAGATTCTGCCGTGTTGGCGTTTGCACTGTCCAAGGTGGTCTGATTTTGCGCTTCTGCTTTTTGGTGATCTTCATAAGTCTTGGTCATCGCGGTCAGCGCGTTTAACATTGCCAGCGTTTCTTCGGGATTAAAGTTGGGGTTTTGTTCCTGAATCATGGCAAGATACTCGTTGCCGTGCTTTTCGTTATTCATAATCCCTTGCAGAATATTTCGGTTGACGCCCAAATTATAAGAATTAACATAAACGACATCGTCTCCGAGTTTTTCCCTGTAGAGTTTCTGGAAAGTTTCAACATACTCGAGATCAGTGTAATCCCGGTCTTTCGGCATTTGTTCCATAATATCGTTAATGTATTTTAAGTCTGACGACAGGCCTATGGCATGTTGCTTATCTATATGGTTTTGCCTTTCTTCGTCGATTCTCGGTTTCAAAACGTCCTTCAGCCGGATTTTGTCTTGGAACAGACCCGGACGATATTCCTCGTTGGGAAAATTGCTGAAAGCTTCTAAGTCGTTGTAATCCAATCCCTGAAAGTTGTTTTTGATTAAATTGTGTGAGCGCTTGCGGAGGCTGCCGTCGCATTTCTTAAACGCGCGGCTGTCGCCCAGCGAAACTTCCGCGGCATGAACCACGTCCCAGAAACGGCCAAGGTCGCGGTCTTCTACTTTAAGCTTGCCGCTGTTGTAGTCTTGAATCATCCCCTCAATATGCTTGATGTACTTTTTGCCGGCATCGCCGCATTTCTCCAGCTCCGGAAAACGGTCGTTGGGAACCAGCTGTTTCAGCAGGTTAAAATGATCGAACACATTCATTGAGCTGAAATGTTTGGTGTAATTTTCTAAAATTTCTTCCCGTTGTTTAAATATGTCTTTTGATTCGTCAAATCCGAAATCGTAGTCAAAATCAATTTCAGCCATTGAAAGTCTCCTTTATTCATTACCATTATTCTAGCCCGAAAAATGCTAAAAATCAATTAAAATTCGCGAAAATTTTGTCAAATTAACTTTTCTTTAACAATCTTGTTATCTTCGTTTCATTTAACTGCGCGAGAAAAGCGCTGCGGACAAAAATGTGTGTATAAAGCCAGACGCGGATTGCACTTTTTGCCATGGTCATCTATTGTAAAAACAAAGAAATTTCTCTCGAGGATTAGATTTGATGAAAAAGTTTTTGTTATTCTTGGGCGTTGCCGGTGCGGCACTTTCTGTCGGAACCTCCGTTCAGGCTGCCGATGCTCCCGCCTATGGTGATTTGTACAATGTCGAGTGGTGTCCCTGCAACCCGGAAGAGCCTTTTGATGCCGACGGTTCCGTCGTTATGGGCAAAACCGTTATGTGTCCGTGCAACGGATTATATTCCGGTTACAAAAAAGGTTTTGACGAAGATATCCGCGACATCAAGCGCGCCGCCAAAACACAGCTTAACAAGCTGAACTATTTTAAATATTACATCGGTATGGATTACAACATTGCGTCTCCGTCTGCCGCGTCTGATCATCTGAGTATCGACGATATTCGCTTTGCTAACGGTCCGATTAAGCTCAAAACCGACAACCTGATTGACGATCAGGATAACCTCTCTTTCGTTCTCGGTGCCCGGGTCAGCAAGTATTGGGGACTGGAGGCTTTCTATGAGAAAACCTATGAAGATAAAACCCTCACTTCAATTGACAATCATACATTAAATGCCGGCACTTCGGGGCACTATTTGATGAATGAGTTTACCACCAAATACAGCGCTTACGGTCTGGATTTGGTTGGATATATTCCGGTTTCCGCTTATTTTGATTTTGTCGGTTCTGTGGGCGTTGCCAAATATGATTTTGAAACCAGCGCCAATTTTGCGGTTTATAAGATTGATGGTACCACATTAGAAGAGGTGGTCAGTAAAAAGTTTGACGACAGCAATGTCGGCTGGCGTGCGGCAATCGGCGCTCAGGTTAATATTGCCGAAGGCGTGGCTTTGCGCGGTATGTATCGGTATGTTTCCATCGGAGGAGACATTGTTGACGATATGAGCGAAGTCTCGTTGGGCGTACGTTTTCTGTTTTAGTTAAGGATGAAACTGATGAATAAACTTTTGTTGTTAAGCGGGTTGGCTGCCGGGCTGGTTTTGAGTTCTGCTGCTCAGGCCCAGAGCTATAATCCGAATTATCCCTCGCAGGTCGGCGCTTCTTATTACAACAGCCGCCGTCCGGCTGCATCGTCCAACGGGTTGAAAAAGTTTTCAATCGGTATGGATTACGTTATCGGTTCAACCTCGGTTGCCGACAAAAACTTTATTATGAAAAGTCCCCTGTTCGGAGGCTATAACTACACCGGCAGTACAGAGAATTTTGAGGATAAAATCGATGTTCTCAGCGGTAATGTCGGTGTTCGTCCGTTTAAATATTTCGGCGTTGAAGGTTTTTATCAACAGTCTTTGTCCGATAACCAGATTAAATATCAGGAACATTATTCCGGTTCCGATAAGTTTGCGCAGGCCGAGTATAATATTGAGTACAAAGCTTATGGTTTGGATGCCATCTTCTATCTGCCGGTTGCATCCCGGTTTGAACTGATGGTGACCGGAGGTATCGCCAATTATGATATTTCGGCGGAAGCCAAATTAAATGGATATTCTGGAAATTCCCTCAATATGGTGAGCGGCAGCAAAGTGAAGTTTGATGAAAATAAAACCGTTTTCCGTTACGGTGCCGGTGCTCAGTTTTGGATGACGCGTCGTTTGAACTTCCGGCTGATGTACCGCCATATTCCGTTGGACGGCGATTTTATGGAAGACATTGACGAACTTTCTTTTGGCGTCAGATACAACTTCTAAATCATCCCTGATTAAAAAACCCCGGCTAACTAACCGGGGTTTTATTTTTTTGTAAATCAGGCCTTGGTTGCTTTTGCGCGTTTAAAAGCCTTGTTGTTGCCGTATTTTTTCTTTGGCCGTTCTGCTGAGGCAGCCGTTTTGCTGCCGCGCATATCACGGCCTCGTTTTGACCAGGCGTTTTTCTTGGGAGACTTCTCGTCTTTTTCCTCTCTGAGCGTTTGTTTGCCGCGGGGACGAAGCAGTATTTTTTCGGCAGAGGCTCTGAGCTTGGCCTTGGTTTCTTTTTCGGAGTCCAGAAGCTCGTTAAATTTTGACTTTCGGGGCTTGGTTTTGTTTTCCTTTGTCTTGTCGACCGACCATCCGAAAGCGCCGAGATCGCGTCCGAGCGTATAATAGCGGCCGTGAACATAAGCGAGCAGCCCAGCCTTTTCCAAAGCCAGTCGGCCATCTTCTTCCAAATATCTGTCGTCAACGTTAACATTGACGATTTCAGCCAGAAACATATCATGCGTTTTGAACGAGGTGACGGACTTCACTTTGCATTCCAAAGAAATCGGGGCTTTGCTCAGCATCGGCGCCGCCACTTTTTTGCAAGCTTCGATTTCCAGATTCATCTCTTTTATCTTGTCTGTATTCTTGCCGGACTTGATGCCGCAGTAATCACAGGCCTTTGCCAATTCAAGCGTCGTAACGTTAATGACAAACTCGCCGGATTCTTTTATGATGTTATGCGAATAACGGCTCGGGCGTACCGAAATGTAAGTCATCGGCGGCTCTGAATTGACGTTTCCCGTCCAGGCAATCGTCAGCACGTTGGGTTTTTCCATTGTTCCGCAGGTTACCATAACAGGCGGTACCGGAGCCAGCATAGTGCCCGGTTTCCAAGATATTTTGGTCATTTCTTTCTCCTCACAGGTTAAGTTGGCTTGAGCATATACCTTTTATTTTATTTGGCAAGTTTGATATCCGTTAAAATAAGTTGCGGCATTTTCCGTTTGGGTAGTATGATATAAAAAAACAGGGAGGGTTTTATGTGTATATTTTGCGACATTGTTTCTCGCCAAAGTCCGGCCGATATTGTCTGGGAAAACGATGACGTCGTATGTTTCTTTCCGCGAAAGCCGGAGGCATACGGACATTGTCTGATTGTGCCACGTCGTCATTTTGATAACATTTTCGATATTGATGACGCAACCCTGAAACAAGTGGCTTGTGCCGCAAAATACCTTTCTGCCGTACTAAAAAAGTCTCTCCAGGCTCGGGGTGTGAATTTGTTGCATGCCAGCGGCCGTGCAGCCGGACAATCGGTCGGGCATTTTCATCTGCATTTGCTGCCGCGCTATGCCGATGACGGTCTTAATGCCTGGCCCTGCCTTCCCAAAGTAAAGTTTAATCGGGAGGAGCTGCTCCAGAAAATAAAGTGTGGCTTATAAGCTTCCGTAATCTGATACCGTCGGGGCTGTCATCCTGCTTTTGTGTTTTTGCCGCTTCTTGGGGTATGCCTGGATGGTTCTCAGCTTCTGCGGAGGCAAAATTGTATTCTGATGATAAAAAAAATCCCGCTTTGCGAGCGGGATTTTTTTGTTTGTACGGATTCGTTATTCTACGTTGCCGAACGGGTTGATAACCTTTTCTTCCTGTGCTTTTCTCAAATCGAAAAGGTTCAGGAAAACGCCGGAAACGTAAATTGACGAGTAAGTGCCTACCACAACGCCCCATACGATGGTGAAGGAGAAGCTTCTCAACGTATCGCCGCCGAAGATAAACAGCGCTAATGCCGCCAGCATCGTTGTGCATCCGGTCAAGATTGTTCTTGAGAAGATGTCGTTGATACTTTTGTTCAACAGCTCATATTGAGGCATTTTCTTAAATTTGCGCAGGTTTTCTCTGACGCGGTCATAAGTCACCACCGTATCGTTCACCGAATAACCGGCAAGCGTCAGCACCGCTGCCACTGTCGTCAGGCTGAAATCAAACCCGAAGAAAGAAAGCAGGCCGACCGTGGTGATGATGTCGTGAATCAAACCAATCATTGCGCCAAGGGCAAACTGCCATTCAAAACGGAACCATATGTAAGCGCTGATGGCCAGTACGGCAATAACGGATGCGATGACGCCGGCTTTTTTCAGCTCGTCGCCAACCTGCGGTCCGACCAGTTCAACTCTGCGGTACTCATAATCGTTGCCCAGAACTTGCTTAATCTGGTTAACGACGGCCATCTGCTCTTTTTCGTTAAGTTCTTTGGCCTGAGCGCGAATCATAACTTCCGTTCCTGTTTCGCCGATGGTTTGCAGGTTGACTTCGTCGACGTCAACCGTATTGATCTTGTTGCGCATTTCTTCCAGATTTATTTTATTTTCGCTTTTCAGCTCAATTAAAATACCGCCGGAAAAATCAATGCCGTAGTTAAAGCCTTTAATGGCAATGCTGGCTATTGATAAAACAACCATGACAATTGACAAGACATAAGTCAGTTTTCTGGCTTTCATAAAGTCAATTGTCGTATCTTTGGTTACCCAACTAAACATTTTCATCATCTGAAAAATTCCTTTATTAAACTAGATTGGCAGTCTGGTTGGTTTGTATTTCGCAATCCAGCTGGAAATAATTAATCTTGTGACGGTTACCGAAGTAAACATCGATGTGGCGATACCGATAGCCAAGGTAACGGCAAAACCTCTGACCGGTCCGGTTCCGAAGTAGAACAGGACAAATGCGGCAACCAGCGTCGTCAGGTTAGAGTCGACAATGGTGCCCCAGGCCTCGGTAAATCCGGCTTCGGCCGCATCTTTGGTTGAGCGTCCGGCCTTGACTTCTTCACGCATTCTCTCAAAGATTAACACGTTTGCGTCAACCGCCATACCGATGGTCAGGATAATACCCGCAATGCCGGGCAGGGTTAAGGTCGCCCCCATAAAGCTCAATGCGCCGAGCATCAGGAACAGGTTGATGAAAACCGTAACCGTTGTGAACACGCCGAACAGGCCGTATGCCGCAACCATAAACAAAACTACGGCAATCAGACCGATAATGGAAGCGACAATGCCTTCGCGGATTGAGTCGGAACCCAAACCGGCGCCAACCGTTCTTTCTTCCAGAACCTCCAGCGGAGCAGGCAAGGCACCGGAGCGCAGCAGCAAGGCCAGGTCATTAGCCGACTTGACAGTAAAGTTGCCGCTGATAATGCCGCTGCCGCCCAAAATTGCGCTTTGAATGGTCGGAGCCGAAATGACTTCGTTGTCTAAAACGATGGCCAAACGTTCACCAATGTTGTTTTTGGTAACTTCGCCGAACTTTTTGCCGCCCAACGAATTGAACTTGAAACTGACGACAGCCTCGCCCTCTTGGAAAGAAGGCTGCGCGTCAACCAGATTTTCTCCACTGACGACGGGCTTGCGGCCGATGACATAAGTTTCGCCCTCGCTGCCTTGAATCAGGCGGGAAGAAGCGGAGAGTTTGCCCCTTCTGGCTTCTGCCGCGGAAGATCTGCTGTCAACCAAGTGAAAAGACATTTTTGCCGTTTTGCCGAGCAGGGTTTTGACATATTCCGGATTCTGCAGGCCGGGCAGCTGAACCACGATGCGGTCAACGCCTTGGCTCTGAATAACCGGTTCTTTAGTACCCAGTTCGTCAATACGGCGTCTGACGATTTCAATCGATTGGTCGACAATCTTCATTTTCAGCTTGTTCAATTCGACGTCGCTGTATTTGATTTCTATCTCACCGTCGGCGTTTTCCGTCGCTTGAATGCCGTCGTCGATTTTTCTGAACAAATTGGCCGCTTTGTTGCGGGAATTTGCATTTTCGATTTTGACTTTTACGGAATCCGCGCCGGCGTTCAGGTTCTGATAGCGGATTTTGCTCTCGCGCAATATCTGGCGGGCGGAATCTTCTATTGAAGACATCCTCTCTTTAATAACGTCGTCGACTTTAACTTCCAACAACAGGTTGGAACCGCCTTGCAGGTCCAGTCCCAGATTGACCGGCTGCCACCATTTCGGCAGGGCATCGGAATTGCTGATTACGTTTGGAATAGCAAAAAAGATGCCTAAAAAGCATACGGCCAGAATCAGGATTATTCTTGATTTGGATAATTTGTACATATCTTTGCCTTTTATTTTTTAGCTTTATTGGAATTAGCAGCTTTTTTGCCTTTGCTTTGGGCTTTAACGGCCGGTTTGGCTGCTTTTGCGTCATTGACAACCACGTCACGGATGGTTCCGCGGTTTACGGTAACCACGATACCGTCGGCAATTTCTACTTTAAGGTCAACGGGATCGTCGGCATCGAGTACTTTTGCATAAATACCGCCGCCGGTAATAACGGTGTCGCCTTTTTTAATGGCAAACAGCATGGCTTCGTGCTGTTTGATTTTCTTCTGCTGCGGACGAATGAGCAGCAGATAGAAAATAACGAAAATCAAACCTAACTGCAGCAGGGTGCCGTACATGGAGCCTTGTTGTGCAGCGGCTTCGGTTGCTTGTGCAAAAGCAGGACTAATTAACATTTTCTTCTCCTAAGTTATTAACTGACCGTTACTATATATCAAGTTCTCTTGCTTATATAGGGCAAAAATGAGTATTTCACAAGTATTTTTTAATTTAAGAAGGTATCGGCGGGCAGTTTCTTACGGCAGATACGCTTTGGGGTTGACGGCTTTCTTTCCCGCTCTGATTTCAAAATGCAGCTGAGGCGTGCTGACGCCGCCGGTACTGCCGACGGTTGAAATCTTTTCTCCTTTTTTCACTTTCTGGCCTTTGCGTACCAAAATGCGGTCGTTGTGGGCATAAGCGGTCATCCACCCGCCGCTGTGTTTAATAAGGATAAGGTTGCCGAACCCTCGGAGTTCGTTGCCGGCATAGGCGACTGTTCCTGCGTCGGCGGCTTTGACCGGGGTGCCCAGAGGCGCTTTGATGTTGATGCCGTCATTATTGCGCCCTTTGGCAATCGGGCCGAAGTTGGAAACGACTTTTCCCTGTACCGGCCATGCGAATTTGGACGTTCGTTTTTTTACTGTTGTGGTTGTGGTCCGGGTGGTTTTCTTTTTGGCAGCGGAAGTTGTCTTCTTTTTGGCAGAGCTCGCTTTCCAGGAGGAAGTCTTCGATGCGGTTGCCGCCTTTCTTACCGTTGTCGGCGTCGTCAAGCTGCTTACGACCGAACCCGGAATAACCAGCCTTTGCCCGATTCTCAGGGCATAGGGGGCGGCAATGTTGTTGAGCTTGCTTAAAGAACGCATGTCAACGTCATAACGTTTGGAAATGTTGTAAACGGTATCGCCTTTTTCAACAATGTGAAACCGTGCGTTGGGCATTTTGAGAACCCGGCCGATGTTGAGGGTATAAGGCGGCCTCAGACCGTTGGCTTCAATCATGTCGCGGATGGGAACGTTATAGCGGCGGGCGATGCTGTAAAGAGTGTCTCCTTTTTGAACCGTCACATAGTCCGGCGTTCCACCGAAAAAGCTGCCCAGGTCATAATTGAACAGCCGTATTCCCGAATGGGTTGAACAGCCGGTGAGCAACAGCAATATCAGCGGCAGGAGCCGCAATGTCAGCTTTTTCTTCAGCATCGAATCAAAGTATACTTTTGTTTTACTACTATAGTATCTTTGACCCTATCACGGACAGATTAATATTTTATTTATATTTTTGCGTCCTGCTTTTCAGGCAGGGCTTTGCCCCGCAGTTCCGACGATATGACGCCGTATTCGCGGTTTTTGAGAGCGGTTTTGATGTGCCGGCGCAGCCTTGACCACATGCTCTCGAAAGTGTCGTTGACGTTTTTTCTGTCGCTGTAGGTAATGACAATCATCTGGGCATTGTATTCGTCAACCCCGAGCTGACGAATTGCCGGCACCGATTCTTTCATAATTTTTTGAGCGATGGCGAGGGCTTTTTCGCGGTTTGTTCCGTTCAGAACCATAACGATTTTGGTTTTGTCGACCCGGCCGATGTTGGCATTGGGAGTCAGGTTGGAAAAACAAACGTCGCTCATGACTTTTAGTAATTTGTCGGCCGTTTCAAAGTCGATGCCTCTGCTGATGAAATCGTAGATGTCTCGCAGTTCGACCGTTACGCAGGAAAAATCTTTATTATAACGTTTGGCCAGTTTGAAGTCATGTTCAAACCTTTCCAGCAGGGCCTGCTCGTTAAGCCCGTTGGTGAAAATGTCCCGGTGCTGGAATTGGTTGAGGTTTTCTTCCCAGGCTTTGGCTTCGGAAAGGTCTTTGCACAAAAAGCTGATGCCTTCGCATTCCAGAATTTCGTTGAGCAGCGGCCGTTCGCGGCAAAGCATCAGTTGCTTTTGCCCGTTTCCTTTCAAGAGCACGATTTGAGTGTTGATGGTGGACTGGTTGCGGCACATTTTGCTCAGGGCATTTGCAAAAGCCTGCCGATTGGCGCCCTTGTCCTCAACCAGAGTGCCAAACACCGACTTTCCTTTAAGCTCATAGGCGGTATGGCCCAAAATATCCGCTCCGGAATCATTGATAAAGGTAATCTCGAAGTTTTTATCGACCTTGAAGTAAATGTCGCCGGTCGTCTTGCCGGGATTGCTTTGTTGTCCGTCGTTTTCCTTAATCAGTTCTTTGAGGGTCCGGCTGGTCTGCCGGACTTTGTTGCGCAGGACGAAAACGTATGCCGTCAGCATCAGGATGATTGCGGTCAATAAAATTATCAGCAGATTTGTCATGTTCATGCCTCTAAGTTTTCGATTCTTTTCACTTTAGCCGTCCAAAAGCTAAAATAAGGTTAAATAGAGGTTGCATTTTCATTCAAAAAACACTAATTTTATGACAACTGAACAAAGGAAACCGATGAGCAAAGTAACTAAAGAAAAGCCGCAGATAATTGATGAAAGCGGCGACAAATACAAATACGGCTTTGTGACGGCTATTGAGGCCGACACGGCCCCCAAAGGGCTGAATGAAGATATAATCCGTCTGATTTCCGCAAAAAAAGGCGAACCCGAATGGCTGCTGGAATGGCGCTTGAAGGCGTTTGATTTTTGGAAAACCATGAAAGAGCCGCATTGGGCAAAGCTGGCCTATGATAAAATTGACTATCAGGATCTCTGTTATTATTCGGCACCCAAACAAAAAGTCGCTCCCAAAAGCCTGAGCGAAGTCGATAAGGAGTTGCTTGAGACTTATGAAAAATTGGGAATTCCGCTGAAGGAACAGGAAGTTCTGGCCGGCGTGGTCGCCGTCGACGCTGTTTTTGACAGCGTTTCCGTGGCAACCACATATCGGGCAAAGCTGGCGGAAAAAGGCGTCATCTTTTGTTCTATTTCCGAGGCTGTTAAAGAATATCCCGACCTGGTTCAAAAATACCTTGGTTCGGTGGTACCCTATACCGATAACTTTTTTGCTTGTCTGAACTCGGCCGTATTTACCGACGGATCGTTTGTGTATATTCCCAAAGGCGTCCGCTGTCCGATGGAATTGTCAACCTATTTCCGCATTAATGCCAAAAACACCGGACAGTTTGAGCGAACCCTCATCATAGCCGATGACGAAAGCTATGTTTCTTATCTCGAAGGCTGTACGGCACCCCAGCGGGACGAAAACCAGCTGCATGCCGCAATTGTTGAAATTGTGGTAATGAAAGATGCCGAAGTCAAATATTCCACCGTGCAGAACTGGTATCCCGGGGATAAGGACGGCAAAGGCGGAGTATACAACTTTGTAACCAAACGCGCGGCCTGTCGCGGGGCAAATTCCAAAATTTCGTGGACGCAGGTTGAAACCGGTTCTGCGGTTACCTGGAAATATCCATCCTGTATTTTGCAGGGAGATAATTCCGTCGGCGAATTTTATTCGGTAGCAATTACCAATAACCGGCAGCAGGCGGATACCGGTACTAAAATGATACATATCGGTAAAAACACTTCTTCAAAGATTATTTCAAAAGGCATTTCAGCCGGCTTTTCCAATCAGACTTATCGCGGGCTGGTAAAGGTTTCGCCCGGCGCCGATTATGCGCGCAACTATTCGCAGTGCGACAGCTTGCTGATTGGCCGGACCTGTGGGTCTCATACCGTGCCTTATATCGAAAACCGGAACAAAACCGCACAAATTGAGCATGAGGCAACCACGTCCAAAATCAGTGACGAACAGTTGTTTTACTGCCTGCAGCGCGGAATTTCCGAAGAAGAGGCCGTTAGTCTGATAGTCAACGGATTTTGTAAGGAAGTCATGCAGCACTTGCCGATGGAGTTTGCCATCGAGGCTGCCAAGTTAATTAACATTTCGCTGGAAGGAAGCGTAGGATAATGGTTAACCCTGTATTAAAAAGAGCATTGCACACTTGGGGCGAACAGGCCCAGATGATGATGGTCGTCGAAGAAATGTCCGAACTGATGAAGGAGATACTCAAAAACGTCAACCGCGGCAAAGACAATCTGGCCGAAATTATTGAAGAGACCGCCGATGTTGAAATTATGCTTGAACAGCTGAAAGAAAATTACCAAATTGCCGACAAGGTCGAGGCTTATAAAAGCGAAAAAATAAAACTGATTGAGCGTCGTCTCGACGATTGGGACAAGACCCACGCTGCCTGAAAGGATAACAGAAAATAATGACAACACCGTTGCTTGAAATTGAAGATTTGTGTGCCCGCGTTTGCGACAAGGAAATAATCAAGGGCTTTAACCTGACCATAAATGAAGGCGAGGTTCATGCCATTATGGGGCCGAACGGCGCCGGAAAATCTACCTTGTCTTATGTGCTTTGCGGCAAGCCCGGCTATGAAGTTACGTCCGGTTCCGTCCGGTTCAGGGGAAAAGACCTCTTGGCAATGTCGACGGAAGAACGTGCGCGCGAAGGCATATTTTTATGTATGCAGTATCCGGTCGAAATTCCCGGCGTGCCGACGACGACTTTTCTGAAACACGCGGTTAATGCGATTCGCCAATATCACAACCTGCCGGAACTTGATACCATGGAATTTGTAAAAATGGTCAGGGAGGAGGGCAAAAAGCTTGGTATTGATAATGAGATGATTAAACGTCCGGTCAATGTCGGTTTTTCCGGCGGTGAGAAAAAACGTCTCGAAACTCTGCAAATGTCAATTTTGAAACCGGCGCTTTCCGTCTTGGACGAAGCGGATTCGGGATTGGACATCGATGCGCTGAAAGTGGTTGCCGACGGCGTAAATGCCCTGCGGGACGGTCAACGCTCCATGTTGGTCATTACGCATTATCAGCGCCTTTTAAATTATGTCGTACCGGACTTTGTCCATGTTTATGCCGACGGGCATATCGTCAAGTCAGGTGACAAAAATCTGGCTCTTGAGCTGGAAGAAAAAGGCTATGCCGAATTTGTGAGAGAAAAATAATGGCAGGTTTGGTTCAGGACATAAAACTTCTCGGCGAAAACCTTCCCTGGCTCCGGCAATTGCGCCGGGACGGGTTGGCCGCTTTTGAAAAGCAGGGGATTCCTTCTGCCAAAACGGAAGCTTGGAAGTATACCAAGCCGCGTGATTTGAATGCCGATGACTTTGAAATGAACGTTTCTTCGGAAATCGGGGATGACAAGTTTGAATTGCCGTTTGAGGCCTATCGGATTCACTTTAACAACGGTATTTTTGATCCGTCTCAAACCGAGCTTCCGCAAGGAGTTCAGGTTCTTCCGCTGATAGAGGCCGTATTGCTGCAAGGCGACGTCCGGGGATATCTCGGTCGGCTCGTCAAAATGGAGCGTCATCCTTTTGCCGCCTTGAATACCTGTTATCTGAACGAGGGCGTTTTTATCCGGGTCGAAAAGAACGTTTCCTTAAAAAAACCGCTGGTGTTGATAAACCATACGATGCCCGGCACCGCCAACCTTTTTTTCAATTTGCGCAATCTGCTGGTTTTGGAGGATGGGGCATCGGCCAAGTTTATTGAGGTCTGGCACTACACCGGGGAGGTCAAGTCCCGCTATTTTGCCAACGTGGTGAACGAAATGTTTATTGGCCGCCACGCCCGCCTTAAACATTATAAATATCAAAATGAGGCTTTTAAAGCCAACCATGTGGCCTTAAATGTGGCAGAGGTTAAGGCCGGCGGCGAATATCATGCCTTTTGCCTGCAAAAGGGAGCCAACATTGCCCGCAATGAAACGCGGGTGCTGCTGGCGGAAGAACAGTCCCGCACAGAAGTAAACGCGGCCTATCGGATGAACGGGTGGGCAACTCTTGATACGACGACTGATGTCGAACATCTGTCGCCCTGTACGTATTCCGAACAGCTGGTAAAAGGCGTTGTCGGCGGGGATGCCCGCGGCGTGTTTCAGGGGAAAATCAATATCGCGCCTGATTGTGTCAAAACAGAAGGCCGGCAGCTTCATAAGGCTTTGCTGCTCAGCGATACGGCTGAAATCGACGTTAAGCCCGAGCTTGAGATTTTTGCCGACGACGTCAAGTGTTCTCATGGTGCGGCCAGCGGCGAACTTGATGAAAATATGCTTTTTTATATGCAGTCCCGCGGTATCGGCCGCGAGGAGGCTAGAGCTATTCTCATTGCGGCATACCTTGATGACGTGATTAATAAAATTGCCGACGAAGACGTTCGGGGCTGGATAAGGTCGTTAGCCTGATTTATACCAAAGATAAACTTGAATAGGAATGTTCCGGTTTATACATTATAAGCGGCAGATAAGGCAAAATGTTGAGGAAGAAGTGAAATCATGTATAATGTGGAAGAAATACGTAAAGATTTTCCGGTTTTAAATATGCTGGTGAATGGCAAGCCCAATACATTTCTCGATTCCGGCGCCTCGGCACAAAAGCCGCAGGTTGTCATTGACCGTATGGTTGATATTTATACCAGGGAATATTCCAACGTTCACCGCGGTTCTTACCTGCTGTCGGAGCAGATTACGTTCGAGTATGAAAAAGCCCGGCAGACGGTTGCCAGGTTTTTAAATGCCAAAAGCCCGCAGGAAATTATTTTTACCCGTAATGCCACGGAGGCGATTAACCTTGTGGCGTCCAGCTGGGGACGTAAATTTTTAACCAAAATTGACGAGGTTCTGATTTCCGAAGCGGAACATCATGCAAATTTGGTGCCTTGGCAGATGCTTCGGGACGAAATCGGTTTTGTTCTTAAGATATTCAAAGTCAATGACGACGGTTCTTTTAACTGGGACGATTATTGCAACAATTTGAGCGGCAATACCAAACTGGTTGCGGTAACCGGAATGTCAAATGTTTTGGGAACCATCTTTCCTTTGCGGGAAATGATAGAGTCCGCACACCAGGTAGGGGCAAAGGTTTTGGTTGACGGATGTCAGGCGGTGGTTCATCAAAAGATGGACGTACAGGAGCTTGATTGTGATTTTCTTGCTTTTTCCGGACACAAAACATATGGCCCGACAGGCATAGGGGTCCTGTACGGCAAAGCGGAAATTTTGGATGCAATGCCGCCTTACCAGTTTGGCGGCGATATGGTAAATGTCGTTACCTATCAGACAACCACGTTTGATGTCCCGCCGGCCCGTTTCGAGGCGGGAACGCCTGCGATTGTTCAGGCAATCGGTTTGGGAACCGCGCTGGAATATATGATGAATCTGGGAATGGACAATATAAAGGCGCATGAAGATGAACTGGTCGATTATATGCACAGCCGCCTTCCGGAAATAAAAGGGCTGCACGAAATAGGAACGGCTCCCGGCAAGGGCGGGGTGTTTTCCTTTTATGTCGACGGAATTCATCCGCAGGATTTGGCCTTTATTCTGGATAAGGAGGGCGTTGCCGTCCGTGTCGGTCACCATTGTGCCGCGCCGCTGGTGCGCCGTATGGGGTACGAGTCTGTTGCCAGAGCTTCTTTCGGCCTTTACACCAACCGCGCCGACATAGACCGTTTTATTGATGCGCTGCACAAAGCCCAAAGCTTTTTTTAATTGACAAGCGGCGGCTTCGGTTTTAAATCTGTTCTCCGGAGTAAACAGCTTAAAGGAAATTGCCATGAGCGATGATGAAATTTTGACAGCCAACGAGGCTCAGCTGCTGGGAGCTATGGGACTGACCGAGCCGGTTCAGGATTATGTCGCTTATGCCGGTTCCCGGCTTGCCGACGGTACAACAAAATTTGCCTCCCGCGAAGAAATCATCGAAGCGCTCAAAACGGTTTCCGACCCTGAGATTATGATAAACATTTGGGATTTGGGGCTGGTTTATAAAATTTCTCAAAAGGAAAACGGCGACGTTTATATTGAAATGACGGTAACCGCGCCGACATGTCCGGTGGCCGGAATCCTCCCGCAGCAGGCTGCCGATGCGGTGGCACGGCTTGACGGAGTCGGCGTCGTAGAGGTAAAAATCGTGTGGGAGCCTGCTTGGACTATCGAAAATCTGAGTGAAGAAGCTAAGGCGATGATTGAACTTTTCTAAAAAAAATAAACAAAATATTTGACAAAAAACCTCTTCGGGGTTAAATTACTCTCTATCATAAAATATTATGTTAGCGAGTAATTTTTTTTATTTTTAATTAAAAACCCAATTAGTCATGAAAGAAAATGTAATTCCTTTCGAAGTGCAGATTAACAAATTGTTTGCACGCAAAGATTTTCAAGAAAGCATCGAAAAAAACTATTTGCTGGACAAGCGCTTTCTCTTGGTCGGTTTGTATTCACACATTACCACCAGTGAAAATGAGGACGGCGACGTCTCCGGCTATAAGGTCTATGTGAATAATCTTGAAGATTTAGGAAATAATTGGTTTGTGGCCAATGGTGATCCTGAAAGCGGTTTTCACGAACTGCGCCGCCATCCCGAAGCTCACCGCTTCATTCTGACCAGAACTTATTATCTGGTTAAAGATAAGGATGGCAAAGTGGTTCCCGAGTTCTTGTTTAACGACAAGGAGGCGCTCAACCAGAAGATAATGAAGTCTGTCTTGCGCGAAATCGCCTGGAAAAAACATCTTCGTCCCGGAAATTTCCTTTCCCGCAAACAGATGCATATCAAAGGAGCTTTGTTTCCGGAAGCGGTGCTGGCTATGTCTGCGCTTGACGAAGATACCGGAATCAGATATTGGCTGGCTTCTTGTTTTGACAACGGAAGGCTGAGTGTGACTCCGGAAGATGAATGCGAAATTCTGAAGGAATACGACAATGCTGAAACAGTGATGGATACGCCGTTCTCGCGTTATGTTGCTTCAGCGGCGGACGAAAACGGCCAAAACGTCGTTTGGAAAAGGGATGAAGTCGAAAACGACAGCTTCATTCTGAAATAGCCGCTTAAATGAGAAAAAGCTGATTTGCCTTGGGCATTTCAGCTTTTTTTTGTTTTAAAATTCTGTCAGTTATATGTTGTCTTTTTATTTAAAAATGTTATAAGAAAAGTATTCGACAAAAAAACGTTTTTTAGGAACACTTTTATGGCAAAAAAAATTAAAGCCCCGATTATTACCTCCCGTCTGATTATAGACGAGTTCAAAACCTCTGATTATGCCAGACTTAAGGAAATTGCATTTAACATTAACCGTAATGCCGATTCGCATGCCGAAGAGGGCTATTGCCCCTTTTATACCTTTCAGGTTGACCGCGACACGCCGGATCGTGACAATGTCATTCGTCAAAAAGTGGCTGATTTTCTGATTAAGGCTGAACGCGAACGCAAGCAGGAACCCCGTTCGACTTATCGTATGGCCTTGCGTCTGCCCTCCGGTTATCTCATCGGCAACGCGACGGTGGATATGTTGCCTTTTGAAGAAAACGGAAAAAAGGTTTACGGAGATTTGGGATATTTCATTGATCCGGCATATGGTGAGCATGGCTTTGCAACCGAGGGCGTTCGCGGGTTGGTTCACCACTTTTTTAAAGAATATGACAAGCTGGACATCACCGCACATCCTGCCAACAAATTTTCCCGCAAACTTATTGAGCGTATCGGCGGCAAACAGACCGGATATAACGAGGCCTCTCATTACGGCCATGGCGAACCCCGAGCCGTATTTGAAGTTCATAAGGCAGATTTCTATCGCAGTTGTGCGTTCAATAAACAAATGCCGAATTTGCTCACCGTCTTAATCAACCGTCGGAGTAAAATAACGGAGTAGCATATGTTTAGCGATGCAAACCTGCCGGAGCCGTTAGTTATCCGGGAAATTGAAAATCCGGTCAATCTGGTGAAAATCGGAGAAAAGGACAATATCGGGTTTAATCCGCGTTATAGCTCGGTCAGGCTTTTGCGCGGCTATGTTTACGAACTTATAAAAAAGGCGCGCGAACATCTGCCTCCCAACTATAATTTCATTATCTATGAAGGATATCGTCCGCTGCGCAGCCAGATAGAGCTGTGGGAAAAAGTCGTTGCGCAGAAGTCGGCGGAATATCCGCATCTGGATGTTAACTCTGAGGAGTTTATTGCTCTCTGCGACGTTTTTGCCGCCAATCCTTATCGGCAGGGCAGCGGGCATCAGTCCGGAGCCGCGGTAGACATTTCGCTTGTCGACAATGCCGGCCGTGAATATGACATGGGCGGAGAAGTGCGCGGCTTTGGCGAAAATGCAGATTTTGATTATCCCGGCATAAGCGCGGAAGCACGGAAAAATCGCAACATTTTGCGTGCGGCGCTGGAGAAGGTCGGTATGGTCAATTATCCGGCCGAATGGTGGCACTACTCTTTCGGAGATCGTCTCTGGGCCCGCCTTACCGGTTCCAAGCTGGCCGTCTTTGCCAAGCTTGACCTGTAATTTCTGCGCTTTATTCCAATCATAAATTTGACAATTTCCCGCACTTGCGTTAGCTTATCTTCAAGTTTGATATAAAAGAAGACAAAAGTGATGAATATTGATGAATTGATTGAAAATTTTGAGCTTCTCGACGATTGGGAAGACAAATACCGTTACATTATTGATTTGGGCAACGGACTGGAGCCGCTGGATGAGCAGTTTAAAACCGAGGAATGGAAAGTGCGCGGTTGCCAGTCTCAGGTTTGGCTGCTGCCGTCCCGGCAGGGGGATAAAATCCATTTCCGCGGGGACAGCGATGCCGTGATTGTCAAAGGGCTGATAGCGATTGTCCTGATGATTTATTCCGATAAATCCCCATCAGAGATTAAAGCGGTTGCAGTTGAAGATATTTTTGCTAAACTGGGATTAGGCGAGCACCTGAGCCCCAGCCGCCGAAACGGTTTGATTGCCATGACCGAAAAAATTAAATACTACGCCGGCATCCTCTGATTTAAGGATTCGTTTTATGAACATTCACGAGTACCAAGCCAAAAGAATTCTCAGCCGTTACGGTATAAATATTCCCAAAGGCGGCATCGCCTATACCCCTAACGAGGCCAAAAGGGTCGCTTCCCGCAGTTCCTTGCGCGGTCCGTGGATGCTCAAGGCACAGATTCAGTCCGGTGCCCGCAACAAAGGTTATTTTCTGGAAAAAAAGGCCGGAAACCGCGGCGGCGTCCGGTTGGTTAAAAGCCGGCGGGATATCATCCATCAGGCTGAACAGATGCTGGGATCCACCTTGGTTACGGTTCAGACCGGCCCCAAAGGCAAACTGGTCAGCCGTGTTTATGTTGAATCTTATGTTAAAGTAACGTCCATTTTTTATGCCGGACTGGTTGTTGACCGTCTGAATGCCGCATTGACGCTGCTTATTGCGGAGATTAAAGACGAGGACATCTCTCAGATAGCGCTGAACGCTCCGGAAAAAATCTTGAAAATTCAGTTGGATTTGGAAGGGGACACCACGCCCGAGCAGGTTCACGCCGTTATGGATTTCTTAAAGCTGAAGCCCAAAAGCGCCAAAAGCCTTGAAGTTTTTATCAATGGCTTGCACCGTGCTTTTGTTGATAACGACGCGACGATGATAGAGGTTAACCCCGCCGGTGTAATGAAAAACGGGGAAATTGTGGCCTTGGATGCCAAAATCTCTTTTGATGACAACGGATTATACCGGCATCAGGACATTTTGCGCCTTCACGACGATTATGAAGCCTCCGAGCGAGAGCTTCAGGCTGAAAAATACCGCTTTACCTACAGTGAGTTTGATGGTTCCGTCGGCTGTATCGTCAACGGCGACGGCATAGCTCTGGCCGCAATGGATTTGTTGCGCAGCCGCAATGTCGGCACCGCGTGTTTTCTTAACGTTAAAGGCGGCGTCGATAAGGACAAGATTGCTTCTGGTATCAAAATCATTATGACCAATCCCCGGGTTGAAGGTATCTTGATTAACATTCTCGGTGGTTTTCTCCGTTGTAACTTAATTGCGGACGGAATCATCGCCGCCGCGTCGGAAGTCGGATTAAACGTACCGCTGGTAGTTCGTTTTGAAGGAACCAATAAAGATGAAGCCCGTGAAATTCTGGAGCATTCCAAGCTGCCGATTATCATGGCAGATACGATGGAGGATGCGGTCAATAAACTGGTAGCCGCTTTGGAGGAGAGTGACTGATGTCCATTTTTGTAAATAAGGAAACCCGTGTCATTTGTCAGGGCATCACCGGTACTCAGGCTACTTTTCATGTCCGCCGTTCGCTTGATTACGGAACCAAGTTTGTCAGCGGCGTTACTCCCGGCAAGGGCGGCGAAATGCATCTCGGCCTGCCCGTTTTCAATACGGTAAAAGAGGCTAAGGCGGAAACCGGAGCCAATGCCAGCGTTTTGTATGTGCCTGCCGCGGCGGTAAAATCCGCGGTGCGGGAGGCGGCTGAGGCGGAATTGGATCTCGCCGTATGTATTGCCGACGGTGTGCCGATAAAGGATATGCTGGAAATTAAGGAAATTCTTAAAGATTCTCCCACGCGGCTGATTGGTCCCAATACGCCTGGCATAATCACGCCCGGACAAGCCCGCTTAGGCATTTTTCCTGAGAACATTCACAATCCGGGAGCCATAGGCGTGGTTTCCCGTTCGTCTACGCTGACCTATGAGGCCGTTTTGGAAACCAAACGGGCCGGGCAGGGGCAGTCAACGGTTATCGGTCTCGGAGATGATATGCTTATCGGTATCGATTTTGTAGAGGCGATTGAGCGTTTTCACGCCGATGAAGAAACCAGGGCAATTGTTCTTATCGGCCAGCTTGGCGGTACGTTTGAAGAAGTTGCCGCCAAGTACTATAAGGAGCTGACGTGCAAAAAGCCCATTATAGCTTTTGTTGCGGGGAACGCAGTTCCTTTCGGGCATAAAATGGGATATGCCGGAGACATCATCACCAATGGACATATTTCCGCACAGGATAAAAAAGATGCCATGGAAGATGCCGGAATCACCGTCGTCGACAAGATTAACGATATTCATATTGAGTTGGCAAAACTTTTTCCGTCCGAATGTTAGCGTTTTTCAAAAATCTGTTGAGTTTGATTTTGCCGCCGCGTTGCATAAAATGCGGAAAGGTTTTGAGCGGCGACGATGGGTTATGCCCGGATTGCTTTAGTGAGATAACTTTTATTACGGCGCCTTATTGTACAAAATGCGGCCGGCCTTTTGAAGAAATCACCGTCAACCGGCCATTGGTGTGTCCCCAATGTATACAGGATGTAAAGTCTCCTTTCAGACTCAGCCGTTCGGCTTTTGTATACGACGATGCTTCAAAGCCTCTGATATTATCATTCAAATTTCACGATAAAACCGAAAATGCCAAGGTCTTGGCTCTTCAGATGAAGCAGGCCGGCGCCGATATCTTTCGGGCCGGTATTGATGTGATTGTTCCGGTTCCCCTCCATTATACCCGTTTAATTAAACGGCGTTATAACCAGGCGGCGCTGCTGGCCGGTGAATTGGGGCGGCAGTGTGTTCTGCCGGTTGACTGCACTTCGGTTGTCCGCCACCGGCGAACCCGTCCGCAGGTTGAGTTTTCAGGACATCAGCGGATTAAAAACGTCAAAGACGCTTTTAGCGTCAAACATCCCGAATGCATCCGCGGAAAACATATTTTGCTGGTAGACGATGTAATGACCACCGGCTCCACTTTAAAAGAATGTGCACTTGCGATGCTTAAGGCCGGAGCCGCTTCTGTTGATACGTTAACCGCGGCGCGCGTAATCCGCTGAGTAGACAATTGGTTTTATCCCGATTGAAAATATCTTTCCCTGAAATATATCATAAGTGTTCACGATGATAGTATTTAGAATTTCATTTCTTTTGCTATTATGAGTGACGATTACGGGTCTTCCACATGCATAGTGGCAAAGGAAATTAAATTTTTTTACTTTCATTTGTTACGTTGGTTCGGAAGACCTGGGGGCGGGATTTAATTCCCGCCTTTTTATTAAAAAAAACGAAAACATCCGGTTTTGACAGCCGGATGTTTTATTGTTTCACTTATTTCTTTTCTCGTTTTCCTGGCGTTCAAACATTGCCGAAAAACTTGAAAACCCTACACCGAGACAAAATCCGGCGGCTAAAATGAGATTACAGTCCGGATTGTCTTCGTCCCAGTAGACAAGACAAAAAATAACGGCAGCAACCGTAGCAACGCAAAGGCTGCTCATTTTAATCCAGGTTTTCATAAGCTGCGTTGTTTTCTTTGTTTAACTCTTCTTCACGCAAGAGTGCCTGTGCTCGTAAAATGGCGGCCCGTTGTTCGGGGTGCTCCCTCAACAAACTTCCCAGCTCGTAATACATAATGCGCAGTTCATACGGAGGCATCGCAGATATCAAAGCTTTCAAAACCTCTCCGTCGGTAACGTTTAATAAATCTTGTTTGTTCATATTGATTGGGTTTTAGTTAATAATTCTGATTATAATCTCTCATCGCACAATAATTCATTATGATTGGCAATCAATATAGCACAAGGTTTTTCGCCTGTCTAGACAGATTAAAAAAGCTTTTCCGTCCAGGCCTTGCAAATAACTATTTACTCCTTCGAAAATATTTGATAGAATAAACTCAGGAACAACAGGTTCCGGACTTTTAACTATCAAAGGACGAAAACGATGAGATATTCAAGTTTATTGGCTTTGTGCGCGTTTATGCTTTGCTTAAACACGCCGGAGGTGAGAGGTGAAATTCTCGCCGTTCACACCTATGATGTAATGACACACACCGCACTTCTTCCGAAACCTGTTGCTTCCGACAACACCTTCTCACTTGCCGCAACCTGGTGGCTACCAGACTGGCAGGGAAGTCAGGGTTCACGTGGTTCTGACGACGTCGGCGGCGGGGATGTAGAGGGAGAATGCGAAACTTACGGATTCGTCACGGAATGTCCCCCTCCCAAAACTTCCGGGGGTTTAACCTATCCTTTAAGCGGGTTAACCTGCCACAAGTCATGCTCTTGCTCTGAGGACTTTAAATACAATTCTTCTAACTGCTCGGGAAACTATAAGCTTTCCGGAAGTTCCTGTGACGGGAAGTACAGTGCCTGCGTTTGTAAAGACGAATTCAGGTATGATTCTTCCAACTGTAACGGCGAAAATAAACTCGGCGGAGAAATATGCAACGGAAAATACAACTCTTGTACTCTTCGTCCCGAATGTACCGTCTCCTCTAAAGACTGTACATATGGCTGTGCCGAATACAACTCCTGTGACCGCTGCATTTCCTGCAACGGAAACCCCGACTGTGACGTTTCTGACAAGTCCTGTACCTATGGCTGTGCGTCTTACAACAGCTGTTCAAAGTGTACCTCCTGTAAAGACAACCCCGATTGCAGTGCGACGGCGGTTTCCTGTGACTACGGATGTGCCTCGACCAACTCCTGCGGTATCTGCACCTTTTGTTCGGGTAATCCGGATTGCGACGTAGCCGACAAATCCTGCGATTACGGTTGTGCTTCAACCAATTCCTGTGGTAAGTGCACCGAGTGCAAGTCTTGTACACCTTATTCAGACGAGACCGGCTGTACCGACGGGACGGAATCTTGTTCCGACGGCTGCGGCGGTACCAGATTATGCTGTAAAGACCACACCCATTCTTACTCTTGTCCGAGTGGGTACTCAACGTCTAATGCCGGTATGATATCTCCGATAACGGCCGACAAAGTCTGCTCCTGCGGTGCGACTTCCGGCACCTGTTACAAAGAGGGACATTCTCACAGTTACTCATGCCCAAGCGGGTACAGCAGCTCAAACTCCTGGGGAAGTTCGGCTCAGACCACGTCTAAGACCTGTTCCTGCGGTGCTGCTTCGGGAACCTGTTACCAAGCTCCGGCGCACACCCACAGTTACAGCTGTCCCAGCGGGTACCAGGCATCCAGCTGTTCATCCTCTCAGACCCAAACTGGGACAACTTCCAAGGTTTGCTCTTGCGGCGCTGCTTCCGGCACCTGTTACAAGTGCAAGGCTAAAACCTGTACCAATACATGTTTTTATACTTTACGTTCTTGTCCAGCCAACGGTTATTGTAAGAGCTGCCAGATAATAGGTTCTGACTGCTCGGTCGCCAGTGGCGGAACCAGATACAGCCTTGTCTCCTGTCACAACGGAACCTATATATCAACGTCAGGTAATAGCTGTGTTAAGTATTAGCAGTTCTTGTAATATAAGAAGATATGAGGATATATGTATTTGAAACGGGAAGAGTTGAGTTGCCACAAAGATATGCTGAGCTGCTTCTTGTTCTTATTCCTAACTAAATCTATTTGCTGATTGATATTATAGAAACTGGTTTTATTCTTATACCACAGAAAAGGCTCTGAAATTTCAGAGCCTTTTTAGTATAATGATATTAGTCTCCCTAATGTCTTTTGGCCTATTCCCCGTAATGATGTGTTTTAGAGTATTTTTACGGGGAGAATTGTTTAGCAAGGAACCTTTATTTTATTCTTCTCCGTCGTCTTTTATGCGCTCGATGTTGGCGCCGACGCTTTTGAGTTTTTCTTCCAGTTTTTCATAACCGCGGTCTAAGTGATAAACACGGTTGACAATAGTTTCACCTTCTGCGACCAATCCGGCCAGAACCAACGCAAACGATGCGCGCAGGTCGGTTGCCATCACTTGAGCGCCGGAAAGCTTTTTCACGCCTCTCACAATAGCGGAAGCATGTCCATGAACATTAATGTTAGCCCCCATACGCAAAAGTTCGGGCACGTGCATAAAACGGTTTTCAAAAATGGTTTCGGTAACCATTGAAGCGCCTTCTGCCGTCAGCATCAATGCCAGAAACTGAGCCTGTAAGTCGGTCGGAAAGCCGGGGAACGGTTCTGTCATAATGTCTTTTCCCGTTAAAACGCAATCTTTAGCGTCAACAATAATGCTGTTTTCATTCTCGATAACCCGGCAGCCCATGTCTTTCAACACTTGCATCGGACGTTTCAGGGTATAGGGCAGAGCGTTGATAAGCTCAATTCTGCCGCGGGTAATCGCCGCCGCAACGGCATAAGAGCCGGCTTCGATTCTGTCTGCGATAACTTTGTGATTTGCCCCATGCAGCTTGTCAACCCCGTCAATCGTCAACACTGCGGTGCCGATTCCCTCAATTTTTGCTCCCATGGCGTTAAGCATATTGGCAAGATCGCTGATTTCCGGCTCTTTGGCTGCATTTTCCAATACCGTGCGTCCTTCAGCCAGGGTTGCCGCCATCAAGACATTGCAGGTAGCGCCAACGGAAACCATCGGAAAGATGATATGCGCCCCCTTAAGGCGTTTGTCCACCGTGGCGTGAATATATCCGTTTTTAATTTCAATATGTGCGCCCATTTGTTCCAGCGATGACAGATGAATATCCATCGGTCGGGCACCGATGGCACAGCCGCCGGGCAGTGAAAGCTCGCATTTTCCGTAACGGGCCAGCAACGGACCCAAAACATAGTAAGAAGCGCGCATCTTGCGAACGTAATCATAGGGCGCTACCAAACTGGTTGCCTCTTTGGTTCTGTATGAATAGGTTTTGGTCGGATGTCCGTCTACAAAGTCGTCAAAAGCATCAATCTTGGTTCCCAATTGCTCCAATAAGACATTCATTGCCTTAATGTCTGATAACATCGGCATATTGGTCAGCGTTACGGTCTCATCCGTTAACAAACTGGCGCAGATTAAGGGTAAGGCGGCGTTTTTCGCTCCGCTGATATAGATTTTACCTTCAAGGCGTTTGCCGCCGATGATTCTAATCTTATCCATGATGCTTCTCCTTACAAGTTAGTCCTGATTTTCCGTTTGTTTATTCTTTCGCGATTTTTTGAGTTCTTCGCGTTTTTTCTGCTGAAGCTTGCGTTTCTCCAAATTTTTTTGTAAGGCCTTTGCCTCGCGTTCGAAACGCATTTCTTCGCGACTTTGGGTTTTTTTATGGTTTTCAGACGCCATTTTACACCTTTTTCTTAGTGACAAATCTTACTCTACTTCTCTTTTATCCCCATAAGTTTAAAAAAATCATAAGAAAATTGTAAAACATACTTGATTTTTATAAAATGGTTCTGTATGTTACATCTCACGAGTTGAGAATATCTCTTGAATTATTATGCCGCTATAGCTCAGTGGTAACGCTAAGTAAAATTGATACCGACGTATCAATTTTGTCTGTAAGTTCTTCGGAACATCTTAGCGAAAAAGGAAAATTAATTGACCACATTGAGCTTAGATGCCGAAGGCACACCCGCAGGGTGGCTCTACGCAAACTTAAGATTATTATGCCGCTATAGCTCAGTGGTAGAGCACACCCTTGGTAAGGGTGGGGTCGTAAGTCCGATTCTTACTAGCGGCACCATTAAAAAGCCCACCATAACGGTGGGTTTTTTAATGGTTTTGTCAGCAGTTGAACTCGGACTTACGAAGTAATGTCCGGAGCAGATAGTTGGCGAAAACGAGTGCAAAACTTTAGTGGATAGCTTAGTTTTGTACGAAGTTTAAGCCTTACGATGCGAGGAGGACCCGCAGCAGCGGGAGTACCCATTCTTACTAGCGGCACCATTTCTTAAAAAGCACCGATTGAGGTGCTTTTTTGCTTTATAAACCAAGCCTTTTAGAGAGTCCGATTTTGATGGTTTTGAAGATTGCGTTTTTAGGCTAATTATCGGACTTTAATAAAAAATAACCAAGCGCTTTACTGCTTCCGTTTTAGTTTAATTGTTTATTTAATCTATCTTAAGTAATTATGTTTTATCCTAAAATAAATAATAAGGAGCAAGAATGATTACTCAAAACAGATGGCAACATATATTAGGCGTTGCGCGTAAAGCGAAAGAATTCGCTTTAAAAATGTATCCCGATAACGAAAAATACGCAGAAGATATGTTTTTATTGGGACTTCTTCATGATATAGGATATGAGTTTTCAGAAACAGGCAAAGGACATTCAACTCTTGGCGGGGAGATTTTAAGGCGTTCTGGTTATAAATATTGGAATGAAGTGGCAAACCACGGCTATTCTGAAATCAGCATTATGACTGACGAGTTGTTTATTTTGAATTGCGCAGATATGACTGTCGATGTTGACGGTCAAAACTGCACGTTCTGTGAGCGCCTTGAAGATATAGGACATCGTTATGGTATAAACTCTTCTGCATATCAAAAAGCCTGTTTAGAAATAAAAAGGTTACAGTCGGACGCCAGATACTCAAAATTAGAATAATTTTGCGTGTTTAATATGGTTCTGCTAATATTGGAATGTTTTTCAAATCTATGTCTGGGTAACCTTCCGATTGCAATAGCTCTTTTATCCCTCTTTCATCTAATATTTGCAACTGCGATTTTTTATCATAAACTTTCTTAAAACTATTGGCAACATTAGTACCGTGAATGAGCTGTAAACCACCCGTTCCTTCTAAAAAGATAGTTTTGTAGTGATATGGAACCAAACGGTGATTGCCGCAATTCATAATATTTTCGCCATTGGTTGACATATATGCAAGCCCCATTGAATTAGAAACAAAAATAGAATGGTCAGTTTGATATTTATTTTCAGAGATATGCGCTACTTTCCTGATTCTTGGAATAGTTAATGCCACATTATCGTAAAAGCCTGTATCATCTTGATAAATTTGAACTAGTTTATTTATAAAATCTGTTGGGACTGCGTCATCATTATCAATGCGAAAAGTCAAAATACGATTTTGTTGCAAATCTTCCGGAAGTTCCATTTTTGCACCAGAAATATAAATATTACGCATAAAAGGGAAATCTTTTTCTAAATTTGAAAAAATGTTTCTCTTTTCTTCCGGCATTTGGTCTGAATGATAAACAAGCAGAATACAATCTTTATTGGTTTGTTGGTTGAAACTCTTTAATGTTATACCCTTAAACATGGCCAGCCGGTCGGAAAAATACGGTTCTTCCCATAGATTAAACTGCTTGTCCGGATGATCTTTAGCAAAAGCTGCAGCAACCGAATATCTAACCATTCCAATAACCGAAACCATAACTATCTCCTTTTATCCCATATAAGAGTAATACCCTTAAAAAGATAAATTTTTATTAAATGTTTCCATTTGTCTGCTTAAAACCTTAAAATCATCATAAAAATTAGTCCGATAACTGCATAGTATCGCGCACCATTTTTAAGAACTCTGCATTTGTTGCGGATTTTTATCTTTAATACCGCGCAGAAGCTACTTCTTAACATTATATTCGGATTTTAGCTTCGAAAAAACATTTCTGTCTCGGAAACGTTTATTTGGTTCCGAATAGATATCTTGTCTTAAAATCCCTTCAAGCTTATATCCTAATGTTTGAGGAATTTTAGCGGATTTGACATTCAAAACGTCCGTATAAATAACAACACGGTTGAAACCGTTGTCAAATAACTCTTTTTCAATCATGTTTACAGCTTCCGTCATATATCCGTTACCGGTATAATTTGTATCTAGCCAATAACCTATTTCGGCACGTTTATGTTGCCATGCGACATTCAAAACGCTAACTAGACCGATGAAAGTATTTTCAAGATATACGGCGTATACGAATTGCGAATTGTTGTTCCAGTCAATATCTGCAGTTTCTAGAAAGCTGAGAGCATCTTTCTTTCTGTAATTTGTACCCCAGCCAAGCCAAGGAATGAAAGCCTCTTTGCACTTGTTAATAACAGTATAAATAGCTTCTGCTGTTTCAGAATTACAGATTGGGCGGCAAAGTTTAATTCTTTCCCCAAAAAGTACTTCTTTCATAATATTCCTCCCGGTAAATTAACGTCATTAATTTCTAAACCGAAAATAGTGTGTTCATATTTTAATGTGAGTTTTATTGCATATTATACTCGTTTGTTTATACTTGTATATGGTTAGATTCTATATTTTAGGAAAAATTATGAAAAAAGAATTAGAAATTCGCCAACAACTTGCTGATAAAAAAGCTAAGATTGATATGCATAAAAAGCTTCTGCAAAATGGTTTTCAATATAGGGGAAATATTAATCAAAACAGCTACTTTTTTGATACTCAGCAACAAACACTGGAACAATCGAAAGTTAAATTTCGTATAAGAAACAGTATTGATAACGATAATCAAGAAAATATTTTATTGACCTTAAAGCTAAAAAAAACACAAATAATTGATGGCATTAGAGAGGCCAAAGAATATGAAACATGGCTTAATCATAAATCAGAAGATGATTTGAATGAAATTAATACAGTCTTATCAACGTTTAATACACCAACCTTATCAAAAGATATATTTGATGTTTCTTTAGGAGATAAGTTGATTGATTATATGTCTAGTCAGGGATATGAACTTGCGGAAATTATCAAGAATAATCGCAGCTTTTACGCTTTAGAGGATGTAGAGGCCACAATAGATGAGTTTTATTCTGATGAAAAAGGCAATAAGCTGTCTACACCTCAGATAAATATAGAAATTGAAAGTAATAATACTAATAAATTGCGACAAATTTGCGGCTTATTGGGACTTAGCAAAAATAAAAATGAACAAAATACTTGGTGGGATGCGTGTAAAAATCGTTCATATTAAAATAATCTTTTTCATAGAACTCCCTCTATTTAGCAATGTAAACATCTGAAGAACTGGCTTCTGCTTTACAATATTCCAATAACGCTGGTGACATATTATCCGGATGTGTAAATTCACATCTCAGGCTATTGCAACTGGACAGTAAGACAATCAAAAACAGCAAGCAAAACGTTTTCATAGTAACCTCTCTTTTTTAGTATACTACAAAAATAAACTTTGATTTTCAAATAGATTCTTTATTATCCAGCATCTCGATTTAGGCGGTCAAATCTTCTCAAAATAAGTTTTAAAAAAAGAAATACAATACAAATAAATTATTAGATTTCTGAAATCGGTGCCGATAATTTTATGCAGTTTTTGTTTTAAATCTGCCAAAGAAGATACTACATTATCGATAAATGTTTTGATAAGGAGGGTGAATTATGAAAGTCGGGATTATCGGAGCCGGTTTGGTTGGCAGCACAACGGCATATACTTTGGCCATAGAGGGAATCGCACGGGAAATTGTCCTCGTGGATATCAATAAGGTCCGGGCTGAAGCCGAGGCTGATGATATCATTCATGCAACGGCCTTCAAACAGGACTGTACCATTTATGAAGGTGATTATTCAGACCTGAAAGGGGCTGATGTCGTCATTATTACCGCGGACGGAGCGCCCAATTTTACCGCCTCCCGTTTAGAGCTTGTGGATGGCAATACAAAAATGTTTAAATCCATTATTCCCGGTTTGGTAAAATATGCTCCCGATTCGATTATTGTCGTAACGACCAATCCGGTAGACGTGATGACAATGGTTGCTTTGCAGCTGTCCGGGTTTCCAAAATCGAGGGTTATCGGTTCCGGCACGGTATTGGATACGGCGCGTTTTCGCTCGCTCCTGGCCAAATATCTGGATATTTCGCCGCAGTCGCTGCATGCCCTGGTTTTAGGCGAACATGGCGATTCTGCGGTAGTGTCATGGTCTTCGGCCTGTGTCGGCGCTACCTGCATAGAGGAGTTTGCCGCCGGAATAGGACGTCCGTTGACGTCGGAAATAAAGGCGCATATTGCCGAGGACGTTGTACAGATAGCGTACCGCATTTACCATGGCAAAAAAGCCACTTATTACGGCATTGCCGGAGCGTTGAGTACAATTTGCAAGGCTGTTGCCAAAAACGAGAGACGGGTTTTGACCGTCAGTTCTTTGCATGAAAATATTGAAGGGCTGCAAAATGTATGCCTGTCTCTGCCGTCGGTCGTCGGCGCCGGAGGCGTCGGAAACACGTTGCAGCCTTCTTTGTCCGCTGATGAACTGAAAAAACTGCGGGACAGCGCCGAAATCCTTTGTAAGGTTCAGCAGCAGGCCTGTTCTCAGTTGTCTTAAATAAATGTTGTCTGAACCGGAAAAATAAGATATTATCGCCCATTATGACATGATAAGGAGAAAAAAATGAAAAAATTAGCGCTTGCCTTGCTGGCAATATTGGTTGTAGCCGGTTGTACTTCCAAACCGGAACAATCTTTTAAGGGCAAAGAGTACCAAATGTTGCAGGCTCAAAACAATGCCGTTATTACTCTGGGCTTCTCTGCCGACGAACCGCGTTATTTCGGCAAGGTCGTAAATAATTACTTTGGCTCTTATGAAGTCAAAGGTGATCAGATTAAATTCGGTCCGGCCGGTGCAACGATGATGATGGGACCGGAGAAGGAAATGGAGGCAGAACACAATTATTTGCAGATTTTGCCTCGCATAGTCAGCTTCCATTTTGTTGATTCCAATTTAGTATTGGTAACCAACAACGGACAAGAAATTGCATTTAAGGAACTCGGACCTGTTAAACAACAATAATCTGATGAAAAAACACCCTGCGTTCATTCACAGGGTGTTTTTTTATCGGTTATAATAAAGTTCGACGTCCTTGATTTCTATAGCTGCCGGATGATCGGGGCGGCCTTCTATCCTGATGCCGAGCGTTGCGTTTTGTGCCGGTTTGTTTTCCGTTGAAGATATGACGGTTTTGCCGTCAATTTCCAAATTCAGCTGTCTTCCTGAACGTTCAAATATAATTTGATAAAAAACGTCCGGTTTCAGCGTAAAAGCGTCTGCTTGTCCGACTAAAGCGCCGTCTCTCCAGATTTTAGCCGTTTGTTTGCTGCGGAGTTGTTGCAGTTCGACAATATATTCATAGTCGCCGTCATCGTTGCGGCTGATGATTTTTATTTTTCCGGTCTGAGTAAGACTCATTAACTTAAACTTGAAAATAAAGTCGCCGCTGATTTTCTGCGGATAAACCAACGCAACCCCCTCAGACCCGATTGATTCCTGAATGTAAAGCTGGTTGCCCTGAACTTCAGTCTGCATATTGTCGCTGCTTTTATCCCATTTGTTCAAATCTTCGGCACTGATGGCTTCCCCGCTGATTCCTTTTAGCGTGAGTCTTGATGACTTGGCTTGCCAGACAAGCGCGCCGCTGACGCCGATTAACACGACCACAAACCCTAAAATAAGATATTTTTTCATATGCGTTTCCTCCCTGTTCAGACATCATATCAGCATTTTATTAATTAATCGCATTAAAATTTATTTCTATCCCAATTTTTCCGTCCACGCCGCACAAATAACTATTTACTCTTTTGCAAATATTTGATAGAATAAACTCAGGAACAACAGGTTCCGGATTTTTAACTGTCAAAGGACGAAAACGATGAGATATTCAAGTTTATTGGCTTTGTGCGCGTTTATGCTTTGCTTAAACACGCCGGAGGTGAGAGGTGAAATTCTCGCCGTTCACACCTATGATGTAATGACACACACCGCACTTCTTCCGAAACCTGTTGCTTCCGACAACACCTTCTCACTTGCCGCAACCTGGTGGCTCCCCGATTGGCAGGGCAGCCAGGGCTCCCGTGGTTCTGATGATTCCGGTGGCGGGGACATTGACGGCAACTGTGAGAAAAACTACGGAATGCATACGCCTTCCAATATTGACGGCAGATATATCTGTTCTAAGTATAACTACAATGTGACCTCTTCTCTCAAATGTCACGTTAACTGTCGTTGTAAGGACGAATATAAATACACTTCTTCCAATTGTTCCGGCAACTACACAACCGCTGGAACTTCCTGTGAGGGTAAATATAACCAATGTGTATGCAAATCCGAGTTCAAATACAATTCTTCCAACTGTTCGGGAGAATATGAAGTATCGGGAACCTCCTGCGGCGGTAACTACAACGGCTGTACCATTCGCCCTGAATGTACGGTTTCTTCCATGAGTTGTACCTATGGCTGTGCCGGATACAACTCCTGTGACCGGTGTACCTCCTGCAAGTCCAATCCCGACTGTGACGTTTCCGACAAGTCCTGCACCTATGGCTGTGCGTCTTACAACAGTTGTTCAAAGTGCACCTCCTGTAAAGACAATCCGGATTGCAGTGCGACGGCGGTTTCCTGTGACTACGGATGTGCCTCGACCAACTCCTGCGGTATCTGTACCTCTTGTTCGGGCAATCCGGATTGTAATGTGTCCGATAAATCCTGCGATTACGGTTGTGCGGCGACCAATTCCTGTGGCAAGTGCACTTCCTGCAAGTCTTGTACTCCATCGGCAAACGAGACCGGCTGCACCTATGGGACGGAATCTTGTTCCGACGGCTGCGGCGGGACCAGACTGTGCTGTAAAGGGCATACCCATTCTTACTCTTGTCCGAATGGCTACTCGGCGAGTAATTCCTGGGGAAGTTCGGCTCAGACCGCGTCTAAGACCTGTTCTTGCGGTGCTGCTTCGGGAACCTGTTACAAAGCCCCGGCGCACACCCACAGCTACAGCTGTCCCGGCGGATATCAGTCTTCAAGCTGTTCATCCTCTCAAGTTCAGACCGGGACAACTTCCAAGGTTTGCTCTTGCGGCGCTGCTTCCGGCACCTGTTACTCCTGTCGCGCCAAGACCTGCTCTGACGGCGGCTACTATTCTTCAGCCATGAGCGGCTACTCTTGCTCAAAAACAACTTATGCAGGATTAAGCTGCTATGACTGCACGTTTATTAATTGTCGTGATTACGGTTATCAGGAAAGCCCGACGCCTCCGCCGGCAATATGTCTTAAAGTCAACGTTTCGGGAAAGACCTGCTATGAGTGTCAGTCAGTCAGAAATTGTCCCGGAGGTGCACCTCAAAGCCCTTGTAGCTGCGGCGGTTATCACTCCGGTTGGAGCGGAGGGCACGTTTGCCGATAATGTTAAAGAAAACAAACCCCGGACTTTACATCCGGGGTTTTTTGGGCAAGCGGAAATTTATTTTCCGAATACTGCATCTTTAAGACGTTTAAGCGTCGCCTGTGCGGCCGGTCGTGCTTTGGCCGCCCCTTTGGTCAGCATTTCTTCGACTTCACTGAAATTTGCCATATAATAGTTGTATTTTTCTCTGGCTTCTTTAATTTCACTAACGACGGCGTCCAGCAGCATATTTTTGATATGGCCGTAGCCGAGCTTGCCTTGGCGCAGACCGTCTCCCATTTCCTGTAGCTGTTCCGGCGTTGCGATTGATTTATAAATTTCATAAACCAAAATTTCTTCGGGATCTTTAGGCTCTTCCATCGGGCGTGAATCTGTTTTAATGGAGAAAATAGCCTTTTTGATTGCTTTGTCATCTTCAAACAAGGGAATGACGTTTCCGTAAGATTTGCTCATTTTCCGTCCGTCTATCCCCGGAACGACGGCAACGTGGTCGTCAATATAATAGGTCGGAAGATGCAACAGTTCCTTGCCGTAATGAGCGTTGATGGCTCCCGCGATATCCCTGGCGATTTCCACATGTTGCACTTGGTCTTTGCCGACCGGAACAATATCTGAATCATAAGCCAGAATATCAGCCGCCATCAGCGTCGGGTAGGTATAAAGCCCCATATTGATGCCGTCATCGTCCGGTTTGCCTGCTTCACGATTCTTGTCAACCGCAGCTTTGTATGCATGTGCTTTGTTCATAAAGCCTTTGGGCGTGTAGGCGTATAAAATGGTAGTAATTTCCGGGATTTCGGGAATATCCGACTGCCGGTAAAAAATAGACTGTTTCGGGTCAAGGCCGCCGGCCAGGTAAATGCAGGCGATTTCCTTCATCTTTTGGTTTAAAACCGCCGGGTCTTTTTCGGCGTTGATGGCATGATAATCGGCAATGAACATATAATGCCTGCCGCCGTTTGCGATTGCCTGATGGCCCAGCTGAATTGCCGGTTTGATTGCGCCCAGATAGTTTCCGAGGTGAGGGGTTCCGGTAGGTTTGACCCCGGTTAAAATAGTTTTGCCTTCAAACATTTGTCTTTTTCCTTAGCTTATATTACTTTTCTAGAAAACTAATATAAACCGCGCCTAAAATCAATCAAAAAGCCCAAGTTGAAAATAAAAACCTGTTTTGGTCATTTTGTCTATTGTCTGGAGCTGAAAAATATGGTATATTCAAGCCATATCAAAAAATTATTAAGACTATAGATGTGAATAGAGGTTTGTTCCTCATGTTTTGTTATGGTTTTTATAATTTTTTGCAAAAAGAAAGCAATAATAACAAAACTAAACGATATGAAAACAAATTTATTTTTTCAGGGAACTGTCAATGCCGTTATAAATCTGGTAAACAAAGATTTTGACAGCTTGTTTAAGAATTATTCTTCAGAGGAAGTGGTGTTGGATTTATTTGACGAAATTGAAGCTTTCGTTGATTACGCCGCATCGCAAAAACACCTTTTGGGCGTGATTCTCGGACAAAAAGCGTTGAAGGTTCTGGGGAGCAGCGAATTTATCAGGGCTGACATTGATCGTCAATTTACAGAAGAAGACGATGATGATGAGTTGTTTTACGGCCTTCCGCTGGATTGTGCAATATGTGACGGTATTCACTGTTACCGCCATTGCGCAGATGTTTCGTATTTGAATGCGGGAGGATACGGGAGTTTTTGGGAATGTCCGAGGGGCCATCTGAAAGATTCTCTGTCGCTGCTTGAAAGCGAACTGCAAATGGACACCGCTGAGGAATATATGTTCCGATAAAATTAAAAAACCGTTGATATGCTTGTCGTATCAACGGTTTTTTGTTTTATAAACGCTAAATTTTTATTGTTTTTATTTCAAAAACGACTATTCTCTATAAATGCTGTAAAGCAAATGAATTTCAAGAAATACAAAAATTTAGGACACAAGAGAATGTTGGATATAAAATATATTGCCGAAAATCCTGACGTAATTAAGGACGGCCTGGCCAAAAAAGGCTATTCTAAAGATGTTATCGACGTAGATGCGTTGATTGCTTTGTATAAAGATATCAATAAGTTGAAAACCTCATCCCAGTCTCTGTCCGAAGAAAAAAACAAACTCAGCAATTCCATCAAATCCGCATCGGCCGAAGAACGTCCTGCGATTATAGCCAAAAGCAAGGCTTTGGGAGAAGAGCTTAAGGTCGAGCAGGAGAAGCTTGCCGCCGAACAGGCCAAATTTGATGATATTATGCTGCGTATGCCCAATATGCCTAGCGCAGAAAGCCCGGTCGGTCCGGATGATTCCGCCAATGTCGTCCGTCGCAAGGTCGGTGAGCTGCCGCATTTCGATTTCACGCCGCGTGACCATGTTGAGCTGATGGAACTCAACGACTGGAGCGAGATGGAGCGTATTGCCAAAGTGTCCGGTTCCCGCACTTATGCTATTAAAAACGATCTTGCCCAGCTCGAACTGGCAATTCATATGATGGTGTTGGATAAACTGCGCAGCCATGGTTTTACGGTCATTACCGTGCCGTCTATTTCCAAGGAAAAGCCATTGTACGGCCAGGGATATCTGCCGTTTTCCCGCGATGAAATTTATTATATGCCGGCGGATGATATTTATCTTTCCGGTACTGCCGAGCTTATTTTGAATTCGTTGCGCGCCGATGAAATTCTCAGCGAGAACGAACTCCCGATTCTTTATGCCGGTTTTTCGCCGTGTTTCCGCCGCGAAGCCGGAGCTGCCGGCAAGGATACCCGCGGTTTGGTTCGTGTCCATCAGTTTATGAAAACCGAGCAGTTCGTTATTTGTAAAAACGACATTGCCGAGAGTGAAAAATGGCATCAAAAGCTTTTGGCGATTTCTGAAGAAGTCCTGCAGGATTTGGAATTGCCGTATCAGGTGCTCGAGGTTTGCACCGGCGATATGGGTGCGCCCAAATACCGGCAGTATGACCTGGAGGCTTGGGTTCCTTCCCAGAATTGTTATCGAGAAACCCATTCCTGCTCCAACATTACCGAGTGGCAGGCTCGCCGTACCAATCTGCGTTACCGCGACAACGCCGACGGTAAAGTTAAATATGTTCATACTTTGAATAATACCGGCATTGCAACGCCTCGCGCTTTGGTTCCGTTTATCGAAAATCACCAAAATGCCGATGGTACCGTCAATATCCCGGTTAAGCTTCGTCCGTATCTCGGTGGCAAAGCCAAAATCGGTAAAAATGCATAATATTTTATAAACTAATGCCCGTTTATGACAACGGGCATTAGTTTAAATCCCGGTATTCAAAAAGGAAAGATTCGCAAATGCCAAACCAAAGTTTGTCTCTGAAGTCTCTTAAGTATGTGCTTTTCGATTGGGACAACACCCTTGCCGAGAGCCGAACCGCTTTGGTGACGGTTGTTAACCAGGTGCTGGCCGAATATCATATGCCTAATTGGGACCTCGTAAAAAAACGCCGCGATGCCAAACTTTCTTTTCGGGATAATTTTCCTAACATTTTCGGAGATGAGCTGGCTCCTCGGGCGTATCGCCGTTATGCCGAGTTGTATTTGCAGCAGGTGCCCTCGCTCATCTCAACCTTTCCCTGTGTTCCTGAGGTTCTGGAGTTTTTTCGCTGCCGGGGAGTTCCGATGCTGATTATGAGCAACAAGGACCGCCGGCTGCTGGATGCAGAACTTCCGCTGCTTTTTTCACCCTCGTTGTTTGCAAGGATTGTTGCCGGACACGAAGCTCCGCATGATAAACCTTATCGCGAACATATTTTATACAGTCTGGAAGGTTTGTTAAAACCGGAAGAAATCACGCCCGAGAATGTCTGGATGATTGGCGACAGCGCCCAAGACAGCGACTGTGCACTGGCGGCCAATGCTTTGCCGATTCGTATTGGAGAGCCGATTTGGCACGACGATAACCCGAAGGACGGGCGAATAAAATATTTTCATGATTTTAAGGCGTTTTACCAGGCGCTGATTGCAGCCGGCTGTTAGCAAAATTTTAAGCCCGGTATGGTTTAATAAGCGGCATTAAACGGCGGACAACTTGCGGAGTGGCGTATGAATAAAAAGGTTAACATTGATTATAAGCGGATTCCTCATTATATCTTTATTGCAGCGATAGTCATTGCATTGCTGATACTGAATTATCTGTATTTCAGCAACCATATTTCCTCCAATTCGGAGGTGATAAACAATTATTCCTTGCGGGATGAAGATATGAACACAACACGGATACCTGCCGTTGCCGGGCTTTTTTATCCGGCTGATATTTATCAGTTGTCTGACGCGCTTGACGGGTATCTTTCGCAGGCGGCTTCGTCCTTGACGTCCCGTCCGCATATGCTGATTGTTCCTCATGCCGGATACCGGTATTCTGCACAGGTGGCTGCAAGCGCATATAAAAAGCTGCTGCCTTTTCAGGATGAAATCCGCAGGGTAATTCTCGTCGGTCCTTCGCATCGGGTAGCGCTGCAGGGCGTTGCGTTGTCTTCGGCGTCCCGATTCAAAACGCCGTTGGGTCTGCTTTCTGCTGATGCCGAAATTACCTCGGCTTTGTCAGTAGTTCCTGGTTTTATGTATAATGACAAAGCCCATGCGGAAGAACATTCTTTGGAGGTTCAACTGCCGTTTTTGCAAAAGGTGCTTAAAAAATTCACGGTTGTTCCGCTGGTCTATGGTCAGGCTGACCCGCAAGTGCTGGCCGACGCTCTGGAACCCTATTTGCACCGTAACGATGTTCTGATTGTGTTTTCTGCCGATTTGTCGCATTACTTGGATTATGATACGGCGAAAGTGGTAGATGCCTATACGGCGGACAAAGTCAGCCGTCAGCAGGATTTGGAAAGTCATTTGTCCTGCGGTGCCACCGGAATCAATACGGCATTGCGTCTGGCCAAAAAGATGGCTCTCAGTCCGCGGTTACTGGATATGGCCAATTCCGGTGATGTTACCGGCGAAAGAGACAGCGTTGTCGGTTATGCTTCCTGGATTTTTGATAAAAAAGAGGATGAACGGCCGCTGACGCCGATGGAGCAGGAAGTCGAGAATTTGCGTAACTTTGCCAATCACCACGGCAAAGCGCTTCTGGAGATTGCACAAAGCAGCCTGGAAGAAGCGGTAATTCGTCAAAAGAAGTTCAATCCTTCGCGCAGCGACTATCAAGACGTCTTGTTTAACAAAGGAGCTGCTTTTGTTACGTTGACTAAAAATGCAGCGCTCAGAGGATGCATCGGCAGTCTTGTTCCCGGCCGGGCAGTTGCTTTGGACGTTGCCGAAAACACTTATGCCGCCGCTCTGGAAGACAAGCGGTTTCCGCCGGTCAGTGCCGATGAACTGAAGGATATCCGCATCAGCATTTCATTGCTGAGCGATTATGAACGAATTTACTTTAACAGTGAAAAAGAACTTTTGGATAAAATCAATGCGGGAACCGACGGTCTGGTAATCCGTGATGGCGACCGCCAGGGGTTGTTTTTGCCTTCGGTGTGGGAACAGTTGCCCGAGAAAACCGAATTTTTAACTAATTTGAAATTGAAAGCGGGTTTGAGTCCCAGCTATTGGTCTGACAAAATCAGGGCTTACCGTTTTCGTGTCGTGGAGATAAAAAATAATGAAAATTAATGGATATGAAGTTGCGCTGAGCGAAGCTGATTTGGATGACAAATTAAATAACCAAACGGTGGATGTTGACTTAATCAAACCTGATTTTCCGGCCTATCGGCAGTTGAGCGACGGAGATAAAAAAGCCTTTGCCCATTTGGTTAAGGCGGCCCGGATGTTCAACGATGTTTTTCTTGAGCAAGACCACAAGCTGGATATTGAACTCAAAGAAGCGTTGGAGGACAAAGCGGCGTCGGATGCATATGCCGCCAAGGTTTTGCGCTTTTTCAATTCGCTAAACGGTGTCGAAGGGTTGAACGGCATTGATAAAGAGCCCGTCGAAATTTTTAAGGGAGTCAAAGGCAATCCCGGCCGGAATTTTTATCCGGATGACTTAAGTGCCGAGGAACTTCAGGAAATTCTGATAAAAATGCTTGAAGAAGGCAAGGTTGACGAAGTCAAAAAGATTTTGAGCGTTCGTACGATGGTGCGTCGTCATGGCGATGAGCTTAAGGCAATTGATTTTACCGAATATTTTGCCCGGGAGTTTTCTGATATTGCCAACGAAATCGAACTGGCCGCCCACTATACCACCGACGAACCGCTGAAAGACTACCTGGGATGGCAGGCACAGGCATTGCTCCAAAACAATGAAGATATGGATATGCTGGCCGACAAACACTGGGCCGTTTTGCAGGATACGCCGATTGAATTCACTATAGCGCGCGAAAACTATAATGACGAACTGACGTCAACCGTTTTTGACAATCCGCGCCTTGCTGCGCTGCTAAAGGAACACCGGATTGAAGTAAACGCCAAGGACAGCATCGGCGTGCGTGTTGGACTGGTGAACCGGGAAGGGACGGATCTTATCCTGAAATTTAAAAACCATATGTGTGAATTGGCAAAGCTGATGCCGTATTGCGAACGTTATGAGCAGAATGTCTCTGCCGGTGGCGAACTGAAGCAAACGATGGTCGACGTGGATTTGGCGGTAGTTACCGGCGACTTTGCCGCTGTCCGCGGCGGAATGACCGTGGCTGAAAATCTGCCCAATAACGACAAGCTTGCGATAAAAACCGGCGGCGGCCGCCGTAATGTATACCATCGTCAGGTTCGTCAGTCTGCTGATGCCGCGCGCAATGCCAAACTTCTGGACGAGCTGGTTGAGCCGGGGCTTCATCGGTATTTTGACGTCGAAGCAGAACACCTTTTTGTCATCGGACACGAAAACGGGCATTCTTTCGGCCCGGACAGCTCGTATCAGTCCGCTCTCGGTGCCTATAAGCACATTATTGAAGAACATAAGGCTGACGTTATTTCGCTGGCCTTTATGCCCGAATATGTCAAAATGGCTGTCATCAGCGAAGATATGCTCAAAAAGGTTTACCTCACTCATACGGTTTCCGGGCTGTTTCTCAAGGCAGAGCCCAATATGTCGCTGCCTCACCGTATTGCCGATTTGATACAGTTTAATTATCTTTTGGAGCACGGGGCGATTTCTTTTGATGATAACGGCAAACTTCATCTTGATTTTAGCAAATTCTCTGCTGTAATGCTGAAGTTGCTGGAAGAGACCATTGCTGTTCAGCTGTCAAAGTCGCCGGACGAGGCAAAAGCGTTTGTCGAGCGTTATGCGGTGTGGGGAGAGCAGTCTCGCCGTATTGCAGAAATTCAGAACCGCCTGGGCCTCAAGCCTTATAAACAAATCAAAACCTATTTTTAAGAGGCCGTATGTATTACAGTTTATTTGAGATTTTCTCGATTGGTGTCGGACCCTCCAGTTCTCACACCGTTGGCCCTATGCGTGCCGCTAAACGCTATCTGGACAATATTCGTTCTGCCGGAAAGTTTGAAGCAGTCAGCCGGATAGACGTTACCCTGTATGGGTCGCTGGCTTTGACCGGCGTCGGACACGGAACCGTTAAAGCCGTCGTCTACGGGCTGATGGGACTCGAGGCGGAGGCGATTGACCCTGAAAAGCCTTATGTCAACGCCGTTGAGCGCGACAAAATTCTGCATTTGGGGCAGGAGCGGGCCATACCGTTCGATTTGGATGCCAATGTTATTTTCAAAAAAGATACTTTTTTGCCGGAACATTCCAACGGAATGAAGTTTACGGCCTATGACAATGCCGGCAAGGTTTTGCTGGAGGAAGTTTATTTTTCTGTCGGCGGCGGTACCATTGCCCGTCAGGATGAAATCTCCCGCCGGGTCGAGCGCGAGCCTTATAATGTTCCCTATCAGTTTGACAGCTGCAAGGAATTGATGGAACAATGCGAAAAAAACGGTATCAGCATATCTGAGCTGGTTCTCCGAAATGAAGAGTCTTTGCGGACGCCCGAAGAGGTTCGTGCCGGCATCGCCAAGATAAACCGCATTATGCAGTCCTCAATTGATCGCGGAATGCACGCTCGCGGTATTTTGCCGGGCGGACTTAACATTAAGCGCCGGGCGGCGGGAATTTATGAGCGCCTGGAAGAAAAATTCCGCGAAAACGATCTGGATCCGCTTATGATTGTCGACTGGATTAACCTGTGGGGTTTCGCCGTAGCGGAAGAAAACGCTTCCGGCGGTCAGATTGTGACGGCGCCGACCATGGGTTCTGCCGGAATTATCCCTTCCGTCATGCGCTATTATGAGCGTTTTGCCGCCCCCAAGTCGCCGTATGAAGTCGACGAAGGCATTGTAATCTTTTTAACAACCGCTTCGGCCATTTGCAGCCTGTATCGTACCAATGCATCGATTTCAGGAGCCGAGGTCGGGTGTCAGGGCGAAGTAGGCGTTGCTTGTTCAATGGCGGCTGCCGGATTGGCGGCGGCAATGGGCGGTACGCGCTCTCAGATTGAAAACGCTGCCGAAATCGCCATGGAGCACAATTTGGGCTTGACCTGCGATCCGATTGGCGGTTTGGTGCAGGTTCCCTGTATTGAACGGAATGCAATGGGCGCGGTTAAGGCGGTCAATTCGGCTCGTTTGGCCATGCGCGGCACCGGAGAGCACGTGGTCAGCCTCGACAGTGTTATTAAAACCATGTATGATACCGGGCGGGATATGAGCAACAATTACAAGGAAACCTCTTTGGGCGGTCTGGCCGTTAACGTGTCGAACTGTTAGAAAGTCGGATAATTTGCTTGTCAAACTTTGCAAAACGCTTCACAATCAACTTTATCGGAATAACTGTGAAAGAGAAAATTGATGTTATCAAAACTTTTTAAAGGTGAGCTTAGTCTTAAAGCCACATTTTGGAAATTTGGTATTCTGGGTTTAATTATTCTCAAATTGGCGGTGCGGATATTCGGTTCTCTGCTTGCCGGACATATTAAAGGCGTCAGCATTATCGAGTTCTTTACCCGCTATTTTCATCCCATCTATTCATCCAAACTCAGCATCTTGTGGACACTGTGTTACCTCTCCAGCCTGCTGATTTTGGCGGTGTATTCTTGGTATATTATCGGAGCCGTCTGGAAAAGTTCCGCCGCTTACGACAAAAGCTTGTGGCTGCGCAACCTTGCCCGCCTGTTTATTTTGCTGTTTGTCGCCGTAATCTGGGGTTCAATTGAATTCCGTCCCTTCTTTTAAGGCTTAGTTGAATGAAAAAAGTATTTTTGTTTGCCGTTTTGTTAGCGCTCTGTTCTTGCCAGGTTGGCGATTTCGAGCCACACCGCAATCAGCTGCATGAGTTGAACAAAACCGATTGCAGCAAAACGCCGGAACGTTGTATAAACGGCTACCCGTGGTAAAACGTAAAAAAAATCCCGCCGGATGAGCGGGATTTTTTTATATGTACCCGGTTTTTATTTTTCTTCGTTTTCGACGATAATGCCTTTAACCAAAATGAAAGCAGGGGTTCTGCCGGCAAAAGAATTGCATTTTTTTGACAATTCCACCGCTTCCTTATCCAAAATCGCCGGCTGCATTTTATTGTTGTTTTTATTACCGTTCTCCGGTTTTGCCTTTGCGGTGTGGGCGGTAATTTCGGCCTCCTGCTCTTTGGCCTTGTCGACTTTGATTTCTTCCGGCGCCTGCAGGATTTTTTCCAGCACTTCCTGCGTTTCCCGGGAGCGTCGGTTGGTGTAGACAATGTTCTGTTTTTCCGAAGGAAGCATTGCCAAAACTTTTTCCAGGTTGTCCAGCTGTTTGTTCTTCTTTATCAGGTTGATGTCGTCAACCACCAGAATATTGGTTTTGGAAAGGTCAATTTTTCCGTTTTCGACAATTTCTACCAGCAAGTCCGGCGAGCCGATGATGACGTTAGCTTCGTTGTCAATGTCTTCCTCACCGTCTTTGATTGTGGCTTCGTTGATGCTGTGATATTTGTTAAAAATCGCCAGCCGGTCCGACGTAATGACCGATTGTTCCGAATTGGGCGTGATAATCAGGATGTTTTGCGCGCCTTTGGTACTGATGATGTCCACCAGCGGAAAAACGTAAGACATCGTTTTGCCGCAGCCTTGCGGAGCAATGGTAAAAACGTCTTTTCCTTCTAAGATGGAGGGAATAACGTCGGATTGAACGGTTGTCGGTTCCTGAATGCCGAACTCTTCAATTGCCCGGACGGTTTGTTCGCTGAGGCCTAATTCTAAAAAATTCATGGTATTTCTTCTGTTTTAAGTGGTTAATTTTATTTTTTTAGATATTATTTACTTTATTAAACTTAGTCAACATAAAAGGTAAGCAAAGATGTTAATGAAACGTGACGATTCTCTGTTATTGATTATAGATGTTCAGGAACGCCTTGCGCCGGCAATGGATAATCCCCGGGAAGTCATTACCGGCTGCGCAGCGCTGGTGGGCGTCGCGGCAAAACTGAATGTTCCTGTCATCATTACCGAACAGTATCCCAAGGGCCTGGGACAAACAATGATAGATATTCGTCAGGCAGCCGGTGACAGAGCTGTTTATTTGCAGAAAATGGAGTTTTCCTGCGCCGCCAATCCCGAGATTATGAATCATCTCAAAAACAGCGGTAAAAAGCAGATTGTCATTGCCGGTGTTGAAGCGCATATTTGCGTAACCCAGACGGCGTTGGACTTGCAGCAGGCCGGATATGAGGTGTTCGTCGTGTCTAACGCCAGCTCTTCACGGGATCCGCTGCAAACGGTTGTCGCATTTCAGCGCTTGTTGAAAAACGGGATAGACGTCGTCTCGTCCGAAATGGTAATTTTTGAATGGCTTGAGAAGGCGGGCAGCGAGGAGTTCAAGGAAATTTCCAAAAAATATATCGTTTGATTTTTTTTAAATTTTGTCTATTGCTATCGGTTTTAAGGTATGTTATAAACATTGCAATTTAAAATACCTTTATGCCGATTATTATAGCAAGTGACAGATTACCTGCGTAATGTCGGCCTTATTTTTTAAGATTTAAATTTTTTATTATGGAACAAGCTTACATTACCCCGGAAATTACGCAGCCGACGTTCATAACTTATGACGGAAGCCAGAGCTGCATTGTTATCACCTACATTCGTCCCTCAGACGGCAAAAAGTACCGGCTAAAGACGCCGATTGATGCTTTTCGGCAGGTGAATATGCTTCTTAAAAGCAATCTTCAATACAGTATTTTTTACCGCGACGGTCAACCTTGCGGCATTAACCTGAAGCATGGATATTGTTATTACTGCGCTTCCGAGAGCAAACTCGATTCCGAAAGTGTCGATAAAATTTTATCGGCGCCGTTGGTGGAACATTTTGTTGCATTTAATCAGGATGAGCGTTTAAAAATTGATTTGCAAACTGCATTAAAATTTTTGACGACGGTGTCAATACACCCGCATGATATCCGCAATTTTGCTTCCAGTCCGGAATTGCAGCGCCGCTACAAAGTTTATTTCGGCGATACGCTGACTTATCGTGTGATTGAAGCTTTGGCGCAAGACATTGCTTGCGGATTGCTGTACAAAGAAGTTGCCCCGGCTGGTCTTCGAAAGTCGGCGTTAATGAATCTGTTTAGGGCTGAGGCGCTTGATGAATATATCGGCAGTCTTCCCCTCTGATTGAATCAATCAAAACAAAAGGCTTTCTCCTGAACCAGGGAAAGCCTTTTGTTTTTTTCCTCACAGCCCTTATTTCGTGCGGCCGTAAACGTCTTCGTAACGGATAATGTCGTTTTCATCCAGATTGTCACCGGTTTGAATCTCGATAAATTCCATATTTTCTTTGGTGTCGTTCTGTATGCGGTGTTTGGTCTTAACCGGAATGTAAACCGATTCGTCCGCCTTTTTTACGATTTTTTCTTCTCCGAGCGTAACAACGGCCTCGCCTTTGACGATAATCCAATGTTCGCTGCGGAAATTATGAGATTGCAAAGACAAAATGTTGCCCGGCGTGACGCAGATTCTTTTAACGCAGAAATTGTCTCCGGCATCCAGAACCTCCCAGGTACCCCAAGGGCGGTTGTCCTTGTCGCCTCTTTTATATGTATTGGCCATTTTTTCTTCCTTTTTTTACTAAGTTTTTACTTGATGAAAACTAATATAAATAATATAAGTTAAAGCGCAAGGTTAAAATAATTATTTGCAGATAACTTCTGTCTGATTGGTGGGCAAAATTATGAAATCTCCGGCCATAAACCAGGCTATGGACATATTGCGGCAGCTTCGGCATATTTCCGAAGGGCCGGACACGCTTCCTGTCAAGCTGGATAAAATCGTCACCATGATTGTCGGGCAAATGCAGGCGGACGCCGGTGCCTGTTATCTGGTGGTGGACGATAATTATCTGGAGCTCTTTGCTGCCAGCGGGTTTAATGACCGTATTGCCCACAAGGTGTCTTTGCGCGTCGGCGAAGGTCTGGTCGGCGATGTGGCCGAAAACTGCCGTTCTCTGGCAGTGGCTGATGCCTGGAAGCATCCCAAGTTTTCATACAAGCCTGAAATGGGCGAAGAAAAATACAAGTCTTTTGTCGGTGTGCCCCTGATTCGTTGGAGCCGCGCCATCGGCGTCATTACGCTGCAAAAAAACGAAATTTATGAATATTCTTCTCTGGAAATCGAAATCCTTGAAACGGTAGCCATGGTTTTGAGCGAACTGGTGGCTTCGGAGGAAATGTCCGAATATAAAAACAGCCTGATTAAAGAACGCGGCCTGTCTGAACGGGAAAAGCTCAAGGGGCTCAGCCTCAGCAAAGGTTTTGGTATGGGGCAGGCCGTCGTACACCGCCGCCGGCAGGTTGTTACCAAAATTTTTGCCGAAGACAAAGACAAGGAACTGAAAAAACTTGAACTTGCCCATACCGGAATGAACCGCGACCTGGATGAAAAATTTAACTCCACCAAACTGGGTATCGGCGAACACGTTGACATTCTTGACGCTTACCGGATGTTTGCCAAGGACAAGGGGTGGTACAAAAAAATTGCCGATAACGTCCAAAGCGGCCTGACTGCCGAAGCGGCTGTCGAGCGAGCCTATGAGGATATGTGGAACCGTCTCTCCGGCACGACCGACAGTTATCTGAAGGAACGTTTGCATGATTTGCGGGATGTTGCCGACCGGCTTTTGGGATATCTGAGCGGCGACAATAAAAGTCTTTCCCAGGTGGAAGGCGACGACATTATCGTTGTGGCCCAAACTATGGGTCCGGCTGACTTGATGGATTACGACTATCAGAAAATCCGCGGCTTAATCATTGAAGACGGTACGCCTACAATGCACGTGGCCATCGTAGCCAAAGCGCTCGGAATTCCGGTCGTTGCCAAAATAAAGGGCATTTTTAACGAAATCAAAACCGGAGAGCTGATAGCCGTTGACGGTAATGAAGGCTATGTCTATATCAAACCGAGCGTTCCGGTTCAGGAAAAAATCAAGGCGAAAATCGCGGAAAAGAACAAGCTTCTGGCACGTTTGGCCGAGCTGAAAGACTTGCCTGCCGAGACCAGAGACGGCGTTCGCATCAACCTTTACATTAATGTCGGCTTGGCCTTTGATTTGGACTATATTGAAACCACAAACTGCGACGGCATCGGGCTGTATCGTACCGAAATTCCTTTTATGGCCTCAGACGTTATGCCGGATGTCGACCGCCAAATGAGCTATTATAAGGAACTGATGGACCGTGCCGGGGACAAGCGGGTGATTTTCCGCTCGCTGGATGTCGGATCGGATAAGCTTTTGCCCTATTGGAGCAACGCCGGAGAAGACAACCCTGCCATCGGCTGGCGCTCCATTCGCATCACGCTGGATCGTCGGGCCATTCTGCGCAAGCAAATGCGGGCTTTTCTCCGTGCGGCGGCCGGAAAAGTCCTCAATGTTATGTTTCCCATGATTTCTAATCTGGCCGAGTTTGAAGAAGCTAAAGAAACGCTGATGATTGAACTTGAAAAGGAAAAGCGCCGTGGTTCCGAAGTTCCGGCCAAGGTGAATGTCGGCCTGATGATAGAGGTGCCCTCGGTAGTCTTTCAGCTGGACGCCATTTTGCAGCAGGCGGATTTTATCTCTATCGGCACCAATGACCTGGCGCAGTTCGTTTTTGCCTGTGACCGAGGAAATCCGCGTCTGAGCGAGCGCTACGACGTTTTGTCCGCTCCGTTTTTAAAGATGATGCAGGAGATTGTCGCCAAAGCGAACGCGGCGGGCGTTTATTGTTCCGTTTGCGGCGAAATGGCGGGCAATCCGATTGAAGCGATGGCCCTGATTGGGCTCGGCTATCGAAACCTGTCAATGTCTGGGTCGTCGTTCGGCCGCGTCAAAAGTATGATTCGCTCGGTAAACATTGAAGATATTGAAGATTACGTAAAAACGCTGCTGAAATCAAACAAACGGACGCTGCGTCCGCAATTAATTTCCTATGCCTATGATCATGGTATTGAAATTTATTAAAAGGTATGTAATAATCATCGCATTTACTGATATTTGTAAAGGAAATCATCGTGAAAAAAGAGAAAGCAAATTCCGAAGAAAAGGAAGTTAAGGAAGCCAAAGAAGTCAAGGCTCAGAAGAATGCCGAAACCGCGTCGTCCAAAGCGGCGGACAAGGCTCCCGCAGAAAAAAACGTAACCAAAGTCGGCAGCCTGTTGAAGGAAATGCGCATTCAAAAAGGGCTGAAGCTTCCCGATATTGCCAAAAAACTTTGCATTCGCCGTATCTACCTGGAAGCTATTGAAGAAAGCAATTATGCCGAAATTCCGGAATTTCCTTATGGTATCGGTTTTATCCGCTCATACGCTGATTTTCTTGGGCTGAACAGCAGCAACATTGTCGAGCTTTATAAAGAGGAAACCAACATTCAGCCGGAAAAGGACATTTTTGTTCTGGAGCCGCAGACCGAAGCGACGGTTCCCGGCAAAAAGTATTTGCTTGTCAGCCTTGCCGCGATGATTGTGATTTATTTCGGATGGTATGCCTATAACAATCATACCGTTGAAGAAACGCCTGCTTACCCGGAAGCCTCGGTTTCTTCCGCCGGTCAGGTTGAAGATACGGTTAATCCGCTGCCACTCGTGGTGGAGGACTATTCCAGCCCGGCCGAAGTGTCGGACGGCGCCGATTCTTCTCCCGAACCGATTGCGGTTATAGATACCACTGCGGAGGCAGAACCGGCAACGACAACGCCGCAGGTCGTAGTGACCAATGAGTCTTTTCCCGGCACGGTAGAGCCCAAAGCAGAACCGGCCCCGGCTCCGGAGGTTGTTGCCGAGGCGCCCAAACCGGCCAAAAGCGGTGTCGTTATCAATGTAAAAAAAGAAACCTGGATTGAGGTCAAAGACGACAGCAAACTCTATATCAGCAAGGTTTTGCAGCCGGGTGACACCTATACGGTGCCGCAAGGTCCCGGTATGATTTTGTCTGTCGGCAAAATGGACGGCGTCGATATTTACATTAACGGCGCTCTGACCAATGTCTTTACGGCCAACCGCAAAATGAACATTGCCTTGGACAAGTTTATTTCTGCCGCTAATCATTAGCGACACGTTCTTATTGCAGAAAATAGCAGGTGTCTGCCTGCTATTTTCTTTTGTTTTATACGGAGAGTTTTTTTATTTAAGGAAGTATCAATGAATTTTGCTGAAAAACTAGCTAATGTCGTTAACCGTTATAATGAAGTGGAGGCGTTAATTTCCGCGCCCAACCTGAATTCTGACGAACTGGTCCGGATGAATAAGGAACTGGCTCAGCTGGCGCCGGTTGTGGAAGCCATCAACAACTGGCACCGTCTTCAGAAAAATATGGACGATGCCAAGTCAATGATGGATGACGCCGAGTTGGACAAGGAAATGCGCGAAATGGCCGAGGCCGAATATTATGACCTCAAGGAAAAAATGCCGGAGCTTGAGCAGCAGATTAAAATTTTGTTGCTGCCCAAGGATGAAGAGGATGAAAAAAACGCTATTCTTGAAGTCCGTGCCGGCACCGGCGGCGACGAAGCCGCATTGTTTGCGTCGGTTTTGTTTGAAATGTATCAGCGCTATTCCGCTTTGCAGGGATGGAAGTTTGAGGTTAACGACGTTACCGAAAACGAACTCGGGGGCTATAAGGAGGCGTCTGCCAAAATCACCGGCAAAGATGTTTTCGCCCGCTTGAAGTTTGAATCCGGAGCGCATCGTGTCCAGCGCGTGCCGGTAACCGAGTCTCAGGGACGGGTTCATACCTCTGCCGCCACGGTGGCGGTGCTGCCGGAAATCGAAGAAGTGGATATGTATATTAATCCGGCAGACTTGAAGATTGACGTCTATCGTGCGTCAGGTGCCGGCGGACAACACGTAAACCGTACGGAATCCGCCGTTCGCATCACGCATATTCCGACCGGCGTCGTTGTTCAGTGCCAGGACGACCGCTCACAGTATAAAAACAAGGAAAAGGCGATGAACCACTTGCGCGCCAAGCTGTATGACATGCAAAAATCGAGCATTGACAACGCTTATTCCGAAAAGCGCAAACTTCAGGTCGGATCGGGTGACCGTTCCGAACGTATCCGAACCTATAACTATCCTCAGGGACGCGTGACCGACCACCGTATCAATCTGACGCTTTATAAGCTCAATGAGGTTGTTTCCGGCGATGCTCTGGGCGAGATTATAGACGCTCTGGTGATGGAAGACCAAGCCCAAAAACTTGCCGAATTGGATTAGTTTGTTTTGACGGTTCAGCCTCCTTTTGACGAATAAAAAGGAGGCTGAATAGTTTTTAGTCTACGATTTCGATGCGGACTTTTTTGCCGTAAAATTTCAGCAGCCGCCGAAATCCGGAAATAAGATAGCCTTTGCCGGCTTCCATTGTGTTAATGTCTTTGGTCGAAAGGCTTGCCGCTTCGGAAAGCTGTTCTTGGCTCAGGGCTCTCTCGCGCCGGACGTTTTTCAGTTCAAGCCCTAAAGCGCGGCGAACCGCTTTAATATTGAAATTTTCGATAATCATTGTTTTAGCTCCGTTGTTTAGAGAACTTTTCCTGTTTAAGAAAAGTTATATATTAAAAACAAAAACCACCTCGACTGAAAATCAAGGTGGGGAGCTACAAAACTGTCAAAGTACAGTCAACCTGATTCGTCGCGTGAAAACGCGCTTATTTCGGTCACTCCCCGGTTTAAGGAGCTGTTACTTTGAGGTGTTTTGTAGACACCACAGCTCACCTCTGAGCTGCAAAAAACATCTTAAAGCAAATCAGGCGTTTTGCAACTAAAATCGCTATCTTATTTTACTCATTTAACATCTGCGATTTTTTGATTGTGCCTGTCGTTAAAACTTCTTATAATCATCCTCAGGTTAATTTGAGGAATCACCAATGTCGGCACCACAGTTCGTACATCTTCGCGTTCATACCGCCTATTCTTTGTCGGAAGGCGCAATGCTGGTGCCTAAACTGATTCATAAACTTCACGACCAGGGAGTTCCGGCGATTGCCGTAACCGACACCGCCAATATGTTCGGCGGCAAGGCTTTTTCCAAATATGCTTCGGATGAAGGGGTGAAGCCCATTTTGGGTTGTCAGTTCTACCTGCGCAATCCTGATGCCGATGATGTGCTCAAGGCTAAAGGACGGATTATTGAGCCGGATAAAATCGTTTTGTTGGTGATGAACGAAAACGGCTATCAAAACATTATGAAGCTGATGAAACGCTCTTATCTCGACAACCCCAAACAGGGCGAAAAGGCACAGCTCAAAATGTCGGATTTGGAAGAACTGAACGGTGGGCTGATAGCGCTCACCGCCGGCGTAGAAGGACAAATCGGACGGCTCCTGCTCGAAAACCGCAAGGCGGAAGCGGAAGAGGTCGTTGTTAAACTTCGCGAGATTTTTGCAGACCGCCTTTATATGGAAATTTCGCGTATCGGCTTGGAAACGGAACAAAAAACGGAAGACGACTTTATCGATTTTGCATATAAATACAATATTCCGCTGGTTGCCACCAACGAGGCTTTTTTCTTTGATGCCGATATGTATGAAGCGCATGATGCCTTAATTTGCATTGCTGCGGGAGAATATGTGGCCAACGATGACCGCAAAAAATATTCGCCTAACAACCGTCTTCGCAGCGCGGAAGAAATGGTTGAGTTGTTTAAGGATTTGCCGGAGGCTGTTCAAAGCACGGTTAACATTGCCGCCCGTTGCAACTACCTGTCACAGAAGGTCGATCCGTTGTTGCCTATTTTTGAATGTCCCGAGGGCAAAACGCAGGACGAGTTCATTACCGAACAGGCCTACAAGGGGCTGAAACAGCGTATGGAGGCCCAGGTTTACAATGACAGCCAAACGCCGGAAGAACATGCGGAAATAGACAAGCGCTATTATGAACGTTTGGATTATGAGCTCAGCGTTATCAAAAAAATGGGTTTTCCCGGTTACTTTCTTATCGTGTCGGATTTCATCCAGTGGTCAAAAGCCCACGGCGTGCCGGTGGGGCCGGGGCGTGGTTCCGGTGCGGGCTCGATTGTTGCCTGGTCATTGAAGATTACCGACCTTGATCCCTTAAAACTTGATTTGCTGTTTGAACGTTTCTTGAATCCCGAACGCGTCAATATGCCCGATTTCGACGTCGACTTTTGTCAGGAAAACCGCTATAAAACCATTGAATACGTCCAAAAGAAATACGGTTTTGACCATGTTGCCCAAATTATCACCTACGGCAAACTGCAAGCCAAAAACGTCATCCGCGACGTCGCCCGCGTGTTGCAGATGCCTTATGCTCAGGCGGACCGTATATCTAAAATGATTCCTCCCGGTGTTCAGGGTAAAAACCCCACTTTGCAGGAGTCGCTGGATCAGGTGCCGGAACTGGAGCAAATGCGGCAGGAAGACCCGCAAATCAACAAGTTGTTTGATATCGGAATGAAACTGGAAGGCCTTTACCGCCAGTCCGGTATGCATGCCGCCGGCGTAGTTATCGGTGACCGCCCGTTAGATCAGCTGGTTCCGTTGTATAAGGATCCCAAGGCCGATATGCCGGTTACCCAGTATGATATGAAATTTGTGGAAGAAACCGGCCTGATTAAGTTTGACTTTTTGGGACTGAAAACGCTGACCGTGATTAAAAAAGCCGTCGACTGGGTGAAGAAAGTCCATAAAATCGACCTTGATATCGATAACATTCCCTTGGATGACAAGTTGACCTATGAGATGCTTCAGCGCGGAGACACTTCTGCCGTATTCCAGTTTGAATCTCCGGGAATGAAAGATGTTCACAAGCAAATCAAACCTGACCGTTTTGAGGATTTGATTGCTATCGTTTCTTTATATCGCCCCGGCCCGATGGATAATATTCCCACATACATCAAGCGCAAGCACGGCGAGGAGGAAATAACCTATCTTCATCCCGATTTGGCGCCGATTCTTGATGAAACATACGGCATTATGGTTTATCAGGAACAGGTTATGAAGATTGCTCAGGCGTTAGGCGGCTACACTATGGGCGGCGCGGATAAACTGCGTAAGGTTATGGGTAAGAAAATGCGCGACGAAATTCCCAAACAGCGTAAAATGTTTACCGAAGGCGCCGTGGCAAAGGGTATTGACGAAGGAACCGCTACCAAGATTTTTGACCAGATGGAAAAATTTGCGTCTTATGGTTTTAACAAATCGCATGCTGCCGCTTATTCTTTGGTTTCGTATCAGACGGCGTACCTGAAAGCGCATTATCCGGTAGAGTTTATGTGTGCCGTGATGTCTTTGGATATGACCAACGTCGACAAACTCCTCTTGTACAAAGAGGAGTGCAAAAAGATGGGATTCAAGGTATTGCCGCCGGACATTAACAAGTCTGACGCCGACTTTGATGTTGAAGACGGCAACATCCGCTATGCCTTGGCCGCCATCAAAAGCGTAGGCGCCGCCAATATGGAGGCTATTGCTGCCGAACGCCACGCGCACGGACCCTATAAAGACGTTTCCGACTTTATCCATCGGATTGACGCCAAGCAGATTAACCGCCGCCAATTGGAGCAGCTGATAAAGGCTGGCGCTTTTGACTGTCTGGATAAAAACCGCGGCAAGCTTTTTGCCAATATTGAAACCATTGTCCAGCACATTTCCGCCGCTACGGAACTGAAAACCAGTTCGCAGTCGTCGCTGTTCGGCGATCAGGAGCTTCAGGCCAAGGTCAAGCTGGCCGAAAAACCCGATTGGCCGGAGCTCGAAAAACTTAAATTGGAGGCGGAAGCCATCGGCTTTTATCTGTCGGCTCACCCTCTGGACAGTTATTCCCGCGGTATGGAGCGTCTCGGCGTCAAAAAATGCAATGAGGTTTTTCAGGGTATTCGTACCGGAGATACCATTCGCGCCAAATTGGCCGGCTGCGTAAACTCGTTCCAGAAGCGCATCTCCAAAAACGGCAATAAATATGCTTTCTTGGAAATTTCCGACGGCAGCAGCAATTTTGAAGGTCTGCTGTTTTCGGAAGGGCTGACCCGTTTTGAAGAAACCATCAAGTCCGGTTTGCCGTTGCTTGTCAGCGTCACGATAGACAAGCAGAACGAGGAGGGCAATCCCCGGGTTATGATTAACAGCGTTGAGACGTTGGACAAGGCTATTGCCGACGTTGCCAACGGTTTGGAAATCAGCCTCAATGACACCTCTGCCGTGCCGAAACTTAAAGAAATCCTCGGCAAAGATAGAAACGGCAAAAATAAAATATATATAAAGCCTGACAACGACAATTGGGATATTCGAATTGAGCTTTCCGGCGGTTTTGCGCTTCAGGGCGACGTTCTGAGCCAAATCCGCGGCTTGGCCGGTGTAACCACAGTGAAGGAAATTTAATCATGAAGAAAATATATGAATTTCTGAATCATTTTTGGGATAAAGGCAGTTCTGCGGCCGTCGTGCCGGAAGAAGATAATCGCGATGCGGTTAAAATGCCGTTGTTTAAAATTGTTTTCGGACCGGAAGGGCTGTTTATTGACCGCACGCGCAATTTCTTTGCCGTTGCCGGAATTTATGCTCTGCTGTTGTCGGTTTTGTCATTGGTTGCCGGGCAGGGGTATATGTGCCTCTATAACGACTACCGCGTCGGCGGCGGCTATTGTACCAACAGCATCGGCCTCTATGTTGCCGTACACATTGTGGTCTTGTATGTCATATCTATGTTTATGGTTCGCTGGTATAACGTTTGTTTCGGCGGACAGCCGTTGTCTTGGCGCTATCTTTTACTGCCGCGCCGACAGGATGTGCGGAGTTTTGCCGGCAATATTGCTTTTATCCTGATTAATCTGCTGTCGATGCTGTCGTTGTATCTGCTGTATGTTCGCGACCCTAACCCGGATTGGCGGATAGAACTGGTTTATTTTGCGTTTGTTTCAATCGGTTTTCTGGTGCCTTTTGTGGTAATGCGCTTTTATGCGTTGATTGGTTTTATTCTGGCCGGAGAGAAATTTCCCTCTTTTGCCGCAGTCTGGAACCGGGGAAGGGGAAATTCCCTCCGTATCTTGGTCAGTCTTGCGTTGATTTTCTTTCTGACTTTCTTTTCGCTTTTCGCGTTTCTGAATAACTTTAAGCTTGTCGACGATAAAAATGCGTTCTATATTAGCTTCATAGTTGAATATTTATACAACCTTTTATTGTTGCTTTTAGTGGTCTTTTTCACCAATCACTGCTATTTGCAAAAAACTTTCTTGTTTGGAAGGAACCAAGATGGAAAATAAAACTGCTCAAATCAGACTGCCGTTCTGGGAAACCGTTCGCCGCAGCTTTATGTACGTATTGACGAATTTTGATGTCTATCTCAAGGTGACCGCTTTGTGGTTTGCCATCATTCTCTATGAGATGTTTACCGATTTTCCCTCAATCTGTAATCTTTCTGCCGAAGGATGTACCGGCGGATGGATGCAGAATGTATCTATTTTGTTGCTGATGCTGGCATCGATTGCAATCGTTATCGCTTTTTGCCGCGTGATTGTGCTCAAGGTTCCGAGCTCATATTTCTCTTGGGCTTTCGGCAAACGGGAAATTGTTTATCTGCTGTACAACATTTTGTTGATTGCAATCATAACCTTGCCCTCCATCGTTTTGATTTTCTCTTGGGCCTATTTCGGACGGATGCTCGGTATGCCGGAAGGTTTTTATAATGTCTCGCTGATTATTCCGTTGCTTCTGGCTATTTATTTTTCCCGGTTGTTCCTGGTCTTTCCCGCAATTGCCGTTGATGACCGGAAAATGACTCTCAAGGCGTCTTTTAAATTGGCGGAAGGCAATGCCAATAAGATTTTCTGGGGACAAATTTTAATGACTCTGCCGGTTGTTCTTTTGATGGCTTTGTTGTCAATTATATTCAAACTGATTGGCAGCGACGGTTATGTCGTCAGATTTGTTTTCGTCCTGTTGGTCTTTGCGCTGTCATTCTTGGATTCCTGCTTTAAGGCGTCTTTCTTTGCACATATTTATCAGTATTTCACTTTTTATCGTGATAAGGCTGAAGAAAACAAGGAATAAGAAAAAGGAGCTCAATTGAGCTCCTTTTTTATTGGTTGTTTTGCAAAAGCTGCCTGTTCATCAGATGGAATGCCAAAGTGGCAAATTTCGCTTTTTCCGATGAATGACCGATAAACGAGATTGAACCGCCGGATTGCCCCGATTTAATCTCTTGGTCTGTTGGGAGATGTCAACCGTCTGCAAGACGATCTTATCTTTTTTCCTTCTTGTCCGCATACGGGTTATTGGTCTTGCGAACAGTCATTCTTATCGGGATTCCGCGCAAATCAAAATTTTCGCGCAGCTGATTAACCAAATATCTCAAATAAGCGTCTGGCAGACCTTCCGGATTGCTGGAAAAAATATAAAATGAAGGAGGTCTGGTTTTTGCCTGCGTAATGTAACGCAGCTTAATTCTCCGCTTGTTTTTTCCGAGCGGCGGCGGATAATTGTCAATCATATCCGAAAACCATTGGTTTAACGGGGCTGTCGGGATTCTGATGTTCCAACGGTCATAAACCTTAAAAACGGCACGCATCAGCTTGTCAAGATTTTCACCTTTTAACGCGGAAATTGTTACCGTCGGGATGCCCTCCGCCTGAGTAAGCGAGGTTTGCAGCTTGTCGTTCAAACGCTGCAATGCTTCCTTGCGATTGGCAATGTCCCATTTGTTGACGGCGATAACCAAGGCTCTGCCTTCATCCAGAACCTGCCGGGCAATAGTCAAATCCTGTTTGTCCAAAACCGCGTCGGCATCCAAAACCAAAATCACGACTTGAGCCATAAAAGCGGCATGTTTTGTGCTGGCCGCCGACATTTTTTCCAATGAATCGTCCACGCGTGATTGTCTGCGCAATCCGGCGGTGTCGACCAAGTTAATTTTTCTTCCCTGATAAACCCATGCGCTGGTAATGGCATCGCGGGTAACGCCGGCTTCCGGTCCGGTCAGCATTCTTTCATCTTTAAGCAGGGCATTGACAAGAGTAGACTTTCCGACATTCGGCCTTCCGACGATTGCCAGTTGAATCGGCCGTTTTTTGTATGCGGCATCTTCTCCTGTCTCCTCGCCGCTCTCTTCCTCAGCAGCCTCTCTTTCCGGTTCTTCTTCGCTTTTTTTCTCGTCGTATTCTTTCAGCGCATCATAAAGGTCCAGCAGACCCAAACCGTGTTCTGCCGAAAACGGAATAGGCGTACCCAAACCCAGCTTATAAGCTTCGTGAATACTGTCTTCCTGAAGTTTGCCCTCACATTTGTTTGCAAGCAAAACGACCGGTTTTCCGCTCTGGCGCAGCAATCCGGCCAGATGTTCGTCATAAGGCTGTAGGCCGTCGCGGGCATCAAACAAAAACAAACTGACGTCAGCTTCTTTGATTGCTTTTTGCGTTTGTTCCCACATTCTTTTTTCCAGGTTGTCTTCGTTGGAATATTCATAACCGGCAGTGTCAATTACCTGCAATTTCAGATTTTGCAGTTTTGCCGAAGCTTCTCTGCGGTCGCGGGTTACGCCCGGTTTGTCATGTACAATGGCGACTTTTCGCCCGACCAGACGGTTGAACAAAGTCGATTTTCCGACGTTCGGCCTGCCGACGATTGCGATTTTCAGTGTCATTTTATTTTCTCAATCCTGTTATTGAAATGCCAGCATATCGGCATCTTTAGTCGTAAAGAGCGTAATGCCGTGAGCCATAATCGGAGCCAGCTCGACGCCGTCGTCAATGCTGATGTAGCTCAAAATTTCTCCGGTGTAAGGCGATACGGCAAAGACGTAACCGTTGGACGTTGCCACGATTAATCTGTTTTCAGCCAGCAACGGTCCGCTGCCGAACACGCCGCTGCGGTCTTCAAGTTCGTCTCCGTAAGGAATGGACGTGTTCCAAACTATTTTTCCGCTGTTCTTTTCAAAAGCCAGCAGGTCAAAGTCGTTGGTTAGCACATACAGATAATCTCCGGCAATCCACGGCTGATTGTTGCTGCCCAGTTCTTTTTCCCATACCCGTGCGCCGGTTCGCAGGTCTATTGCCGCCAAAATACTGTTGTAGCCGACGGCATAAACGCGGTCACCGTCAATAACCGGGTTGGCTTTGATGGCCGTAATATTGGACAGGGAGTTGGTTCTTTTCTTCGAAACCAGCAAATCCACCCACAAAGGCGTACCGGTACTGGCTTTGAATGCCCGCAGCTCGCCGTTTGAAAAAGCTGCGATGACGACGTCCAAATCGGGGTTGTACGCCGGACTGGCCCCTCCGACTAATGTCGTGTTTTCAAAATCATTGGTAATTTTCCAGATTTCTTCGCCGCTTTCGGCATTCAGGGCAATTAAGGTATTGTCAAAAGTCTGAACAAAAACTCTGTTGGCCCCGACGGTCGGCGCAATTCTGATGGGAGCTTCGTAATCCTTGCGCCATAGCTCTTTGCCGGTTGTCATATCCAGGCAGAATACGCCGCCAAACCCGGTTGTGGCATAAATTTTCTTGTTAAATTCAGCCAGACCCGCACCTTTCATGGCAACAGAATTGTCATCCTTGTTCAAGGCTTTCAGCCTTTTTTTCCAGATTTTACGGCCGTCATCCAAACGATAGGCGCTGACAATGCCGTCGGCGTCAATGGCAAATACGACTTTGTAGGCAATAATCGGTGACGCAATAAGAAAATCGCGTTTGGAGCTTCCTTCGCCGAAATTGCTGTCCCAAATCTCTTTCAGTTTGCTGTCTGCCTCAAGATGCCCCATCAAATGCATGGCGTTGCCGCCGCTTTGCGACCACTGGTTGTTGGTATAGGGAGCCGGAAGCTTTATTTTAACTTCGCCGGGAGCATAGTCAGGAGCCAGGTCGGCGGTTTCTTTGATGACGTTGATTCTCTCTCCGTCAATTTCAAGCTTGTCTTTACCGAACAGTCCGCATCCTGTAAGCAGCATTGCCAAACCTAAAGTCAGCGCCTGCCTGTACATATTCCTAACCATGAACTTCTCCGTTATTTGCTTTGATCGCTGATAATCGTCACCATGTCTTGTGCTCTGGCTTTCAGGCTGTCCTGAACATTGGCCGAGTTGACAATCTTTTCGTATTCGGCTTTTGCCTGTTCCATGTCTCCTTCGCGGATAGCCAGCATTGCCAGCAGTTCATGAGCAATATTGGCCCAATTGCTGTCTTCTGCCGTCAGCGGTTCCAGCAGGTCGGTTATTTCTTCCCGGCTTGCGTCGCTGTCCAGTTTGTAAGAAGCCAGTTTGATTGTGGCAATGTCGCGCATTTGTTCGTTGGCGTCTTCGTCGGAAGAAAGTTGTTCCAATGCAGCCATGGCTTCGGCGTTTTTGCCTTGCTCAAAATAGATGTTTGCGATTTGCAGTTTGGCCACGTCGCCGTAAATACCGCGGTTGGCCTTGGCCAGATTCTGCAGAATGTTAAGACTTTCGTCAAAACGGCCCTGATTTTGCAGCGAAACGGCAACCGCATATGCGTTGGAAAGCTCCTGAGCCCGTTTGGCGCGCCAGGTTTTAAACGTTTCAAAACTGACTGCCGCCGTCAGAATCAAAGCGACGGCGATAATGATGAACAACCCATATTTGTCCCACAGGCTTTTAAGCTGTTCGTTTTTGACGTCCTGTTCTATTTCTTTCAACAGGGCATCGTTTTTTAAAGTGTCGTTAGCGGCTTTTTTCATAAACTGTCTCCTCGCCTGAAAATCTCCTTTTGCTATATATAATCGATATCTGTTAATATAGCAAAGATATTTTTTTATATTACCAAACTTCTTCCGGTTTTTTTTATTTTATAACCTCGTGAATAAGAAATTTTTTAACCCAGCGCAAATCTTTAATCGGAAGCTTTGCTCCGAAGGTAATTGATTTTTCGTCTGAAATGACAGACACGAAATACCGCCCGCTGGCCGGATTTTCCGTGATGTCGATTGCTTCGATTGCCGTTTTGGGAATTTCGTCGTGCTTGGTGGAAAACAACATATATTTGTGCGTGTTGACAATTTTATCCTTCTTGATAATCAGCTTTTCTTTGCGAAACAAAATAAAAACGGCGGTAATAATAATGAAGGCGCAAATCCCCGTGGTTATAAAGAAAGCCGAAGGTGAAAAGCTTTTTTGCAGCGTTTCGAAATTGGCGCCGGCGGCAATAACCAGGCCTCCGATAGCTAATATAGCAATCCAGGCGATGATATTGTATGCGTCCCATACAATTTTTCTTGCTTTGATAACGATTTTGTCTTTGCGGCGGACATAGGCGATGGTGTCCGGCAGCGCTTCGTAAGAGTCGTAGTTGTCGATGACATAGCCGAGCTCTGCCATTTCTTTCAAGGATTTGTCAAGGTTTTTGACGTCTCGGGCAATCAATCCCTCGTCGGTGTTGACCAGAGCCGGCAGATTAAGCGTCCGGGCATAATGTTCCCAGATTTTCCGGATGTCTTTTTCTGACGTGGAAATGTACAAAGGGATAATCCGGCTCGGATCTTTATGATAAAGCTCAATGATATACTTGTTTTTGTTGATAAAGCCAAACTGGAAAAATTCGATTCTGAAGCGGACGCCCTGATAGTTTTTAAAATTTTCGCGAATGATGACCTTCTCGCCCAACACCGGACGGAAACCGATTGTAACCGTTTTGCCGTCAAAAATGATTTTTTTGTAACGGATGTAAGAGGTTATGCTGGCTGCAATCATTCCCAGACCGATAAGAATAAACACGATGTCAAAAAACGTAGGATTAATCAGCGGCTGGTATTGCAAGGCGTCCGGCATTCCGATCAAGTCGTCAAACGAGCTCTTCGGCTGGCGAAAACCGTTAAAAAATTCATAGGTGCCCAGAAAAAACAATAATGCGCCGAAAATCAGCCCGGGCAGAATAAATCTCCAGTTTGTACGGTCAGACGTTTTGGCCGGCAGTTTATCCAACTTGAGTTCGAGCTTATGACTGAAATAATCCGGCATGTTATAATTCATTGTTTTTTCCTTTTACAAGATTTTCAGAACACCATTATGCTAGCTTAATTCTTTTAAATAATCATCAATTTTTTCTAAAATATATTAATTAATTTTAGTTTATTTTAACGTTCTGCGGTTATTGTTGTAATAAAACAAGTTTTATACGAAGGAGCGCTTATGGAAAGTATAAACATTTTTACTCAGGATTCTTATTTTGCTATAACGTTGTTCACTTTGGGACTTCTGCTGTTTTCTACCATTTTTTCCAGCCGTGCCGACAAGATTGCGGCACCTTTGTGGCTGTTGTTCATCGGATTGGCGGTAGAGTTTGTCGCCGGCGGCGTTTCTGCGGAAGTGACCAATGTTTACAACGAGGGCGGCTCCATTACCGCATATGTGTTTGTTGAGCTCTTGTTGCTGCTCATTGCAATGATTTTTATGGCAATGGCGGCGTCACAGCTGCTGATACGTAGCCTGCCCAGCTCTCCGGTAATAGTGATGGTTACCGTTTTGGGCGTGGTTGCCATCGCTTTTTTCCTGTTTATCTCTCCTGACGGCGAAATGGTCAACTCCATGCGTCAGATTTTCCCGTTAGCCGCGTTTGCATACATCGCCTTGAGCTTTTGGGCTCAGACGTTCCAGCGTTTTAACGGCGGTAATCTGATTTCGGCGCTTGCCACGACGATTGTAACCGTATTTTTAAGTATGCGTCTGTCCGGCATTCAGGCCGTCGTTGCCGCGGATATGTGGTTTATTCCGGCTTTGACCTATACGTTGCTCAGCCTTGCGTTCATTATGCTCTACAGCGACAGTATGCAGACCAAGCTGCAAAAAACCGAGCTGGAAGTGGAAAAATACAATAATCGGATTGAAGAAATCATACGTTCTTCTCCGTTCCCGATTATCATTTCCCGTTTGAGCGACGATAAAATAATTCTTGCCAATAATAATGCGGTTAAGCTTTTCGGAATTAATCCCCGGGAGCTCGAACGCTATCGGCTCAAAGATTTCTTTGCCGATTCTGACAACCGTCAGCTTTTGAACGAGCGTCTGGAACAAGAGCGTGAGGTTCAGGATTTTGAAATCCTGGTAAAGACGCCGATTTCAAACACGCCGTTTTGGCTTCTGGCTTCGGCAAACGTCATTGACTACAACTATGACGTGGTTCTTTACTCGGCATATCAGGACATTACGTCCCGCAAAAACCGTGAAACCCTGCTTAAAAACCAGGCTACCAGAGATCCTCTCACTTCTTTATATAATCGTCGTTATTTTGAAGATGAAGTGTCTAAGCTGATTTTGAAGGCGAAAGCCGACAAGACGCCGTACAGCGTTTTGATGATTGACGCCGACTTGTTCAAACGGGTTAACGACACTTACGGCCACAAGGTCGGCGATAAGGTTTTGATTGAGCTGGCTTCTACGTCTGAGCGGGCTCTGCGGGATAAAGACATCGTCGCCCGTTACGGCGGCGAAGAGTTTGTCGTCTTTTTGCCCGGCATCGATTCCAAAGAAGGGCGCGGCGTCGCTGACCGCCTGCGTGAAAGCATTTCTCAGGTGGTGGTTTATTCCGATGACAACAAACCGGTTACCTTTACCGTCAGTATCGGTGTGTCTTCTTCCGAAATTTCCGATAATATCGATACTCTGATAAAGACCGCCGACGAAGCGCTGTACCGTGCAAAGCAAAACGGACGCAACCGGGTTGAGGTTTTCAGTCCGAAGGATTTTGACGACTTTGTTAAACAAGGGCAGGTCGAACGCAAGGATGAGAGCCAAAATCATCATCCGGTGTTTGACAAGGAAAATGTTGCGGAAATTTCTCTGCTGGACGGCATCGAAACCAGCAAACTGCAAAATGAACAGACTTTTGTTGAAGATGCCCGGGAAAGTCGTTCCGTACTGCCCGGCGTAGACGCCGAAGATTTAAAATAGGGGAAGAGCGATGGTATGCGAGTTGAGCGGCATATGCGGCGGATGTCCGCTGCGTTGTCTTGATACCGCCCGGTATCAGGAGCAAAAGCTCGCAGCCTTTCGCGAAACGTTAAAACATATCCGTCAGGACAATATTGCCGAGGGGAAACCCGTTTTTGTTCCGGACCATACCCGCCGCCGCGCCAGCCTTGCTTTTTCATACAAGAAAGGGCGTTTGGGCTTGGGGTTTAATGCCGCCAAAAGCGCCGAAATCGTAAATCTCTCCGCTTGTCCGCTGCTGACGTCCGGATTAAATGCCGTCCTTCCCGCTATAACGCGGCTTTTGGAAGACATCTGTGCTGTTCCCTGCAACGTCAAAAAAGGCAAAAAAACGCTTAAACAAAACATAAGCGGCGGAGATGTCTGGTTGACCGAAGCGGCAAACGGCATTGACGTGGTTTTAGAGTTTGATGCCGAACCGGAGCTGGAACACCGGATGATTGTCTTTGAACAGGCTCAGTCCATGCCCTCGGTTATCCGCATTTCGCACCGCCGTTCGCCCTCCGCAATTATTGAACCGTTGGTGGAAAAAGCCCGGCCTTGTATAAAAATCGGCGGATATGACGTATATATTCCCGCCGGAACTTTTTTGCAGCCGTCTGCCGAAGGAGAACAGGCTCTGACCGGGCTGGTTCAAAAATATATGGGGGATTCTGAGGGCGCCGTTGCCGATTTGTTTTGCGGCGTCGGCACTTTTTCATATGCTTTGTGCGGTCGCGCTGCCAATAAAATATTGGCAGTCGATTCGTCGCGGGAGCTGCTGGCCGGTTTTCAGGAATCCGTAAACCGCAATATGATTCCCAATATCCGGATAATGCCCCGGAATTTATTTAAATATCCGTTGGACTCAAAAGAACTCCAGGGCTTTGACGTCGTTGTGTTTGATCCTCCCCGTGCGGGGGCGGCGGCACAGGCCGGACAGCTTGCCATGATGGAAACGGCGGCCAAACCGTCTAAAGTCATTGCCGTTTCCTGCAATCCGCAGAGCTTTGTCCGTGACGCCGGCATTTTGCTGGAGGGCGGTTATCGTTTGGTTGAAGTTACCTTGGTTGACCAGTTTATTTATTCTAATCACAGTGAACTGGTCGCCCTGTTTACAAAGCTTTAGAGTTTTTGTATATTATGCTCAAAGGAAGACGTATGTTGAGAAAAAGTTTATTTTCGTTGCTTTTGCTGCTGATGACCGCAGCCTGTACCTGGTGGCCTGATTTTTATATCCCCGGCGCTTGTCCGAATGTCGTAATTCCGCGGGATACGGCCTACCTGACTCAGAAAATCAATTATTTTGACGAGTTTCAGATAGAAGTGACGGGATTCGAGGGTTTTTGTATGCCCAACGAAAAGGCCGGCCGCAACTATGGTTATGTCACCCCTTTGTTTAATATCCAGCGCCTGAAAGATACTGACGAAACCGATGTCGATTTCAGTTTTTACATCGAAACCAGACAGGGGCCGCCGGAATATCTGGGCCGCAAAACCTATAGCGCTTACGTCACTCTCGGCGAGCATGAAAAAGAAAAAGTCTTCAAAGGGCCGACGGTCAAGGTTCTGATACCGGAAAATGATTATGAGGACTTTGAGGTGCTTTTGGGAATTGACCTTTCCCGTGAAGAATATCTTTACAATCAACGTACTTTTGACGTCAAATATCGTTACAACATTGATGACGATCCCATGTATATGGAACGTACCCGTTTACCGGAACCGCCGGTGTCTCAGCCGAAAAAAAGCGGTTGTGGCAGTTGCGGTTTATAACATTTTTAAGGAGAACAGCTTATGAGTCTTTGCAAATCTCAGTTACAGTCCATGGCAAACGCCATTCGTTTCCTGTCTGCTGACGCTATTGAAAAATCCAAATCAGGGCATCCCGGTATGCCTTTGGGAATGGCCGACGTTGCTACGGTGCTGTTTTCTAAGTTCATCAAGCTGGATGCAGCCAATCCGCGTTGGTTCGACCGGGACCGTTTCGTTCTTTCAGCCGGGCATGGCTCAATGTTGCTTTACTCGCTGCTTTATTTGACCGGCTACGAGGATATTTGCCTCGACGACCTCAAGAATTTTCGCCAGCTCGGGGCCAAAACCGCCGGCCACCCGGAGTACGGACACCTGGCCGGGATTGATATGACCACCGGTCCTCTGGGACAGGGAATAACCTCCGCCGTAGGTATGGCTTTGGCCGAACGCATCATCGCCGCCAAATACGGCGAAGATGTCTGTTCGCACTACACTTATGTTATTGCCGGCGACGGCTGTCTGATGGAAGGCATTTCCGAAGAGGCAATCTCGACGGCGGCCCATTTGGGATTGAATAAACTGATTGTCTTCTGGGACAATAACAATATTACCATTGACGGCAGCGTCAGCGCCGCCAACTCTACGGACCAGATTAAGCGTTTTCAGGCCGTGGGTTGGAATACCATTGAAATTGACGGACACAATTATGACCAGATTGAGCAGGCCGTTGCCGCCGCTCAAAAATCGGACAAGCCGACGCTTGTTGCCTGCAAAACCCAAATCGGCTACGGCGCTCCCACTAAATGCGGCACCTCAAAATGTCACGGTTCGCCGCTTGGGGCGGAAGAACTTGCCGCCATGCGCCAAAACCTGAACTGGAATTACGAACCGTTTGAAGTTCCTGCCGATGTTCTTGAAGCCTGGCGAGCTGCCGGTTCGCGTAGTCATGATGCGTTTTTGGCCTGGGAAAAACGGGCTCGCGCCAAAGGCCGGGAGTTTTTGGACGTAATTGCCGACAAACTTCCTGCCGGCTGGGATAAAGAGTTGAACGAACTGAAACGTCAGGCGGTTAAGGAAAAAACAAAAGTTGCCACCCGTAAGGCTTCTCAAATGTGTCTGGAAGCGATTGTTCCCCATATTCCGGAAATTGTCGGCGGTTCTGCCGATTTGGCCGCGTCTAACCTCACGTTTACCTCTGCGTCAAAGACCGTGACTAAAGACGACTATAACGGCAATAACGTCATGTACGGCATTCGCGAACATGCAATGGCTGCTATCATGAACGGTATGGCGCTGCACGGCGGTATCATTCCTTTCGGCGGAACCTTTTTCGTCTTCTCCGATTATATGCGCCCGGCAATGCGTCTTGCCGCATTGATGGGGATTCGCGTCATTTATGTTCTGACTCACGATTCTATCGGCGTTGGCGAAGACGGACCGACCCATCAGCCGATTGAACATCTGGCTTCCTATCGCTGTATGCCCAATATTTTGACTTTCCGTCCCTGTGACGTGGTAGAAACGGCTGAAGCTTGGCAAATTGCACTGGAAACGGAAGATAAACCCAGTTTGCTGGCGCTGACCAGACAGGGGCTTCCTTTGCTGAGAACATCGGCAGAAGTTAATCTGTCGGCCAAAGGCGGCTATGTTATCGCCGGCGAAGACAAAAAGCGTCAGGCTACGATAATTGCCACCGGTTCGGAAGTTTCTCTGGCCGTTGAGGCAATGAACAAATTGGCGGAAGAAGGCATTAAGGTTGCGGTCGTATCTATGCCCTGCACCGAACTCTTTGATGCCCAGCCGATTGACTATCAGGAACAGGTTTTGGGCAAAGCGCCGCGGATTGCGGTTGAAGCCGCGTCCAAATTCGGTTGGGAAAAATATGTCGGTCTTGAAGGCGATATCATCGGTATGGACGGTTTTGGAGCCTCCGGCCCGGCCGAAGAGCTTTATAAATACTTTGGCATTACGGTGGAAGAAGTCGCCGATGCGGTCAAAAACTGCCTGAAAAAATAAGTCTGAATGAAGAAAAGAGCTTCTTTCCGCCGGAAAGAAGCTCTTTGTCTTTTGAGTTATAAATTAATCAATTAAGCCGTATCCGACAAGCAGCGCTTCCATTTCGGATTGCATTTGAGCGGCTTTCTCAACTGCTGCGGCTGCAAAGTTTTCGCTGTTGTCTGCATGAATGATTCCGCGTGAGGAGTTCACCAGAATTCCGCAGGCTTTGTTCATGCATTTGCGGGCAACTTCTTCCAAACTTCCGCCCTGTGCTCCTACTCCCGGAATTAACAGGAAGTTGTTGGGGACAATTTCGCGGACACGTTCCAGATAACTGCTTTTTTGAGTGGCGCCGACAACAAACATCATATTGTCAGGCGTTCCCCATACGGCTGAAGTGCTCAGCACGTCAATAAACAGATAATCGGATGCTATGGTTTCCAACAGCTGAAAGTCATTGGAGCCTGCATTTGATGTCAGAGCCAGCAAGGCTATGGCCTTTCCGTTATACTCCAAAAACGGTTTGATGCTGTCTGAGCCCATATAAGGAGCCACGGTTACAATATCTGCACCAAGTTTGTCAAACATTGCGCGGGCATACATCTTTGATGTGTTGCCGATGTCGCCTCGTTTAGCGTCCGCAATCACGATAATTTCCGGATAATTGGCCTTGATGTAAGCGATAGTCTCCTGTAAAGCCTGCCAGCCGGGAACGCCGTGGCATTCGTAAAAGGCCAGATTGGGTTTGAATGCAACGGCATATTGTGCGGTGGCATCCACAATCGCTTTGTTGAACTTGAACAGGAAATCTTCTTCTCTGACCAGACTCTCGGGCATTTTGCTCGGATCAGGGTCCAGACCGACGCACAGAAATGACTTCTTTTCGAAAATTTGTTTTGTAAGTTTGTCGAACAAACTGTTTTCAGTGAAATAACTCATGATTTTTTGAATTTAAAATGAAACATAATGTTAACTATAAAAATAAATTTGAATGAGGGGACTCTATACAAATTTACAGAAAAAACAAGAGTTTTTTTGATAAAGCGGAATTGTCCGGCAGAAAAGGCTAACGTCCTTTGTTCCATCGGGTCAGCCAGGCTTTTCTTATGTTGGGTTTCTCCGCCGGAGATGTTTTGTTGTTGGGCGGATTATAGCTGGGAACGGTCATTGCCTGTTTCGGAGCCTTCCTTTCCAGCTCTTCAATGCCGCGTTTGTTACGGTTGAAGTACTCTCGCCGTTCATTCCAGTCTTTCAGCCGTTCCAATTTGCTTTGGGCATAATATGCGTCGATTGTTTTTTTGACTTTCTCGTGAATGTCAAAGTCGGGGATGGCCTCGCGAAAATTGACTTGTTGACCGTTTATCACAAAGCTGTAGCAAATGTCGAGTTTTTGCCGGTAACGCTTGTTGTTGGGACGCTTGTTCATAAAAAATCCCGCTTTCAGCCAGTTTTTTACGATAAGACTGTGAGCGTTGCTGTAGCGTTCGGGAAAGTTTTTCATCCACCATTCGGTAATGCCTTTGCCCATCAGAAAAATCTCTTCATCGCTTATTTTATAAGGCGAAGGCGCTATTTTTTTACTGGCGACGGCATTGCGGTAGAACTTGAAATTGTCCTCAAACGCATTCAGATTTTTTGTTTGCAGATAGTTGTTGCGTTGGTCGATTAAAACGGTCAGCTGAGCCGATAACTCGTCGTGAATGCAGAGTTTGGCAAATTGCTCTGCCGACACCCCGTATGATTTGACGCCGCGCAAATGATTGTAATAGTGCCGGGCTTCGTGCAGCAGACGGAAGACGACGCTTTGGGACGTGCTGTATTTTTTTTGCTTGTTGACGATTTTGACCTTGGTGGCGGAATCCGCCTCAAGCGTGTCTGCTTTCAGATGGTTGAGCCGGATTTTGTTGTGTTCGCTGACGAACTTTGCCAGCCCGAAACTTTGGTCGACATTGGAGGCGTTGAGCAACAGCGTGTCGATGTCATACGGAACCACCTGGAAATTCTCTTTGCTCAAAAAGCCGCTTTCAAGAATTTCGTGAGGCTGAAATTTCATTTTTATTTCCGCCGGCAGGTCTTGTTTTTGTAAAAATGGAGCCGAGCCGTTGCAGCTGTCTTCCCAAAACGGGACGGAAGCCAGGGCAAGTCCGCTCATCGCTGCAGAAACAGCCATAATTTTAATCGTTTTTCTGATTGTGGAATTATGCCGCAGTTTTTTGCACGGGGTTTTCACCCGGCGCCGCGCTTCAACAAGCGGGTTCTTAAAAACTTTGGATGCGTTTCTTTCGTCTGTCGGCATTAATATCCCCTGATGGAAGCTGGTTTGAATCCATCATAACACGCCGTCTTGAAAAATAAAACTGTTTTAGGCAGAAAAAAGGCACCTTTTTCGGGGTTTTCCGAAATAAAAGGTGCCGAAATTTAAAGAACTGCTCAGCAGTATGATTTTATAATTACTGCCACAATTGCGATGACAATCAAGCACAGAAAAAAGTGTCTTAACCAGTTGTGATAATCGTTAAGAGCAGCTTTGTGCGCCTTTTCTTTGTCGCTTTCATTATCCCGCAATGCGATGTCGCAAGAGCGTTTGTGTTTTTTTATCTTTTTGAAAACAAACAGATGAAATATTGCGGCAACAAAGGCAAGCAAGGTAAAACCAATCCATGCCTTGACAAACAATACCGCCGCAAGCAAGCCGATCATTCCGCAGTAGCGCATCGAATTGGCTTCTTGGTAATAGGCCATATGGGTTCTGTAACCGATGACTGATTTTTTTACATACAGTCTGTTTGAAAAATACAGCAGCACAATTGCCGCCAGAGCAAAAAACACACTTAAAAGTTCCATAATAATTTAAAAATTTAATTTGTTAATGTTTATAATATCGCAGATAAAATACAACTTTTTATAGAGAGTGCAAGTAAAAAATGCGCTTCTGAGAACTTATAAAAATTGCTTGCAAAAAAAGTGCAAAAGAATATATTTGCTCGTAGTTAATTCATATATCAAGGAGAAAAATATGCCTTTAGTTACTATGCGTCAGATTCTTGACCATGCCGCCGAGAACAACTACGGTGTTCCCGCTTTCAATATTAACGATATGGAACAGATTATCGCCGTTCTGCAAGCTGCCAAGAAAGTAAACGCTCCGGTTATCTTGCAAACTTCTACCGGTGCCCGCAAATTTGCCGGTGATCCGATGATTCGTCATATGGTTGCCGCCGGTATCGAAATGTTCCCCGAACTGCCGATTTGTCTGCATCAGGATCACGGTTCTTCTGTAGACATTTGCCAGTCCGCGATTGTAAACGGCTATTCTTCCGTAATGATGGACGGTTCGCTGGAAGCTGACGGCAAAACGCCTTCTTCTTTCGAATACAACGTTCACGTAACCAAAGAAGTCGTTGCGCGTGCACATGCCGTTGGTGCCTCTGTTGAAGGCGAACTCGGCGTTATCGGTTCTCTTGAAACCGGCAAAGGTGACAAGGAAGACGGTCACGGAGCTGAAGGCGTGATTGATAAAAAACGTCTGGTTACCGACCCTGACGAGGCAGCCCGATTCGTTGCCGAAACCAAATTGGACGCTTTGGCCGTTGCCGTCGGTACGTCTCACGGTGCTTACAAGTTTACCCGCAAGCCGGACGGTGAGATCCTCGCAATCGACGTGATTGAAAAGATTCACAAAAAACTGCCCAACACTCATATGGTTATGCATGGATCTTCTTCTGTTCCTCAAGAGCTGCAAGACCTGATTAACGCATACGGCGGTGCCATTCCCCAAACCTATGGTGTTCCGGTTGAAGAAATTGTCCGCGGCATTAAGTCCGGTGTCCGTAAAGTTAACGTTGATACCGATTGCCGTATGGCCATTACCGGTGCAATTCGCAAATTGTTTGCCGAGAATCCCAAAGAGTTTGATCCTCGCAAATATCTCAAGCCGGCTATTGAAGAAATGCAGAAAGTCTGCGAAGCCCGTTACATTGCTTTCGGTGCTGCCGGACAGGCTGATAAAATCAAGGCCATTCCGATGTCTGTTATGGCTAAACGTTATGCCGACGGCGAAATCTAAGTCTGGTTTTACAAATGGTATGAGAACCCCTGTTTTTCAGGGGTTCTTTTTTTTATGGACAATATCGGGGCATTTGTTGGTCGGCAATGTTTTATTGTGTCCGCAAAACGAGCTTCTTCACAAGGGCGGCTTTTTTTGCATAAACCACTGGACAAACAGCAAAAGAATACTTATCTATAAAGTATCCGAAAATAATTATTGTACATTTATTTTTATATTTTAACAAAAAACGTTATGAAAAATTTAGGTATTTTCATTTGTTCATTGCTGATTTCGGCATTTTCTGCTTCTGCTCTTTTTGCAGCCGATACGCTGCCGCCCGGCGACTCCGCAAAAGCACGCTCCCGCTCTGCCGCTGTTTCTTCTAAGCAGCTGAAGTTATTTGTGTTTAAGGAGCTTGCCACGGACACCGTCATCAATATTGTTCTGAACAGCAGCGAAATTCCCCGGTTTTATCGCTCGACGCCGGCCCGTTCTTGTTTTAAGACTTCTGCATTGGATGCAAAATGGAGTTGTCTTGACGCTTTGTATTGGGTGAGGGTTTTTATCCCGGGAGTGTGGTATCAGAACACTTGCCGCGAATGGGTGTTTAGTGCTCTCAATGGCAGTAGGATTGTCGTTTCGGCCAAAAACTAAATCAACAAAAAAAGCCTGAAGGTCTACTCTTCAGGCTTTCCTTTTATCCGTAAATTGTTTACCGAAACAAACCTTGTTTATTGTTTTATTTGGAGTTAGCGGTTTGTGTGCAATCTACGAAATAAAACTTTATATCTACGAATCACTGTTTGCCGACATTTTGGAATATTTGTATAAATATGTCAATAATTAAAACCGCCTATTTCTAAAATAGGCGGTTTTAATGTATAAAATCAGTGTGTTAGCTTTGGAGCTGGGCGCCGTGTTCTACGCCTTGTTTAATGTCTTCTATAAAATCGCCCATTTCCTGTTCATGTTCCAATTCTTCTTTCAAAATCTTGGCTGACACGCGATAAGTGTCGTAGTCTTTGCCAAAGCACATTTCGCAGATGCCCTGATAACGGGCAACGGCACAGCGTTCGGCAACCAGATTTTGTTTCAGCAGATTCATAACATAAGGTTCGTTGGGGGCATCATAACGACATTGGGCGATGCTTTCCCAGTCTTTGGGGTCCAGAACCGGGGTGCCGCCCAGTTGAATAATACGGTCGCTGAGCCATTTGGCGTGTTTAAGCTCTTCGTTGGCGTGTTCCATAAATTCTTCGACAATTGAGGTGCGCATCGGTCCGACCGCGACCTGAGCGCCGACCCAGTACTGATAATAAGCCAGCCATTCTTCGGCAAAGGCCATATTCAAAACTTTAAGCAGCTCTTCATGGTCTACTTTAGAAATCTTCTGAGCCATTTCTCCCATCGTTTTTCTCCATTTAAAAGTTAATAATCTTGTCAGTCTTTCAAGTAGTCATCCTGTTGTGAAAATCAAGGTCGGAACCTGAGATATATTTTTCTGGCTTTTAAAAAAGCCTTGCGTTATGCTGATAGATAACAAACAAGTCAAGGAGAAACGCTATGGTTATGATAGCCCCCAGTATTTTGTCGGCGGATTATGCCGACCTCAAAAATGAAATTATCCGTCTGGACGAAGCCGGAGCCGATATGATTCACCTGGATGTTATGGATGGTAATTTTGTGCCCAATCTGACCTTTGGTCCCGGTGTGGTTAAAGCCATCCGTCCTTATACCAAACTCCCGTTTGACGTACATCTGATGGTTTCCAATCCCGCTGTGATGATTCCCTGGTTTGCAAATGCCGGTGCGGATATCATCACGATTCATTCCGAAGCCTGCACGCATTTGGACAGAGCTTTGGCGACAATCCGTTCTTTGGGGCTGAAAGCCGGCGTTTCTCTTAATCCGTCCACCCCGGAAGAAGTTTTGAAATATGTGCTCGACAAGCTTGATTTGGTTTTGATTATGAGCGTTAACCCCGGCTTTGGCGGCCAGAGCTTTATTGATTCTCAGTTGGCGAAAATTGCCCGGGTAAAGGAACTGATCGGCGACAGAGATATTAAAATCGAAATTGACGGCGGCATCAATCCGATGACCGGTTCTGAAGCGGTTGCCGCCGGTGCCGATATTTTGGTGGCCGGAACCGCTGTTTTTGACGGCGGAGACTACCGCAAGAACATCTTGGCCTTAAGATAAAATTAACTAAAGTGCGTTAGTTTTTAAGGACTTAGGATAAGTAAGGAGGACTTGGCTATGAAGCATACGGTCATGGTGATAGAAGATGAAGAAGCCCTGGCGCTGCTGCTCAAATACAATCTGGAGAAAGAAGGCTACGACGTGGTGATAGAATCCCGCGGCAACAAAGCTCTGGGTGAAGTTGAGAAAAATCATCCGTCAGTCATTCTGCTGGATTGGATGTTGCCGGAAATGTCAGGGGTCGACATCTGCAAATTGATTCGCTCCAAACCGGATTTGAAAAGCATTCCGGTAATTATGCTTACCGCCAAGGGTGAAGAAGAAGATAAGGTAAAAGGCCTGACCGCAGGTGCGGACGACTACGTAACCAAGCCGTTTTCCATTCCGGAACTGATGGCGCGGGTAAAAACCCAGCTTCGCCGCGCTCCCGAACCTCATACTGAAAAAGAACTGGTTTTTGAAGATATCCGTATGGATTTGGTCGAGAAAAAGGTATTTCGCGGTGACAATTATATTCATCTCGGCCCAACGGAATTTCGACTGCTCAAAATGTTAATGGAAACCCCGGGTAAGGTTTTCTCCCGGGAATATTTGCTGAAAACGGTCTGGGGAGACAATATCTATGTTGAATCCCGCACGGTTGACGTCCACATACGCCGTTTGCGCAAATCGCTAAATGATTTTGGCCCTGATTACATCCGGACGGTACGCGCTACCGGCTATGCTATTGACATCAATCCGGTTGGCGAAGCCGAAGAATAGTTTTCGGCAACCTGCCGTCAAAAAAGCTGATATGCGTTATCCGTTTATCTTGTTCTAAATTTATAGCATTTTCAGCCCCTTGTAATAATAGCAGGGGGCTTTTTTATTGTTCTTATATAAATTTTCCGTCCACGCCGCACAAATAACTATTTACTCTCATCTTGTTTTTTGTTATAATAAAACTCAGGAACAACAGGTTTCGGATTTTTAACTGTCAAAGGACGAAAACGATGAGATATTCAAGTTTATTGGCTTTGTGCGCGTTTATGCTTTGCTTAAACACGCCGGAGGTGAGAGGTGAAATTCTCGCCGTTCACACCTATGATGTAATGACACACACCGCACTTCTTCCGAAACCTGTTGCTTCCGACAACACCTTCTCACTTGCCGCAACCTGGTGGCTCCCAGACTGGCAGAGCAGCCAGGGCTCCCGCGGTTCTGACGATGCCGGTGGCGGGGACCATGACGGAAACTGCGAGAAAAACTACGGAATGCATACGCCTTCCAATATTGACGGCAGATATATCTGTTCTAAGTATAACTACAATGTGACCTCTTCTCTAAAATGTCACGTTAACTGTCGTTGTAAGGACGAATATAAATACACTTCTTCCAATTGTTCCGGTAAATATACCGTTTCAGGTGGTTCTTGCGACGGAAAGTATAATGCTTGCGTCTGTAAATCTGAATACAGTCAAAACTCTTCAAACTGTAACGGAGAATACCGACCTGCCGGAGAATCTTGCGACGGTAATTACAATCGATGTGAGATGAGGCCGGAATGTGCCGTATCTTCTCTGAGCTGCACTGCTTATGGATGCGCTTCAACGAACTCTTGCGGACGTTGTATTTCCTGTAAGACTAATCCTGACTGTGACGTTTCTTCAAAATCTTGCGGTTCGTTGGGATGTGCTTCTTACAACTCCTGCAATAAATGTACCTCTTGTAACACCGATCCTTGTTCCGGTGTTTCCTGCGGATCTAATGCCTATTGTTCCGGTGGCTCTTGCTATTGTAACTCCGGGTACAAAAAGTGCAACGGCTCCTGCATATCTAATTCATCTTGCTGCGGCGGATGTTCTTCTAACCAAACCTGTACAAACGGTAGCTGCGTAACCAATACCCCCTCAGATCCCTGTTCCGGCGTTTCCTGCGGCGCTAACGCCTATTGTTCCGGTGGCTCTTGTTACTGCAACTCCGGATATACGGGCAATGCAAATTCCGGATGTACTGAAGTAGATACCTGTACTTACACAACGACGGCATCTAGCTGTTCAAGCCAGTGTAAAAACATTGGGTCTTCTTCTTGTACCAAAAACGGAATAACCTATTACAACGGGTGCGGTTCGTCCAAGTGTTCTTCCGGACAGACCTGTTCCAATGGAACTTGTGTAACATCCTGTGTCAGCGGCGGAAGTAGCTCTTGCTCGGGACAAACCTCTAGCTGCTCTTCTTCTCAGGTACAGACCGCTTCTTGTAAAGACTGTTCCGGCACGACACACTACACTTGTCGCGCTAAAACTTGTGCTGAGCAAGGCAAAAAAGATTGTAACGGTTCTTGCATCAGCACTTCCGAATGCTGCGGCGGATGCCCAAGTGGTTACTCCTGTAAAAATGGAATATGCAAAGAAAAGTGTTCTGCTATTACCTGTCCAACTGCAGTATTTTGTCCTCCAGCCCGTGGCTGTGAAATATATTCTACTCCGACAAACTGCTGTCCAAATTCCGTTTGTACTCACTGCAAACCAACTTCAAACGAAAATGAAAAATGCCAGCCCTCTCCCAAACAATGGTGTTTTGCTAATGGTTTTGCTTACATAGAGTGTTCTTATGGACAATCCGTTATACTTTGCCTCTGTGATAAAAGTTATAAAAAATGCGTTGATTAACTTTTGGCCCCGGACTTTACATCCGGGGTTTTTTACTGCGTCATAGCAGCCCATTGCCTATGTTTTGTCTGCAAAACCGAACCTTTCATCAAAAAACTTGCTTTCTTGCCGTTTTTGGTGCAATATCCCAGCATATTAAACCGACTACTGCATGGAGATTTTATGGCTCTTAAATTTGAAATACTGAAACGTTCGGGAAAGTCCCGTCTCGGCAAATTGCACACCAAGCATGGTGTCATCGATACGCCGGCATTTATGCCGGTTGGCACCTGTGCCACCGTTAAGGCGATGATGCCTGAATCCGTTGCCGCTACCGGCGCACAGATTTTGCTTGGCAATACGTACCATTTGATGTTGCGTCCGGGGGCTGATTTGGTTGAAAAAATGGGCGGTTTGCACAAGTTTATGAATTGGGACAAGCCCATATTGACCGATTCCGGCGGCTTTCAGGTAATGAGTCTGTCCGGCCTGCGCAAACTCAGCGAAGATGGCGTTGCTTTCAGCTCTCACGTCGATGGCAAAAAGTTTTTTCTGAGTCCGGAAGAATCCATTAAAATCCAGCATAAGCTGGATTCCAACATCACCATGTGTATGGATGAATGCGTTAAATTGCCGGCACCGCACGAAACAGTTAAAAAATCGGTAGAGATGTCAATGCGTTGGGCCAAACGCAGCCGCGATGCGTTCGTTGACCGCGACGGTTATGGTATTTTCGGTATTCAGCAAGGCGGCGATTATGAAGACCTGCGCGGTTATTCGGCCGAGAAGCTTAAGGCGATAGGCTTTGACGGCTATGCTATCGGCGGTCTGGCCGTGGGCGAAGGGCAGGAAGTTATGTTTAAGGTTCTGGACTATGCTCCCGGCATGCTCCCTGACGACAAACCTCGTTACCTTATGGGCGTAGGGCGTCCGGATGATATCGTCGGCGCGGTTTTACGCGGGGTCGATATGTTTGATTGTGTTATGCCGACCCGTTCCGGCCGGACGTCGCAGGCCTTTACCGCGCGCGGAACCGTAAATATCCGCAACGCCCGTCATCGCGAAGATCCTCGTCCGTTGGAAGCCGAATGCGATTGTCCTCTTTGCAAAAACTATTCCCGGGCTTATATCCATCATTTGCAAAAGTGTAATGAAGTGCTTGCGGTAATGCTTTTGACTTGGCATAATATTCGTTACTACCAGCGTTTGATGCAGGGGCTGCGTGATGCCATCCGCGACGAACGATTGGAGGAATTTGCCGCTGAATTTTATCGTAAACAGGCTGAAGGGGATATCCCGGAGATTGGTTAAAATGGAAAACTGCGAAAATCAAAGTGTTGAAGAAGTTGTCGGAACATTTGCCGAAGAAAACCGTCAGGCCGGCTTGCGCGTTTTTGTTGCCGGCGGTTCCCGTTCCGGCAATGATTCCGTCTATGTGGAGGAGGCGTATAATCTCGGCAAACAGATAGCCAAAATGGAGTTCAAACTCGACTTTGGCCTCTCCAGCTCCGGAATTATGGGGGCGGTTGCACGCGGCGTTTTGGACGGCTGGAACAAAAAGAAATGTAAAGAAACGCCTATCCAGGGTATTACCACAAAAGAATATTACAATCTTTATCAGACAGACGAAATATTGGCTCAGATTGAAGACGTTATTGTTGCGCAGACACTGGAAGAACGCAAGCTGAAACTTCTGAATGCCGACTTTGTGGTCTTTGCTCCCGGTGGTGTCGGAACCCTTGATGAGCTGGCTTATGACTGTGTGGCGATGCAGGATGGCTTTTTGCAGATAAAACCTTTTATTCTCTATAATATCGAAGGGTATTTTCATCATATCGTGGAATATCTGAAAAGCATTTCGGCCAAGGGCTTTGCAGACCCGATGCCTTTTATTATCGTTGATAACAGCAATGAGCTCAGCATCGTTTTCCGCCTGCTCAAATTGCGTTATAAAAAAGGCAAAACCACGGCGGACGCCTATGCCGCTACCCGCCAGTTAATTTATGAACTGCCGTATTTTATTAAGCGTAAGGTGGACAGTACCGTTCATGTAGAGCATATTATTGAGGAAATGGAACATACCAGTCTTCATGGAACGGCGGAAGAACGCTGCAAGCTTGCCGATGAAATTGAAAAGGCCTATCTGGAAAAAGAAATTGAGAGGATGTATGACCGTCTTGCCAAAACCGGACGCGACACTTCCATGGTCAGCGATAAATTGACAAAGCTGCGCAAGCGCCAGAAAGAATATGCCAAGAGCTGAGCTTACATTCCCAGTTGTTGATTAAGTTTCAATATGTCAACGATTTCTCTTACCGAACAAAATTGTTCAAAAGCCCTGTCCATACGTTTCTTGTCAAAAGCGCTGTGAAAAAAGCTTGAAGTTTCAAACATATTTTCCGAGGTTGAAATTGCAATCATCAATTGATGTTCAAAAAAACTGCATTCGATTTTTTTGCCTCCGAAAGCCTGTTTCAAACGCAGCAGACGCTCCATAAAAGCGGTTGTCAGCAAATAACGGGCTTCAATCTGGTTATCGGAATAGACTTCAAACTTACGTTCAAAAACCGGGTCTTCCAGCCGCAGCCGCTGCAGGCCTGAAGGACGGGTAAATTTGTTTCCCAGCCAGCTGTAGTCTTTTTTGACGACGGTTTGTCCCTTAAACTTTTTATTCATCGAAAGGATAACGATAACTCCGTCAAAAACCGTTTGTTCATGACGAGATTTGCGGGTGCGTACAATTTGCGTCAGCTTTTCTTCCGAAATCGTCATTGTAACGTTTTTGTATTTTCCTTCAAAATAATCGTCCCCGTAACGTCGGTCATAATTTCCGAACAACCGCGAAAGCCTGATTTTTTCCGCATCGACAAGATTGCCGAACAGGTAGTCAAAATCCTTAAAAAATCCCGTAAAATCTTTCATTATGCCGTTTTTGACATATTGGCGGTATGAGTTGATTGGGCTCTGCGCTATCACAATCATCAAAACGGTGCCGAAAATAAACACGGCCGGATCCCATTGCATGACATAAACGATAAAACCGATGGCCGGCACAATCAGAAAGGAAAGGGCGACCAACAGCCAAAATCGCTGCAGATATTTGCGCCGCATGCCTTCCAGTTCGCCAAAGGAACCGTATAATTTTTCCATGTAAAAACGGTCAAAAGCCTGTTTGAGCTCTTCTTTGCTTTCCATTATTTGAAATAGTCCGCGGCATTAATAGGTTTTTGGGCTTCTTCTTCAGCCGTAAAAAACGGCATTTCGTCTTTAATGCCGATGAGCTTGGCAATCAGGCTGCTCGGAAAAATTTCAACCGCGTTTTTCAATTCGGTAACGCTGGAATTGTAAAAACGCCGTGCGGCAGCAATATGCTCTTCAACTTCGTTCAAACTTTGCATCGCGGTTATCATGGTTTGATTCGACTTCATGTCCGGATAGTTTTCCATTGCCAGTCTGAAATCGTGAATACGGGCGTTGAGTTGTTTCTCCAATGCGATTTTTTCTGCCGGGCTGCTTTGAAAATCGTTTTCCAAAGCCTGTGTACGCAATCTGGTGATTTCCGTCATCAGTCCTTTTTCATGTTCCATAAATTTGGCCGCCGTTTGCAGCAGATTGGGAATAAGGTCGTAGCGCTTTTTAAGCTGTACGTCGATTCCTGCAGCAGCTTCCTTGAGGTTATTTTTCTTTTTAATAAGTGAAACATACAGCACATACACCCCGATTACGGCTGCGGCTGTCACAATCCATTCCCAATGCATCATCGGCTAAATCCTTAATTTGGTTGATATTGTTATCATTAAACACCAAAATTGCTAATTATTTGTTTACTCTGAAAAAGATAAGGAAAAAACTTTTACACCCCAGAGACGCAAAAGCGGTCATAGCTCATACCGTTGTATGTTGCGGCCTGTTTTTTTCATAACCGCCTGGTAAACTTGTCTACGGAGCCGTCGGGGATAGAAATTAAATTTTTCGGGTATAAAAGCAACGGGTATAGCCGTCTGCCGTAAGTGTTCCTGCCAGGTTCATACCTGCCTTTTCATAAAAGCCGCCTTCATGAATGGTGCTTAAAATCGAATTTTTAAAACGCGTATGGCGTGCCACTTCCTCATGAACAGCCTTAATCATCAGTTTTCCCAGGCCGCGTTGTTGGCAGTCCTCGCGAATGGCGACATATTCCAGCTGAACGCAGCCGCCGAAATGATAGTCTTCTCCGGCTGCAATGGTGCCGACAATTTCGTTATAATCGTTGCGCAGGGCGTACAGCACCCAGTTTCCCTTGTTAATCTCGTAATTGTCGTCGAGTTTTGCCGTATGTTCAAAAGCCCGTGTAATTTCCTGCCGGAAAAAACGGGTGATGGGCTTATGCTTGCGTTTGCCGTCATACATCGAAAGTATCATTACTTTTAGATAGTCTTCCAGCTCATATGGATTGGTAAACCGTTCTAGTTTCATAGGGCATTCTCTTTCTGCTGCCGATTTTACATAAAAAACGTTATTTATTGATTAATTTCTGCCGGCGCACTCCCAAATAAAGCGAAAGCTATTATTTTAAGGTGGCTGAATTTTGCGAGGAGGACAAATGCCGGAGATTTCAAAAACGCTGCAACCTGTGTTTACGACCAATTTTATTTTGGTGACGATTATCAATTTGTTTGTTTTTTTTAGTTTTCAGATGATATTTCCCACCCTGCCGCTGTATATCAAGTCGCTGGGCGGAACCGATTCCGTTATCGGCCTCGTTATGGGGACCTTTATGATAACGTCTTTGGCGACCAGGCCGTTTGCCGGTCTTGCTCTGGATAAAATCGGCCGCAAACAGGTTTTTATCATCGGGTTGGTTGTTTTGGGGCTGAGCGCTTTTGCCTATAGTCTGGCGGCTTCGGTAACTATGATTGTTTTTATCCGCCTGTTGCACGGGTTTGGATGGGGAATAGCCGGCACCGCAACCGCCACCGTTGCCGCGGAAATCATACCCAGAGAACGTTTTGGCGAAGGAATGGGATATTTCAGTATGGCCAACAGTTTGTCGCTGGCAATTGCCCCTGCCGCCGGTTTGTATATTTCTCATCGCTATGGTTTCCGCGATGTCTTTATGTTGGCGACGGTCTTGGTCATTATCGGTCTGCTGCTGGCGCTGCTCATCCGCTATCGCAAATATCATCCGCAAAACACTCTCTCGCGGCGGGAAGCGTTGTATGAAAAATCGGCATTCGGTCCGGCCGTAATGGTTTTCTTCGTTTCCGCCACGTTTGGAGGAACCTCAAGCTTTTTGCCTTTATATGCATACCAGCGCGGGGTGGCCGACATCGGCGTATTTTTTACCGTATATGCCCTGGCTGTTTTTGTCAGCCGGCCGTTGACCGGAAAAATGGTGGACCGTTATAACTATGACGTGACGATTGTCCCCGGGTTATTGTCTATTGCCGGAGCGATGCTTATTATCTCCTATGCGCACAGTTTAAGCGAGTTTTTGATTGCCGCCGTCATTTACGGATTTGGTTTCGGCACCTGTCAGATGAGTCTGCAAACCATGGTGCTTAAAAACGTTCGCCGCGAGCGTTTGGGCGCAGCCAATGCGACTTTCTTCTCCGGTGTTGACGTCGGTATGGGACTGGGAGCGCTGACATTGGGAAGTTTTGCCGAAATCTGGGGTTACAGTGATATGTTTATAATCGCTTCATCCGGCATATTGCTTGCTTTTTTGGTTTATGTATTATATATTCGCCGGCACAACATCAATACCCTGCCTGCATAATGGAACGTGAACGATGAACAAATCCGGACTCTTTATTCTGATTATTCTCTATGCTGCTTTCATCAGTCTGGGGTTGCCGGATCAGGCATTCGGCGTAGCATGGCCGGATATGCGTCGTTTCTTCGGACAGCCGCTGGATGCCGGGGGAGTGATAATCTTTTTGCTGGCAATGATGAGTGCGTTCACCAGTTTTGGGGCCGGTTGGCTGCGCAAACGCCTGAGCATTGCCGCTGTTTTGATTGTCAGCACTTTTTTGACCGTCGTCGGCATGTTGGGGTTCGCCTTAAGTCCTGTGTGGCTGGTTTTGCTTGTGGCTGTTTTGCCTTATGGTCTCGGTGCCGGTGCTATTGACGCTTGTTTGAATGATTATGTGGCTAAGAACTATTCTTCCCGCCAGATGAACTGGCTTCATGCCTGCTGGGGCATCGGAGCTTCTTTGGGACCCGCGATTATGACCGTTGCGGTAACGCGTTTCAATTGGCAAAAGGGCTATGTCTTTATTGCCGTTCTGCAGATGATTTTGCTGTTGTTTTTTGTTTTCACCCGAAAAATGTGGAAAGAAACCCCGGTATCGGCAGCGTCTGCTTTCGATTCTTCTCTTCCCGACAAATTTTGGACGCCGGCGCCGTTGTTGTCGGCAGCCTTCTTCTTTGTTTATACGGCGGCGGAGTTTAGCCTCAGCGTTTGGTTTTATTCCGTTATGGTTGAAGAATATAGGATTTCTCCCGCATTGGCCGGTTCGGTTGTCGTAGCTTATTGGTGTTCGCTGATGTGCGGGAGATTTTTAGTCGGAATCGTTTCTGACCGGCTTGGTAACCGCAAGGTAATCACCGGCGGTTTGGCGGTAGCGGCTCTCGGCGTTCTGCTGCTTTTTTCCGCCCGTCCTTTTATGCTTTTCTGCGGTGTCGGTCTCGCCGGGCTGGGGTTTTCGGGAATATATCCGTCCATGATGCATGAAACGCCGCAGCGTTTCAGCAGCCGGCTGGCTTCGGTCGTAACCGGCGTTCAGGCTGCGATGGCCGCTTTGGGTGTGGCTGTTCTCGCTCCGTTGGTCGGAATCTTCATCTCTCAAACGTCGCTGGCCTGTTTTCTGCCCTGTGCTTTGGTTATGATATCGGTACTTGCCTTGTGCAATTGGCAGCTTAATCGTATAACCTGATTTCTTAGCAATATATTTATTTTTTGCTGGTAGCCTGTCTTCCTGAAAGGAAGGGGCTGATGCTGAACTTAATCTGGGTTTCGTTTTTCTTGGTGGCGTTCGTTTTGGCGTTATGGCAAAGTCTGGTGCTGGGGCAGGGCGAAATTTGGACGCAGCTGATTTCGTCAACGTTTGCTTCGGCAAAAACCGCTTTTACCATCTCGCTGAATTTGACCGGAATTCTTTGTTTGTGGCTGGGATTATTGAAAGTGGCCGAAAAGTCAGGGATAACCGCAGTTTTGGCAAAGGCGCTTCGGCCGCTGTTTCGTAAGATTATGCCGGAAGTGCCGGCGGATTCTCCGGCTATGGGTTCCATGATTATGAATATTGCCGCCAATGTCCTGGGTTTGGACAATGCTGCCACGCCGATGGGGCTGAAGGCTATGGAGCAGCTGCAAACGCTTAATCCGCATAAGGACAGAGCCTCCGACGCCCAGATTTTGTTTATGGTAATAAATTCCTCCGCGGTAACCCTGATTCCCATTACGATTTTGATGTATCGTTCCGAACTCGGAGCCGCCAATCCCTCGGCCGTCTTTATGCCGATTCTCTTTGCGACCTCTCTCTCTACGCTTGCCGGTTTTCTGGCGGTGGCCGTCGTGCAGCGTCTGAACGTTTTTAACCGTGTCGTTATGGCCTATCTGGGCGGCTTTATTCTTTTTATCGGCGTGGTGGCGTTTTATTTTTGCTCCCTTCCCGAAACCGAGCGCCTGAGCGTTTCTGCGAACTGCGGCAATTTTTTGCTTTTTGCGGTGATTGTCGCTTTTATTGGAGCCGGAGTGGTAAAAAAACTCAATGTTTATGAAACTTTTGTGTCCGGAGCCAAAGAGGGTTTTGAGATTGCCGTCCGCATCATTCCGTACTTGGTTGCAATGTTGGTTGCCATCGCCGTTTTCAGAGCTTCCGGAGCATTAGACTTTCTTGTTGACGGATTTGCTGCCGTCTTCGGCTGGTTGGGTATTGATACCGGATTTGTTGCCGCTTTGCCCACGGCATTGCTTAAGCCGTTGTCCGGCAGCGGCGCGCGTGCCATGATGATAGAGACTATGACCACCTACGGCGCCGACAGTTTTCCCGCTTTTGTTTCTGCGGTTGTCCAGGGATCAACGGAAACCACCTTTTATGTTTTGGCGGTTTATTTCGGTGCCGTCAAAATCACCAAGGTAGGCGCAGCTTTGCCTTGCGCCCTGTTTGCTGACTTCGTCGGCATTGCTTCGGCAATTTGCTTTTCCTACCTTTTCTATTAGTCTTGCAAAAGCGTCATCTTGCATTTTTTTGAGAGCAGCGGATTACTTTTAAAATCGTTGGTGCCCTGCGCAATCATTTCTATGATGCGGACGTCATTGTCATATTCCGTATGCGCCGTCACCGGATTGACCACGCTCATGCCGAATGCCGAAATTTCTTCTGCTACGTTCAAGTTAACATTGGTAACCGCGGGACACATGCGGGAATCAAAATAAGTGTCCACGAAACGCTGCGGAACGTCATAACTCAAAATGTCGTTAGGGTCGGAGAATGCGACGATGTTGACCTTTTTGAAAACTCTGTCTTGATAATGTTTTCCTTTGGGAGAGCAATATTCCGGAATCCGGTTGTTGATTTTGGGCTTTTTTCGGCCTATTTGCAGCATCGGCAGCTGATTCGCCAGCATATATACGGTCAACTCCTGATTTTTTAATTCATTGATGATTTTTTGTGCCTCAGGCCGCGTCGTTCGGCTCTGCGCATAAACCTGTTCCACAATGTCGGTAAAACTGTCGACTAAAATGCGGCTGCCCAGACTATGGGTAATGAAAACGATATTTTCTTTGCTCATGTCCTTAATCTGCTGGTAAGATTCCACCAGGCAAACTTTTTTCTGCTCCGGTTTCAGTTCGTCGTAGTTAAATCCCAGCATCCAGCAGGTTGCCTGCTTGGTTGCGTTGAGAATCAGGTTGTCTTTGTCCATCAGATAAATCATCGGGTCGGGGCCGGTGTCGTTCAGAAATTTTTTCATCATATTGTTGAAAGCGGCACGTTTGTGGGTATATTCGCCGGAAACGTCATATTGCAGCAGTTCTTTTTCTGCGGCGGTAATGTCCGACCAGGTCAACTCGTAAAAAATCATGGTCCGGTTGCGTTCCCCGTTCTGCATCCTGGTTACCCTCAAATTGCCCAAAACGGTTTTGCCGTCGTCCGGATTTAATAATAAAATGTCTTTCGGACGACGCGACATAACTTCCAGGCTCAACCGCTGTGCCAGGTTTTCTCGGATTCGGGTGGCATAGCCGGGATTATGCGTGCCAACGCCGTGAATCATCATAACTTTGACGGTATTGCCTTCGGAGAAAAAGTAGTCAATGCCGTTAAATTTGCTGCCTTTGATTTCGCATTGTCGGGTGTCTTTCTTTTCGCCGCTTTCCAAAATGGCTTCGGCTACGCCGCGCCCGAAAGAAGAACAGCCTGACAGCAGTATAACAACTCCCAAAATCCATATCCGCATTAGTTTCAGTCCCCGTAAAAGTTACATTTTTACCCGAATGTTAATCTATCTTAAACTTAATCGCAATATAATCGTCAAAAAGATTATAGTTTGGAATGTAAAAATGCGTGCATTGGTCCAAAGAGTGCTAAACTCCAGCGTGACGGTAGACGGCAAAGTCGTCGGCGCCATCGGGGCGGGAATGCTGATACTGCTCGGAGTTCAGAAAGGCGACGGTCAGGCTCAGGCCGAATATCTGGCCAAAAAGATTGTCAACCTGCGAATTTTTGAAGATTCGGCGGGAAAAATGAATTTATCGGTAAAGGATATTAACGGCGAACTGTTGGCAGTTTCTCAGTTTACGTTGGCGGGAGACACTTCCCGGGGCAATCGGCCCGGGTTTGAAACCGCCGAATGTCCGGAGTTGGCCAAACCGTTGTATGAATATTTTGTTGCCTGTCTGCGCGGACACGGCGTACCGGTGGCAACCGGAATTTTCCAGGCGGAAATGAAAGTCGCTTTGGTAAATGACGGACCGGTCACTTTTTTGTTGGAAAAGGCATAGTCAAAAGGGGGCATTATGGAAAATCAGCTTCAGAACGGCAACCGGGTTTGGGAAGATTTACTCTCTGAGTTGTTTCGTCTCAATTATGAACAGCAAAGCAGAATTACCGCCGTCGAACAAAAAATCTATGCGGCGCTGAACAAGGCGCCCCAGCAGCTGGAAGGGTTAATAACCCTGATGTTTGCCCATATTATGCTGGGCAACCGCTCCAAAGCCAAATCCATGGCTCATAAGATTTGGGAAATCGGCGGATCTCTGGCGCCTTTTTTTGAGCAGGTTTATATCCAGAATCTTTTAAATCTCGGATTGATTGATATGGCCAAGATATTGCTTTCTCCCAGAATTGAGCAGCTGAAAGACAATATTGTTTTCTTTTATCCCTCTTTGGTAAAATATGCCGTTATGACCGGAGACATTCCCTTGTTGGAACAATTGGGAGCGTTTGCAGATGTAACTGCCGGCGATGAGGTTTTATACGATTTTGCCGATTTGTATGAAAGCGGAAACCGCCGGGAACATTTTAAAAACATTCAAAAACTGATTTTGGAACACAGCCGCGAATATCTTTCGTCTTATGAATATGAACTGTATGACGATAGGGGTTTTCCTGAACTCCAAATTGTCCTTTATGTTAATTACGACAATCAGTTTTGCTCCAAAATGCAACAGAATATCACCGCCAAAATCAACGCCTTTTGGCGTTCTTGCGGGCAGGAGCCTCTGAATAATCTTTCGGTAATCGTGGAGAACATCCGCCTGCATCCCTCGTGGGATGACAGCGTTGAATCCGACGAGCTTATTCTGCCGTCCGGCGATTCGGCTGATAACTGGGGCTTGTAGGCGTTATAATCGCCTCCATTCCCAGATCGTTAACCAGCGGATTGTTTTTGATTTTTATCTTGTTGACGATTTGGTCCGCTGCCTTGCGCAATAGCTTACGCATCAGGTCTTGAGCTACTTTCTGCTCGTTTTCGCTGCTTTCAAACAAAATGAAACGATTTTGATGTTCAATTATCGAATTTTCTGTATTGTTGTCGACAAGCTCCAGGGCGATGACCATCTGCATCCGGCTGGTCTGTTTGTTTATTTGGTCGACTTTGGCTCGCAGCACTTCTGATTTTACGGTATAGTCTGCCTTGGTCTTATCCTGTGTTATGATGATTCCCGGACGGGCGGTAACCAGTTTCTTTATGTCCTCAAAATACATGCCGGTAGACGCATCGTTAAAGAACTTGGTCTTGTCTATGTAAACCAAAGTGCCGGTCTCCGAATTTTCCTGAATTGGTGCCGTGTTGCCCGCTACCGGCTCCGTTTCCGAAGAAACTGTCGTCGTTTCGTTTTCCCTTTCCGAAATATTTTCCGCTTTAAGTTCGTCTTTAATGTCTACCTGCGGTTTCGGCGGCAGCTGGCTGACCGGAGGCTGAACCGCGGCTGCGTCGTTTTCCAGCTCAAGTTTGTCCGGATATGCCGCATCCTCGTTAGCGGGGTCAGCATGCGGATTGTTAAATTTATTAAAGTTTTCGTTAAAGGCTTTCAGGATGTTTTCGCTGTTGAGATATCCGTTGACTTCGACACACAGTTTGTCTTCCGTCTGCTCTGTTGTTCTGACTGTCAGGTCTTCCATAAAATTATCGACAATGTAATAAACCAGAACGTTAAAGTCATGTCCCGAAAAGGAATTACGATAATCGCTGAGCTCGGGGATGTTTTCCACGGCTTTGAAACTGGCTTTGTCTGTGGCCCGGACACGGACGGAAGACTTTGCCTCACCGGCTTTAATCGGTTCGCACGCAGTTGCAAACAACGAAATAGTTTCCGTATCTCCGTTGTTTTCTTCCGTGTCGAAAGCTGCCGCCGGTTGGGGCTGCAGCAAAAGACATCCTCCGATTAACAGTGTGAGTCCGAGTTTGTTCATTACCACCAGCTTCTGTCGTCGTTTTTCAACCTTCTTACCGTTTCAACCCATTCGTTTATTTTTACGTTGTCTTTGTCAAAAAGAATCATCCGGTATGCGATGACCGGCGTTTCGTCATTGCCGGCATTATCAACCAAAACTTCCAGATAATAGTCGGCGTCGTTCAGATTGTTGACGACTTTAAATGTTCTGGAACCTTCAATGATGTCCCGGGTTGTTTTGCGGGCGTAGTAAAAACCGTCGGGCAGGCTGTCATCCGTCTTTTTAGGATCCATAATGTATAAGAAAGTGCTGTTGTTGTTTTCATAAATGTCCATACTTTCGTCAAGCATTTTGTTTGTGGCTCTGGTTGCGGCAATGGCATAAACGGACGGCGTTATGCCCAAATCGCGCTCCGGTGCGCCGATATAGCGCTTTTCGGATTCCGGAAGATAAGGCTCTTCTATGATAATGCGTTCTTCATAACGGACATTTCCCGCAGTGCAGGCGGCAACCAACAGCAGAAGCCATAAGCTTTGTTTTTTCATCAAAATCATCCTTTGCGTTTCATCATTTCTTAATCCGGATTATATCGGCTATTTTACAAATTCACATTATAATTTTTTACTTATTCACTATTTGCATTTTAAATTAAATTATACTAAACTCCCTCCGGTTATTAAAACATGAGGAAATTTTATGGTTATCACGTTTTCGACGATTCTTTTGGGGCTGATAGCTTTGATTCGCCCGTTGCAGCGCAATCGTTTTTTTATCTTGAACAGCGCGTTGATTATTGGGGCGGCTTATTTTATCGAGACGCATTATTTTACCGCCAGCGTTTTTAGCTATAAAACCATAATGCTTTTTCTGGTGTTTCAGCTGATTTCGATTAATGTCGTTACTTTCATAGCCTATGGTGTCGACAAGCGTGCTGCCGTCAGGGGAAACTGGCGTGTTCCCGAAATCCAGCTCCATACGCTGGAGTTTCTTGGCGGCTGGCTGGGAGCATATCTGGCGCAAAGGTTTTTTCGCCACAAAATTTCCAAGAAAAGCTATCAGGCAATGTATCTGCTGATGATTGTAATGGAATTTGTTGCCGTATGGGTCATTTTGAAGTTTTTGCACTTGCTTTAATCGGGCTTGCAACTTTTCAAACTTTCTTTATTATGAACATTGTTAAAACACTTAAGGACTTATGATGGAAAAATTATCAAAGCAGGTACAGGCGCCGAAATTAAAATTTATGGACCATTATCGAACCATGTGGCCGTTTGTGCGTCCTTATCTGTTTCGTGCTATTTTTGCAGTCTTTCTGAGCATTCCCATCGGTGCGCTGGATGCCGTCGTTGCTTTGGCGTTAAAACCGTATATGGATATTGTACTGGTCGATAAGACTGCGCAGTCTCCTGCTTATATTCCGTTGTTGATTGTCGCCTTTACCGTGGTCCAGGGAGCGTTGAACTACATTGCGACTTATATGAACTCCTGGGTCGGCGCCAAAATCAATATGGACGTTAAACGGGCCTTATTTAAAAAACTGTTGTTTTTGTCGCCTTCGTTTTATGACAAAAATGATTCCGGTTATATCATTCAGCGCTTTTCTGCCGACGCCGACGCCTCTTGTACCGGGTTGATAGAAAATGTCCGCTTGTTCAGTTCCCGCATCTTTTCTTCTTTGTCGCTTATAGGCGTCTTGATTTACAATTCCTGGCAGCTTTCCATCATCGCTATCGTCGTGCTTTGTTTTGCTCTGCTGCCGCTGGCTCAGGTACGTCGGATGATTAAGGACGTTATTTACAAAACCGTACAGGAAAACTCGACCATTTTCACCAACTACAACGAAACTTATGCCGGCAACAAGACCATTGCCTCCTATAACCTCCAGCAGCGGATTTTTGCCAAATATGATGAAACCCTGCGCAAACTTTTTAAGCTGGGCATTAAAATGGTTCAGAAGACAGCCTGGATGACGCCCATGCTTCACGTCGTCGTTTCTATCGGTGTCGGTGCCGTTATTGGCTATGGCAGCTATTTGATTGTTAACGGCAGCATCACCAGCGGTAACTTCGTTTCGTTCATAACCGCATTGATTATGCTCTACAATCCGATTAAGAATATCGGCAAAAACTTTAGCGCGGTTCAGGTATCTTTTCTTGCAATCGAGCGCGTCGCGGATATTCTGGCTCTTGAACCTGATATTAAAAACAAGCCGGAAGCCCTCGAACTGAAAAAGGTTTCCAAAAACATTGTTTTCAAAGATGTTTCTTTTGAATACAATCCCGGTACGCCGGTACTCAAAAACATTAATCTGACGGTAAAAGCGGGAACGACGTTGGCCCTGGTCGGAAACTCCGGCGGCGGCAAATCCACTTTCGTCAATTTGATTCCCCGTTTTTATGACGTAGCATCCGGCTCTGTTAAAATTGACGGGCACGACATCCGGGATTTGACCCTGGAAAGCTTGCGTAATAAGATTGCCGTGGTTTTTCAAGACAATTTCCTGTTTTCGGGAACCATTCGCGACAATATTTTGCTGGGCAAACCGGACGCGACGGATGCCGAAATACACCATGCGTTGCAAATGGCATATCTTGATGAATTTGTCAGCGAACAGGAAAACGGCCTGGATACGGACATCGGCGAGCGCGGCGCGCTGCTTTCCGGCGGCCAGCGGCAGCGTTTGGCAATAGCGCGGGCATTCATTAAAAACGCGCCGATAGTAATTCTTGATGAGGCAACCTCTGCACTCGACAACAAGGCTGAGGCCGTGGTTCAAAAGGCAATTGAAAACCTGATGCAGGATCGCACCGTGTTTGTCATTGCGCACCGCTTGTCAACCATCCGCAATGCCGATGAAATTATCGTCGTCAATGATGGCGAAATCGTGGAGCAGGGAACGCATGAGCAGCTTCTGGAACTGGAAGACGGCGCCTATCGTGCACTTTATAACGCGCAGTTTAAAAACAAACGGGATTAGTTAACCGTTGCGGTGACGGCGCAGCAAAACGTATAATGCGCCTTCGCCGCCGTCAGCCGGCATGGCGTGGGAAAAGCTCAAAATCAGCGGGCGAAGTTCGGGAGTGTTAAGCCATTGCGGTACCCTGTCTTTCAATATGCCTTTGCTCTCAAACCAGTCGTCGTCTTCCCGTCGGGTACCTTTTCCGGTAATGATTAAAACACACCGCAAACCGTCCAAATAAACGTTTTTTATAAACGCTTCAACTGCGTCAAAGGCATCTTTTTCCGTCAGGCCGTGTAAGTCGAGCGTCCGTTGGATGGGAAATTCGCCGCGCTTGAATTTTTCGGCGGTCCTGCGGTCAATATTGTCAGTTTCTCCTACGCCTAGGGGTTTTAACGACGCGCCGCTGTAAGCCTTGGCGTAATTGACTGTCGGTTCAATGTCATCGATTATCAGCGGTGCTTCGGGAGGGACTTCTTTCTGCGGGAGCTTTTTTACGCCTTTCAATGCCTCTTCCCATGCGCCGTCATCAATCGGCTTTAGGTTGCTTGTCAGATTTTTCATCGTTTTTTTCTTCTTTATGGTCAATCATCAAATCGGCATAGTTAATAACCACAAATTCTTTCCAGTCACCCTCGGGAGCCACGCAGCCTATTTTTTTATTGGCTGCGTTTACCAACACGATTCCGCCGAATGTCCAAAGGTTGATAAAATTGTCATATCCGGAGATGATGCAATCTTTGGTTCGCTGAATAATTCTCTGATGCAGACGTTTTTTGACAACTCCGGAATAAACGAAAATCATTCCCACAATGAAAAGCAGCCCGAAGATAACGCCGACAGCGACAATGAAAATCAAACCAATCAAAATCGGAATCAGTATCGGCAGCAGTGTTTCCCAAGGGTCATAAACCGGCGAAAGCGGACGGTTGACTTTTCCGTAATCCAGATAAATGCGAAGCTTGTCTTGCTCTATGGCCTTTTGCAAGGCGTGATACGCCAATTGGTCGGCACGGTTGAAAATCTTTTTAGCGCTCATTTGTCATCAATCCTTGAAGTTGAACGTTTTTGGGCAACAGGATAAAGTAACGTCCTTTAGAATTCATTTTTCCCGCCAGTTCCAAAACGCTGTCGTCGCCGCTGCCCCAAAAATAATCGCCTCGGACACCACCTTTGATTGCCCCGCCAATGTCTTGGGCCATAACCAGTTTTTCAATCTTTTCGTGATGAGGCCCGGTTGTTTCCAGCCATAACGGAACACCCAGCGGAATGTATCGTTTGTCAACGGCCAGCGAACGCCCTGCCGTCAGCGGAACGCCCAAGGCGCCGATAGGTCCTTCCGCTTCAACCAGCCGATGAAATACGTAGCGTTTGTTGTCGTTCATATGGTCGAGTGCCGCCGCGGCGTTTTCTTTCAGCCAGCGTTTAATGTTGCCCATGGAAGCCTGTCCCGGCGGAATTAATTTGTTCTCCAAAAGGATGCTGCCGATTCCCTTAAACTCGCGGCCGTTAGTGTCGGCAAAGCCGATGCGAACGTCACTGCCGTCGTCAAGTCTTGCAACGGCGGAGCCTTGAATCTGCATCACGTAAATGTCGACATAGCTGTCTGCCCATAAAATAACCGGGGCGTCAAACGTTCCGCTTACAATTTCCCTCCGGGTATAATAAGGAACCAGCTTTTGGCCTTCCACTCTGCCCACCAGTCTGCGGGAGGGCATTTCCGGGTCAAAATCCCGGGGATTAAACTCAATGAGGTCATCCGGTTTGCCGTAAATGGGATACTTATAGCGCTCGCTGGGAGTACGGGAAGCATGCAGTGCCGCCTCATAATATGATGTAAATTTTCCTTCGCTGCTGCCCTGAAAAACGACAAGATACGGTTGAAACGTTTGTTCCAGAAAGGTGCGAAAATTCTTGGGCGGCGTTTTCCGAAAACGGGCGCATACTTTTTGATATTCTTTGGTCGGAACTTTGATTTCCGCCGTTCCCAGATAAGGGGTTTTTATCTTGTCTATGGCGTTGCAGCTGAGCTCAAATGCGTGAAAAGCCTCGGTCAGATTGTCTTGTGAAAAACCGTTAAATTCTCTGAAACTGGCTTGCTGCAACTGCAGCTCCGGTTTTTCCTGCGTTTGCGGAGAAACGCTTTTCTGTTCTTCGCCGCAGGCGCTGAACAGCAGGCTTACCAAGGTCAATTGCAAAAGTTTTTTTAACATTATTTTTTAGTCGATACCAAAATCCAGTTAGGGGTTGTGGAGGTCAATGCCCGTTCAAAAGTCCATACGTCGGTAATGTTCTGAATATAATTTTCGTCGCCCTCGATAACGTTGCCTTCGGCGTCGCGCAGAACGTTAACCTGTTCGGAGACAAACTCTACGCTGATGCGCGCAATTCCTTTGGCGGTGATTTCCGCTTTGGTGATTTCCACTTTGTCAAAACAAATGAAGTCGGTTTCGGCGGAAATGTTTTCGCCCTTGCGCTTTTCAATAACTTCCTGAAATTTTTTCAGAATATCTTTGCTTACCAGCATTTCCAAAGTTTCAACGTCGGCATTGTTAAAGGCCTCGGTAATAACTTGAAACGCCTGCTGCGCGGAATCTACAAAGCGGACTTTGCTGAAATTTGGAATTTCTGCCAGGGTTTTATCCAGCTCGCTCATTTCTTCGGTGTCGACCGGCGTAAGCTCTTCCGGCTCTGCAACCTCGGCTGCCTGATGTGAGCGCAGGCCCTTTTCCTCGGCTTCCTTGATAAGCAGGTCATAAAGCTTTTCGGCGCTTTCTTTGCTCAGGTGAACTCTTTTTTCTTCTTCCGGCCTGGTTCCCAACAAGCTCTTCAGCTTTTGAAAAACGACAAAAACAACAACCAGCAGAATGATAATATCCAAATGTGACATCATTATTTTTTATCCCTCTTTTCGTTATCATAAATATAGCTTATTTATAACTATTATCAACTGTTATTATTATTTGACCTTAACAAATTTTGAGTGTAAAACTTAACTGATATCTAATACATAGGAGAATTTTATTATGGCTAAAAAAGAAGCTCAAACCCCTGAAAACAATCAGCAGCCACAGCCCCCGATTATGATTCATTCACAATTTATCAAAGACTTGTCTTTGGAAATCCCCCACGCTCCCGGAATCTTCAGCGAGGTTAAGAGCCAGCCGCAAATTAACATCGACGTTAATATAAACGCCGACCATATTCAGGACAATCAGTTCAGCGTCGACTTGAGCTTCCGTATTGACGGCGATGTTCCTTCTAAAAAATTCTTTATTTTGGAAATGGTTTATTCCTGCGTTGTTTCGCTTAATGTTCCTCAGGAACACGTTGAACCGGTCTTGATGATAGAAATTCCGCATATGCTGTTCCCTTATGCCCGCCAGGCAATCAGCACCATTTTGTTCAACGGCGGCCTGCCGCCCCTGATGCTGACGCCGATTGACTTTATGGCAATGTATCAAAATCGTGCCCGTAACGCCAAAGCGGAACCTTCTGCAGCAGCCAAGAATTAAAAAAACGAAAAAATCCCCTCGTAAAAACGGGGGGATTTTTTTTAATTCTGAATCATCGGATACTTTTCCGTACGACCGTCCGGAAGCTCATAGTGCCACCATTCGTGGGGCAGGGCTTTCAAACCGATGCTTTCCATTGTCTCTTTCAGCAGCCTGCGGTTTGCGATTGCTGTTGAATTGTCGGCATCTTCGTAATCATGCCGCGCCTTTTTCAAATAATTAAAAAATTCGTCGCTGCGTCCGGCCTGAACTTCTTTGGCGTAATAGGCGTCATAAGCGTCGACGGCGGTCGGATAAACAAATTCACGGCCGTTTTCGTCAATCAGGGCCACATCTATGGCCGTAGCTCTGCAATGAGGCGAAATAGCGGGATCAAGTGCAAAAAATCCCGGTTGGGGAATGACCTCGCGCAATTTCTGATGCGCCAGCGGCGGTCGGTATGCGTCATAAATTTTAAGCTTCCAGCCTTTTTGCTCCAGAAACGGAATCAGATTTTTCAGCTTGTCCCAAAGGTCTTTATGCACAAACGCCTTGTTGCCGAAGCCGATTTGCTGATAAACAGGCTGTCCGGTCATATTGTGGTTAGTCCCCGCATACATTAACTCTACAATAAAATGCGGGTCGTTGATTTCAATCAGATTAGGATTCGTCATTTTCATAGCTTTTCAACTTTTTTTATTAAAATACATACACAATTGTCACTTCTCAATGACATCTGCATAACCTGTAAATTTTAAATATCAATTGTTTTGGCCCGGATGCTTTTTCTGGCTCTGATAGCCTTTTGCACTTTCGATAAAGCTGGAAAATATTTTTATGGAAGGCTGGTCTCCTTTTTTTACAAAACGTTCCGGATGCCACTGAACGCCGAGAACAAAGTCATTCCACGGCTGTTTTAATTCCACCGCTTCTGCGGTGCCGTCTTCCGCCACTGCCGTTATTATGCAGTTGCCGCATTTTTCGTTGATTACGGCTTCGCTATGGGCGGAATTGGTCATAATTTCCGGTGCGCCGATTACCGAAGCCAACAGGCTTCCCGGTTCTATTTGAACTTTGTGGGCAATCACTTCTCCGCCGATTTTGTGCCCTTTGATACCCATCTTCATCATGGCGCCTTCGCTGCCCGCCAGCATTTGTTCTCCGCCGCAAATCCCCAACAGCGGAAGTTTGTGCGCTTTGGCATATTGAAGCATTGTCAGATAAGCCAGGCCTCTTTTGTCGACGTCCGTTTCCGGCATTGTTTCATACCATTCTTTTGGCGAATGGAAAAAGCCGCCGATAAGCATCATGCCGTCCGGTTCCCAGGCGTTCAGCTGAGCCGTCACTTCATCGTAGGCGATCAATGCCGGATATCCTCCGGCGTCTTTGATTGCGCGGATATAGTCGGGGTGAATGCTGTAATCTTTTTCCTCCCGTTCGGGGGCTTTGTCTTGAGCCAGAACAATGGCAATTACCGGTTTTCCGTCATTTGCAGGCTTTTCTGTCGTAATCAGCGGAATTTTGCCGCTTTGGAAAACTTTGTTAACATCGTCGGCGGCAACATAATAACTTTCAACATCGTCTCCGGGATAGGTGTTTTTTCCCAAAATGAGGTGGCTGGTGTTATTTGTAGAGTTTGGGCAATGGTTCATTGTCGTCCTTTCTTTTGTATTTTTTCGCGTATACTTTCTCAAAAACTTTGATAAAACTGCCTGATTTCCAATCTTTGTTGTCGCGTGCATATAAGGCTTCCGTCAATTTTTCGAGTTCACATTCAAACTCGGGAACATTGGTAAGCTCTTCTACTTCTTTCAGGCTGTTGATGTCCGGGCGCTGATATTTTTCTGCGGCCCAGGCCAAAATGGCATCGCGCAACGCTCTCAAATCCTTTTCTCTGGCCTTTTCTATAATATATTTTTTGTAATTTCTTATTTTCCCGTCTTTTTTGTTGGAAAACAACCGCATCAGAGCATAACTGACCGCAATGCCTAAAATAAATGCACCGCCCAGCAGCAGATAGATGTTCTGCTGCGGCAGGCTGTTTGTCTCTTCTGTCTGAACGTCAGCCGCAATCGGCAGCGTGCTGCTGTCCGGAGCTGCCGTCTGCTGCGTCTGGCGTTTTTCTTCCGGCAGGCTCTGTCCGGCCCGGACTTTGATGTTTAACGGCGGAAGAACGGCCGTCTCCATTTTGTTGGTTTTAACGTTAAACCAGTCGACGCTGATTTCCGGCAGGGTCATGTCGCCTTCGCTGCTGGGAATGTAAACGTTGGATATTTTCTCCAAAGAAACGACTTGTCCGTTTTCTACTTTCATTTGCGTTTCCGGTTTTTCCGGATATTGTTTTAACCCGGAAACTTCTCCGAAGTTGATTTCCGGCAGCTGCGTGTCGATAACGCCGACCGCTTTCAGATAAATGGTTCTGCTGACCGCTTCGCCGGTCTTAAACTGCGGATTGGCCGGTTCAAATTGGGCATACAATTCGACATCCGTAGCCGGCAGCCACCACTTCCCGCCGTTTTGCGCCGGTGCCGGAAGAACGGTCACTTTTATCGGCTTGGTGTTTAGAACGACCGGATTGCGGGTTGCAAACATGTCCGTCATTCCAAAACCGGCAATGAACATATCGTCGCCGAACAATCCGCCGAAAGGATCCCTACGGCTGTCCCTGGTCAGATAAAAACCGTTAAAGCGTACTTCGGGAACCGTCAGCTCGCCGCTTTTCTGCGGGAAAAGGGCATAGAAAAATTTAATCTCGCGGATGTTTCTGCCGTTAATGACTTTGGTTTTAACTTGTGGTTCGCCCAGATTCTTTATAATCCACTCGTCGTTGCCGCCGGCTAAAAATACCGGTTCTTCTCCTTGCAGGCCGCCGGTGTCGTAAATGGTCAGCGTATAGTTTATTTGCTGTTGGACATACGGATTGTCATTGTCTATTTTACCGTCGATTTTGAAACGGGGCTGTCCCTGTTGTCCTTGTTGTTGCGGACTAAGCGTCTCTCCTGCTTTGCGAACCGTAACCGTAATCGGTTCGGTTTGATATTGGTCCAGCTTAATCGACGGAATCTGTAAAGCGCCGGTGTTTTTCGGCATCAAAACCAAATTCCACTGGCGGGTCTGTGAAATGTCGTTGTTTATGACCTTTGTCGTATATGCATTTGATACGGAGTAAATGATAAAATCCTTGTCTAAAACGCCCAAGTCCGGAGTTTTATTCGTTTGCGCGCCGCTCAAATCCAAGGTCAGCAAAAATGTTTCGCCCTCGGGAATTTCCGTTCGGTTGACCTTGGCCTCAAAAGTCTGAGCCTGAACGTTAAACGCGATTGTCAGTGCACATATCAAAAATATTGTCAGTTTTTTCAACATTTCTTCTCTGCCTTATTTTTCGTTATAACGGTTGCGGTTATATTCTTTGCGGATAAAGGCTTTCAGCAGCCCTCCCGGGTCTTCGGGAATTTCCCGGTACTGCTGGGCGCGGGCCTGCACTTCTTCATCATATTTAGGAGCTTTCCCTTCTTTTTGCAAGGCTCCGCTTTCTCCCTGCTGTTGCGGCTGTTCCTCGTTCTGTTCTCCTTGCTTCAGTTCGGAATCAGGGGCTGAATTTTGGTCGTTGTCCTGAGAGTCTTGCTGTCGTTCCTGTTCCTGCTGACCGTTTGCATCAGCTTTTGAATTGTCGTTTTGGTCAGGATTATTCTGTTCGGCTCCTTCCTCCTTTTGATTTTGGTTCTGAGGTTGATTGGATTCGGAGTTGTCCTGCGGCTGCTCTTTTTGTTCGTTGTCACCGCCGTTGCTTTGGTCTTGTTGAGATTCCTTTTGCCGCTCGTCCTGATTTTGTTGTTGCTGCTGATTTTGCTGTTGGCTTTGTTGCTGCTGTTGTTTAAGGTATTCCAGGTTGAATTTGGCATCTTCGTGATTGGGGTTTTGTTCTAAAACTTCTTCGTATTTCGCAATGGCTTCCTCAATTTTTCCGCTTTTGGCCAAAGCGTTTCCCTGATTGTAAAGCGCTGTTTCTCCTTGCCCTTTGCTATATTCTTCCAAGGCTTTGTCATAATCGCCCATACGATAATAGGCCGCTGCTTTCCAATTGCTGTCGGTAAACTTTTCTCCGGCGCGTTGATAGTCTTCCTGATTAAAATCACGCAGCGCCTCTTGATTGCTGTTTAAGAAAAATGCCGCTTCCGCCGGTTGTGCCGCCCAGAGAAACGCAACTGTCAGAATTCCCCGCCGAAAGAAATATAAACAACACGCCAAGGGGATGATTAACAGATAATATCCGTAATCCAACCATACGGATTGCCAGTTTTTGCTTTCCGTCAGTTCATCCTGATTTGAGCTTATCTTTTCGGCAAACGTTTTTAATTTTTCGTCTCCGGGAGCCAGATTCCAATAGCTGCCGCCGCCCGCTTCGGCAATCATTTGCAGCCGTTCGTCTTTTGCGGCGCGAACCGCTAAAACGTTAACGTTAAAACCGGCGCTCAGGGCTTTTCTGGCTTCATCCAGCGTCAGGTTGAATTTCTGCCCGGCTTCGGGAGCCAACAGTAAAATTTCGCCGTGGTTAAAACCGGCCGCTTTCATTTTCTCTACGGCAAGGGCGATAGCCCGGTCCGGCCGGTCGCCGTTAGCCGGCATAATGTCATAGCTGACGGCCGGCAGCAGGTTGGTCAGAATTTCGCCGTCGCTGGTCAGCGGAGAAATTAAAAATGGTTCATTGGTGTAAACAATCAAACCGCTCTGACTGTCGGGAATAAGCTTTAACAAATCCTGGATTTTAAATTTGGCTCGTTCCAGACGACTGGGCGTCAGGTCTTTTCCCTTCATGTCCGTCGAAAGGTTAAGAACAATCATCAGAGGATTTTCCGGAGCCAGAGAGGGAATTTCAATCTTTTTCCAACTCGGTCCCGCGGCGGCGACAATGCCGGTTACCAGGCCGATTAAGGCCGTCCAGGCCATAACTTTGCGCTGTGTCGAAGAACCCCTGATTAAAAGATAATCCAGCAGCCTTTTGTCGCAAACTTTTTCCCAAGAGGATTGGTTGCTGGCACCGCGCAGGTACCTTCCGTAAAAAAACAGCGGAATGACCAAAAGCAACAGCCACCACGGACGCAAAAAATGAAAAGCGTTGATAAACTCTTGCATCAGCTGATCCTCCGCAAAGCGACAACCAGGGCAAAACCCGTCAAAATCGCCGCCAACAGGGGAATGTAGTAAAGTTCTTTGGTTTCTCTCACGAATTTGGCGTCGTTTTGACTGGGTTCCAAACTGTCAATCGTCTGGTAAATTTTAAGCAAACCGGCGGTATCTTCCGCTTTAAAGTATGCCCCTTTGGTGGCGTCGGCAAGTTCTTTAAGACCTTGTTCATCCAACCCCTGCTGAAAACCGGACATTTTCATCCCCATAAAAGAGGCAAAAAAGTTGTTCGGACTGCCAACCCCGATGGTATAAGCCTTAATCCCTGCGTCACGGGCCAGTTTGACGGCCTGCGCCAGCGACATGCTTCCGTCGTTGTTTTCTCCGTCGGTGAGCAGGATAATAACTTTATTGTCCGGATTCGGCACGTCTTTCAGGTTTTTCAGGGCCAGTCCCAAAGCGTCGCCGATTGCAGTAGAGTTTCCCGCCATTCCGGCATCCATTTCCCACAAGATTTTGTTAACCGATTGATGGTCAAAAGTCAGCGGAGCCTGCAAATAAGCCCGGGTTCCGAACAATATCAGCCCGATTCTGTCATTGGCACGTTTTTTGATAAAATCGCCGGCCACCAGTTTTACCGCCGTCAAACGGTCAATGGCCTGTCCCTGAAATGCAAAATCCCTTTCCAACATCGAGGTTGAAATGTCCAAAACCATTAAAATGTCTCTGCTCTCGTTTTTGATTCTGATTGGCTCGCCGACCCATTGCGGCCGGGCTGCGGCCGTCACCAGCAAGGCCCAGACAATCATGAGCATCCAGAAGAATTTGGAAAAATGTTTCTCGTCGGAGGCGCTTCCCATCTGCCATAAGCTGCCGGATTTAATGGATATTTTTTCCAAATCTTTCAAAAAGGGGATTTTCAGCGCATCGCCGTGAAGCCCCTTGACCGCCGGCAATGCAAAGCGGACGGCAAAAGGCAGCAGCAACAATACGAAAGCCCACGGATAAGCAAACTGATTCATAGGTTTTCTCCAATCCACTGTTGGCAGAACAGCCTCAAAGCGGCAACGTCTTCGGTTCGATACCCTTTTACGCCCGGCTGGATGTACGGCGCATCCAAAAGCAGCTGTGCCGCTTTGCCCTCCAGCTTGTGTTTGCTGTGTTCGTTAAGAAAGCTCAGCCATTCTTTTCCCATCAGGACGGCCGCTTCTTTGTATTTATACACGCATATCCTGCGCAAAATGGCGGACATGTCAGCAGCAGAGCGGATAGAGTTGTTGCAGTGAATGCCTTTGAGCAGATGCAGAGCATAGAGCTTCTTAGACTTTCGGCGGATAACCGTCACCAGCTCCACAAGGATGACGACGGCGACAATACCCAGCAGAATGACCCACCAGCCATAAGCCGGCGGCCAGGCCGAAACGCCGTCCGGCAGATGAATATCCCGCAATTCCGGTAAGTTTTCATTCATAACCTGTCATGCCTTTGCTTTACTTTGATTCATAATATCTTCCTATAAATTTAGGCTTTCCTTATCTAAATATCAAGCGTGAAATATTGTCCGTAAAAAAACAGCCCGGAATAAAAGGTTCCGGACTGTTGATTAATAAGATTGTTTTTACGCCGCAAAGGCAGAACTTTTCCGATAACGGAAAATACGCACAATCATGTCGGCATAACTTTCGTACGTTCCCAAAGGGTGAAGCCTCATAACATGAAACTTCTCCAAATGCGGCAACGCCGGTTTGGTAATTCCGTCGGCAGACAGGGCATTGGCCAGGCTCAGGGCATACCAACGCTGTTCCGTATTCAGACAACCGCCGAATTTTTGCAGCTCTTTGTCCCCTATCCGGGAATATGCTTCTGCCGGCACCGTTTTGTACAATGCCAGAGCCAACTCGCAACAGGCGATTTCCGTCGCTGCAAAAAAATAGTTAAATCCCTTGATGTGCATTTCGCAGGATTTAAATCTGTGCCTGAAAATGGCGGGAAGTGCGGACAAACGCTGTTTCAGTTGGTGTTCCTCCCGCCGGTAGGCCGCTATTTTTTCGCGGATAATCTTGTTGAATCCGCAGGAGATGTTTGTTTCCATACGGCAGATTACGATTTGTTCGGATAAATCAGAGATTGGTGATAACGGATAATGTCTGAGATTGAGGGAACGTCTCCCTTCAGCGTTTCCTGTCGCAAGGTTCTGCTGAAAGAAGTCTTCTCTTTTATCTGCTCAAAATCATCTGTTTTAATTCCCGATGCTTCGTCTTCGGAAAGCGTGTTGGACAACTGGATGGCATATTCCACCACGCCGCTGTGATAAGCCGCCGCTTCCGGATATCTGCGGATTATGGCGCTTTTTGCATAAAAGCTCAGAGGTGCCCGTTTAGATTGAAACACGGTGTCGGTATGAATTTTCTGTGCCAGCTCCATTCCGCAAAGCTCGTCTTTCCATTCCTCTTGGGTATACCGGCTGCCGATTGCAGATTGCAACAGCAGTATCCGGTGCTGAAAAATGGCCGGCAGATGAGACTTCCTCTCCTGAAATTCCAGTCGCCCTTGTTCTATTTTTTCAGCTTGAATTTCTGTTTCCAGAGCAGAAAGCAAATGCCTCATCTCATAAAAAACGTCGGTTTTGCTGCGCGAGAACATAACGTTTCCGTTTATCGTCAGCATCATCGGAATGTAATTTAAAAATGTCGCTTCTGCACGCATTCCCGCTTTCGGTTGAAAGTCTTTTGCATCTAAAAAGCTTAACTCGAGGCTGATACCGCAAGTCAGCAAAAGGTTAAACGAGGTGTTAAGTCGTTCCGCCTTTTTAATAACGGATGTAATTTTGGATGTTATCATAAGATTTTAATATAATAGTGAATTTATAATATGTGAATTTATTACAATTACATCATATCCTCGGCTAAAAGCAATAAAAAAAGAGCCGTTTTGAAACGGCTCTTTCACATTTTTCGATAATTGGATTTCAAACGTCGGATTAAAGTCGTTCGGCTGTCTGAATTTCCTTCGTCGCAAGATGTTTTTTCATCTCTTCGGTCCGGTAACCGAGAGTGGCAGAATGTTGTTTCCGTCGCAGACAATCGTTCCGGTCGAAAATATCGATTCCGTTGTCAAAAGCGTCAGCCAGCAGCCTGTTTGCCAAGTCTGCGGCTTCGCAGACCAGAGGATAACTCTCATTGCCCGGATTCGGCCAAATTTCGTTGTTGGGCGTTCTGATTAGATTGATAAAGTCGTCATCTTCGCGCGAAAACGATGTTTTATTTAGATTTTGAAAATACCTGTACAAGGCAAACGCTTTTTTGCAGGTTTCAACCAGGCGAAGTTCTTTTTCCGCATACGCGCCGAGGTATGCCAGACGCGCTTCCGCCAGCCACAATTGCAACAAGGCCGGCAGTTTTCTGATTTCAATTTGATTTTGCAGCGAAATTGCCTTTTCTTCCTGCTTGCGGATAATGTTTGCCAGTAATTTACAGTTGTTCTCGAGTTTTTCGACAAGCTGTTCCGGAGTGAGTTCAAAAACGATACGGTCGTTAAGACGGATTATCGTAATCATATCCATACAGAACCCCAGAGCAAAAATGTCTCCGTATGCGGGAGCAACGTCTTTGGGCAATGTTTCCTGAGGCAGAAAATAGGTTTTGCCGTTTTCCAGTTTCAGTTCATAACGGCCCTTGCGCCGTTTGACAGACATAATCTTTGAAGCAATCTCAGACGTTGTTGTTTTTCTAAATCTAAAAGTTTTCATTTTTTTTTGAAGTTTAAATTAATAATTCAGATATCTATAATTTTGATATCAAGCCACTATCATAGTTTTTGACAAAGTGCAATAAAAACAGGCCTAGAAATCAAAAATTTTCATCTGTTGAGCGAAGATGAAACCGCCGAGGTTTTTAAGTTTTCTGGTGGCCTTAATCAGCTTAAAGGCGAGATAGTCCTCAATCGTCTGGTTTCTTCCCAGCACCTGGGTGCGGTAATAGTCAAACATCTTCTGGCATTCTTCCTTGCCGTACTTTCCGTCCTTTTGCGGCAGCGACCCCATAAAGGCGTCAATCTCCGCACAACGCTGGTGGTAGTA